>Ga0180732_1001096_pt1 | contig 18036 bp, 49 predicted proteins | sample KR11_01MetaG_FD_148674 | JGI IMG/M metagenome (GOLD analysis project Ga0180732, IMG submission 148674) | Groundwater microbial communities from the Olkiluoto Island deep subsurface site, Finland - KR11_0.1 MetaG | ecosystem: Environmental > Aquatic > Deep subsurface > Groundwater | place...
ACACAAAGTGGAAATCCCAAAGATTGCATAAAACTATTCAATCAAAAACTGATATACGAACAACCAACACAGATGTTTAAAAATTCCTCTCCATCGACAATTTCAGGAGTTTCCTTTTTAAACATCTCAGGAGAACGATATGAAACTTATAAGAAATACAAAATTTTTAGAAGAATTTAACAAATTTGTTGGACGAGATTTTCTTGTTGGAATCGAGTTTGGAGGAGCAATTTTGGCAGCAATGAATATGACTTCCAGACACAATAATCAAATTGCAATGATTAGGAAAGATGGAACAATATGTGGGAATTTAATTCCGAAGAGTTATGTTTTACTTGATGATGTGATAACAACTGAGAATTCTGTAAGAAGAGCAATGGAACAATTATATAAACAAATTGGAAAATATCCAGATGAAGTAAAATGTATAGTAGACAGGAGATACAAGAAGAATAAATTACTACATATAGAATCTATGTTAGAATGGAATGAGGAATAAAATATGGAAAAAACAATTGATGAATATATAAACAATAATTCGTGGCGTATAAAATCTAATGCAAATCATAATCGCAGTTTTTCAGGATTACAATCACATATAGCAGGAACATCGCTTGCAAAAGATGCTATCAGTCATTTGGGAAAAATAGGACGAAAACATTTAGATGGAGCATTTCATTTACATAATTTAGAGACAGGATTACACGGAAGATATTGTAATGGTAATGATGCTTTTTCACTTCTCCAAAAAGGTTTAATAAATGTTGGTGGAGTAAATGCAAAACCCGCAAAACACTTTGCAACTTGTTTAGATCAAATTTCGAATTTTACATATCTTATGACTGGTGAATTCGCAGGTGCCCAAGGATGGAGAGATTTGGATATTCTTTTGGCACCATATATACATAAGGATAAATTAAATTATGATGTTGTGAAACAAAATCTTCAGCAATTTATATGGAATTTAAATTTTAATATGAGGCCTGGATTCCAAACTCCGTTCTGTAATATCACTTTTGGTTTAAGACCTTCTAAGTATTATAAAAATCTTCCAGTTTTAGCAGGAGATATTTTACCAGATTCTCATTATACAGATTATCAAGATGAAATAGATCTTTTCAATAAGGCATTTTTCGATATACTTATAGAAAGTCCTGATGGAATTTCACCTTTTGTTTTTCCTATGCCAACAATAAACATAACAAAGGATTTCAAGTGGGATTCGGAAATATCAGATAAAATATTTGAACTTGCTTCAAGATGGGGAACACCATATTTTGCTAATTATCTTAATACAACTTTGTCTGAGGAAGACGCATTAAGTATGTGCTGCCGTCTTAAAATTAATTTAAAAGATGTTCAAAAATTCTCTGGTGGTATATGGAATTATGGAGCAAATACAGGATCACTTGCAGTTTTCACGGTAAATATGTCAAGAATAGGATATATGGCTAATGGAAATGAAAAAAAGTTTTATAGAATTTTAGATTCTGTTCTTGAGGATGGTCGAGATTATCTTATTCAAAAGAAGCAGTATATTAAAGAAGGATCTAAGAAAGGTTTATTTCCAATGACTGATGTTTATGTAGGAGAAAAACTTAATAAATCATATTTCTTAACAATAGGAATTAATGGACTAAATGAATGTTCTATGAATTTCTGTGAACAAAACATTATCGAAAATAAAGAATGGTGTGAAAAAGTCTTAAAATATGTGTCTGCTCGTGTTCTTGAATTCCAACAACAAACAGAACAATTATTCAATTTTGAAGCAGTCCCAGGAGAAGGAAGTTCATATTCATTAGCACGTCTCGACAGAGAAAAATTCCCAGATATATATACACAAGGAACATATGATGAACCTTATTATACAGGATCGTCTCTTGTTCCTATGAACACCGAGATAGGATTGCCAGATGCAATAAGACATCAAGAATCTTTACAGAGACATTATACAGGAGGTACAGTTTTTCATATAGATTTGGGAGAAATGGCTAACACAAAATCTGTAAAGAATATAATTAGGAATACTTTATCACATTCAACATTACCTTATGTAACATGGTCTCCATCATATACAAACTGTCCAATCCATGGAAAACAAAATGGAAAGGGTTGTGAATGTGAAGAATCAGAAACATGGAGTCGTGTTGTGGGTTATTATCGTAGTGTAAACAAGTGGAATATTGGTAAAAGGAAAGAATTCTCAGAAAAAAAGTTTTTAAAAATATAAAATGTGTAGAGACAATATGAAATTTAATACAGAAGAAGAAATGATAAATAAAGTATGTCATAGAGCTGTATCCAGTGACCATTGTTATTGCATCGGAAAAAGATGTATGGCTTGTGAATACAGTAATGGAAAATATTATTGTGCTGATCTCGAATGAAATCAGAATTAGAATTCCTACAAACTGAATATAAATTATGTATTTATCATTTAGAAGGTTCTCGGAACAAGCAGGAACGAGATATGTGGTTACATACATTATCTGAAATTTGTAAAGAACTTGATAAATTAGAATCGAAAATATAATATACCAAAATAACATGAACAAAAAGTTGATGTATTTAATTATAATAATGTTAATATTATTCTCAATTTCTATATTATATCAATATTATTATCATATTAATGAGACAGATTGTGGATGTATGATAAAATATTTTGACTAATCTCAAAATAGATAACTATATATACTTTAAACTTCATACTTAGTATCAATGTTAGAAGAAAAACCAAAATGTCCAATGTGTGGAAATGAAGATCCAGAAATGTTAGACTGGAGAACAGATGAAAATTGGAACATGGTATGGGAATGTTTCGAGTGTGAACACGAATGGAAAGAAAAGATTTAAAGGATTAAAGTCATGAAAGACATAGATGCAAGAATTAGAAAATTAAATTCTAGGTTGATATCTATTCTAAATAGAAATCATGTAGGATTTGATTTGGTAAAAGAGATGCGAGTAGAAAATAGAAAATTGAGGTCGAAATAAAAGTGGGATCAATAATTTCAGAATTAAAATTGAAAATAAAGTGTCCCAACTGTAAAGAATCTCTATATGGATTTTCCATGTTTGACGATTATAATCAAGAAGATCATACAACCCATTGTAAAAAATGTGGATTTAGAGAATCGTATAATGAAACACATACAAGAATAAATAAAGAGGAACAAAATGAAACATGAAGAATGGAAACAATTTAGATGTCCATATTGGGATACTAATTGTATGCTCTGTTTACGACAAGATTGTTTAGAGGATCCTGAATATGAAATTGAAGAATAAAGAAGAGTTGATAAAATGAAAATAAGTAATGAAAATAGAATAAAATTTGAAAAATGTCAAGAACACAGACAAGTTGGATATTTGTGTGATGCATATCCAACATGTAGTGGATGTAGTTATGATATACCATCTGAAATATATATTGCACTTGGCGGAAAGATGATAAAATGATTCTTAATATGTATGTAAATCTAATCGAAACAAAGGTGTATATGTCTCCCGAAGAGATAAGCAAATACACCAATATTAATGTGGCAAATGAAATAAATATGAATAAACCATCTATTGTTAAGATATTTATAGAATCTACAGAAATACCCATTTTAAAAGTTAATTGGTCAATGTCGATAAATTATCTTAATCCAAATATCGGATATATTAGATTAAATGGAATAATAAATTGTCAATATAAAGAACCCGAAACAATGCTTATTGATTTGCCGAATAATGTTAAAAATGAAATAAGTAATGCAATTCTTTTTACTTTGGCATCTTATATAATTGAAACAGCAAGATTACATAATTTGCCATCTCCTATTCCTATTCCGAAAATAGATTTTAACAAGACTAATAATATTAAAGAAACAGGATATCATGGATAATTATGAAAGAAGTATCAGATGAAATTAAAAATAAAGCTTGTATAGAGTTTTGTGGCAAAATACAAGCAGAAGGTTGTCTAGAACGTGGTCTTCAATCATGTGAAGTAGCAACCGACTATTATATATTAGTACTAAAATATAGAGAGGTAATAAAATGAGTGAATGTTGTTATATGTGCAATAAAGATATTATAATAATAGAAAAACCTGGGAATTTCTATATTGAGGTTATGAATCAATCTGAAAACAATGAAAGTAATGGAAACAAACCATACTATTTGTGGTTTTGTTCCTGGAATTGTTTAGAGAATTTTACAGAACAAGAAAAATAGTATATAATTTAAAATACGGAGAAGTAATAAATGATAGAAGATATAGAATATGGAGATTATCAACATGGAAATCAAGTCTCATTTGATAATGATATGATTAAGAAATGGGTTAATACTATTCCTATAGATATTAGTAATGATAGTATAACACCAACATTTGCTTTGATTGAAACACTTCTATTCGAAGGAGAATATATGCCTTTTATAAGAAGAAATGCTAATCAGAAACTTGTAGATTCTAAATTCATACAAACAAGTAGTTGGCTATCAGGAAAATTCGACGGATATATGGAATATAAACATGAATCTTTAAATATCAAAGGCGAAAAGAATAAAATTTATCTCAATAATAAGGATGTTACAGAAAAACTAAGAGTAAGATATAATAAATTTTTAAATTTATGCAAAGAACTTCAAAATAAAAATGAACTCGGAGCTATTTGGTATTATTGGAAGGGAGAAAAGCTATAATGACAAAAGAAACAAAGGTATTAGTTTCGGGAACAGATGAAAATGGTGTTTCTATTCATGTAAGAGGAGATATTGTAGATATAGCGATGTGGCATGAATATGAAGAAATTCACACCGAAACAATGACACTCGGAAGATTTAAACGAAATCTTGGATTAGATTAAATATGACCATTCTTTGTGAAAATATTAAATGTAAATATTGTCATTATTCTTCATTTTTGGTAATATATGTTATACCGAAAAGATAATAAAAGTGGATAATAAGGGAAATGTATAACATATGAAAAAGATACACCAGAAAACATAAAACTTGCGAAGTCAAATAAATTTAAGATGAGGAATAAATTATGAATAAAAGAATGATAAAGAAAGCACAAAAGATAGCTATAAATACTGGTCGTCTATATGATAATCGGGAACAATATCCATTAGAATGGTTATTAAAAGAACGAAGAGGTTATGCATATCTATCTAATATTCACATGATAAGAGATGCAATATTGTGTATGAATAAATCTCATCCAAACTATCAGCAATTGTCAGAGGAAGATAAGAAAAAAGTAGAAGAATTAATAAAACATTCGAATATTGTTGACACAGTTTTACTCACAACATTCCAGTGGTTTGGTACAAATGTCGGAAAATCTGATATCGGAAAACTTTTGGATGAAATAAGGAAATTAAAATATGAATGTTAATCTCGGTGGTATAATACCATTATCTGCAAATGAATGGAAAAATCATGTCTCTACAGTCGTGTTCTTCAACGGATGCCAATTCAAATGCTCCTATTGTCATAATCACAAAATGCTTACTGATATAAATTATGTAGATATAAAAACAATAAAAAACTCAATAAAGAATTCGATGCCATTTATAAATTCAGTGGTCTTCTCAGGTGGTGAGCCGACTGAACAACCAACCCCACTAGAAGAAATTTTAAGATTTGCGAAATCTTTAGGATTAGAAACTGCAATTGAAACAAACGGTTATAATCCTCAAATCTTAGATGATTTATGTAAAAAGAAACTTGTAGACAAATTATTTATTGATATAAAAACAACAGAAGAAGATTACGCAAAATTAACAGGAAAGGGCGATGCATATCAGAGACTGATAGAGACTCTTAGAATTTCAATACCTCATATAAAAAGAACAACAGTCTTCAAAAACATAAAAATCCCACGATGTGCTAATGTTATCCAACAAGGACTTGTTAGACTGTCTCCTGATAAAACATTAATTGAATATTCTCTTGAAGAGATAAGTAAGATGAAAAATGTTTGATATTTATAACATTAATATAAAGTTATTAACTTAAGAAATATAAATTAGAAGAATTTGAAAGATTGATACACCAATAGAAAAGTTTATATACATTTAAGTTCATTATAATATTAAGAGTTGAACCTATTATGACAAATAAAAATTCGGAGATTCCAGATTTTATGAATATAGATGATTTTATGTTAGATGAAACATATTTTGATGGAATTCTTACCAAAAAAGCAAAACAAATTGTTGGAGATTTTAAAAATAGCGGTCTCGGGAATGATGAAGATTTTGAAGATTTAGAGCATTTCGGAAAGAACAGAGCTAAATCATTATTGAAAGGATTATGAAATAATTTATATGTGTATCTTAATTACAACAAGAATTTGAGAGATTATTAAACAAAAAGTGTTTAAATATTATAACATATATTTTAGACTTTAATAAAGTGATTAACTTAAGAAAATGAAATGGAATATAGTAATATCAAGTGATGAATGTGATGCTCATCCAGATTATAGGAAAAATTGGAAAGAGTTGTGTAATATAATTGGAAAGTGTAATCAAATGAATTGCCCGAGAAAATATAGAACAAGAGATGATTAAAATGGACTTACTAAACACAGATGCACGAATAAATCTCTCAAAAGATGGTTCAAAATATCTGACGAGAATATGTAAAGCAGAAATGAAATGTACTACATATTGTGAACATCGTAATCCTCACATTACAAGTTTGGCATGTTATATAAGATGTTGTGATTTCTCAGGAAAAGATGTGAGATGTGTTCCTACAGAATAAATTGAAAAATAATTAAAATCACATAATACTTATGCCAAACTTTAAAACACATCAATATATAAATTATATCACACTTATAATAATATCTATAATTTTATATTATTTTCATCAAATAAATTACCTATTTCCAGTATTCATTATCGGATATATAATCGGAACAAATTACATAACTCCCGATTTGGATGTAAATAGTAAACCATCTAATTACAAATTATGGTATATATATAAGAAATTTTCAAAACACAGAGGAAAAACTCATTCTTTATTTTATGGATTCTTATTACCGATATTATATCTTATAATTATTTTAATCGCATTTGTGTATGTAATCGGATTGGTTGTAAATGACAATAATCTTTTATTTAAGTTCATCGAAAACTCAAAGGAATTAATATATTTATATTATATTTACATAATTATATTTTTTGCTGGATTAGGCACAGCCAATGGAATTCATATAATCTTAGATAAAATAGTGTCGAAAATAAAGAAGGTAAACATTTAAATAGTATTACATTCATATGTCGGTTGTGTCGTACAAAACAATGATGATATCAGTTGGAATGATGATAATTACAATCTTAACATTGTTTGGACACATAGTTTATATTCTTGGGATAAAATCATGAACGCAGAAATTTATATGATATTGGCGAATACTATGTTTCTTTTTGGAACATCATTTCTTTTTGTGAAGATTGTGAAGAATAGAGATTCTTTAAAAGATTTTGATATTACTGGCTCTTTTTTAACATTTTTCGGAATGTGTTTTGCAACAATTGCATTAGTTATACTTAATATGTGGACAGCTATATTAATTTCTATTCCAACACTTTTATTTTGGTTATTTGCATTCTTATTTTCTACAAGATCTCAAAAATAATACTTAGCAAAATTATAAATACTATTGAGACTATATATTAGTCTTATATAAAGGAGACATAATTATGTGTGGCAAAGGTTATTACACAGGAAAAGTTCTTCATAGAACTAAAGCAACCGCTGAAGAAGCAGCAAAATATCTTGAATCTAAAGGTACAGAGTATCGTATTAGGAAATTAAAAAGTGGTTATAAATTAGATGTGAAAAAACCTTAAAGGAGAAAACAATTATGGGAAATATGTGGGATTTACCGGAACAAAATTATCCTATTCGAAAGAAGAAAGCAAGAGTACAGAAAGAACCAGAATTAGCTGATACTACACAAAAGATTATGGAAACTACTTCAGATTTCATGCTTGGAGCAGCAGGAATTACTGTAATGGCTGGAATGGGTGGAGCATTAATTGGAGCATTAAAACCAAAGTAAATAAGGAGAAATAAATATGACAAGTTATACATATAAAGTTGCAAAAAATAAAAGTGTTAAAGGTAGACAAACAAATAATGTAGATGAAGCATGGAAGATAAAGAAAGAATTTGGTGGTAGAATTTATAAAAGAAAATATATATCAGAGTCAAAGAAAATTGAATGGATACTATATTAAAAGGAATGAATAAAATGAAACATTTATATAAAGTAGTAAGAACAATGAAAGAAAGAGCAATATCAAAACACATTCAACCTTCTAATACAAGATTAGATATAGAAACTTGTTAGAGAAGGAAAAAATTGGGATATAAAGTTTGGGTATGGAGTACACACTTAAATAGGTAGATAGAATATAAATAAGAGTGAATCAATATGGTCTATAAAGTAGCATTAAATGCAAAATCAAATTATGTAGGAAATCTTCATAATACAATAAAAACTGCAAGAATAGCACAAAAGAAAGCAGGTTCAGAATATCATATCTATAGATATCATAGATATTTGATAAAAAATAAATCTGGATGGACAATGAAAGAAGAATGGAGAAAGTGGGAGTAAACAAAATATGACTGAACTATGGTTTATGGGATTTAAAAGACATTCTGGATTTGATAAAACAAGTTCAGTGACAGAGAATTTGAGAGTAATGTATAAAAATACAAGACTGAAAATCTCAGCAAATGCATGGCGAAGAGTCGGTCGTCAGGCACAAGCACTCGCAAATCTCACTGCGGATAAAGCGACAGAAAGAAAATCAAGAGCAGTCGCTGATGCAGCATTTCGTCAACTATCAAAAATAAAAATATGACATTAGAAGATTTTGTATATGTAGATGATGTATTAGAAAAAATGACACCAAGACAATTAGAACATTACAGAGAAAGATTATCTGTAATAGGTCGGAAAGAACTCGATAAAAGACTTTCTGATATTTATAGAAGGAAAAGAGAAGCATATAAACAAAGTGACAAATATAGAGAAAGACAAGAATTTTTGAAACCTAAAAAACGAGGAATTTCAGATATATTTGGGTTTAAATTTTAAGGAGAAAACAGAAATAAATGATGCAAAGAATATATAAAGTTTTAAGACGTGAAGAAGATGGTAAATTGCATAAACTTGGATTTGTTCATGCAATTAATCATGAAGAAGCTATGTCAAAGGCAAAAAGAGAATATGGACACTTTGTGGATAACTATAAAAATCTTAATGTTATCAGAATAAAGAGAGATATTGAAGCTTTAATTTCTTTTTAAAATCATGGCAAACTTTAAAGTAGCATTATCTGCGGATGTTCGTGGAGCATCTGTTCACAGTAAGCTTGAAGCTGCAAGAAAATCACAAAAAAAGCAAGGATTAAAGTATAAAATTTTTAGATGGGTAGAATATCCAGGAAAAGAAAATAGAGGATCTTGGTTTGAAATGAAATAAATATATGAAGAAACCAAAAAATAAAATTAAAAAGAAGATCTCACAAAGACCAGTTGGATTAGTTCCAGGTCAGGATGTATTTAGTACAATCTATGGACAAGGATATATTATAGAACTTCTCGATAATAGGGGATTCAGAGGAGATGCAATGGTCTCCTTTAATATGTTCAATGAACACATACATGTTTCATTAAAAAGTCTCACTATAATATAATTTTTGTTTATGTTACACATAACTATATATACTTATACACCAATATAGTATTGTCGAAAAGACAAAAGGTAATAAAGAGAGGTTTAAGTATGAATAAAAAAATATGGTTAGGAATAGCAATTCTTGCTATTGGTTTAATTGCTTTACCACAAACTCTAGCACTGTTTGCAGGACAGCACAATTTCTATGAAGTTAGTAGAGATCCGGGAAATTTAGGTGTTCCATGTGTTAAGTGTCATGGCGATGTAAATTCTGAGATTTCTGGCAGTCAAGTACATTCATCACTTAAATGTGAAGATTGTCATGTATTAGCACCGATATATAGGGGTGCAAGTCTTGGAGGTAATAAAGATATACATGCCGCAGCAGCACCAGCATGTCTGGATTGCCATGATGGAAGTTTAACATCAGGTCAATGGCATAACTTCACTGATGATCCATCAGTATGTGCGAATTGCCATGGTTATACCATACCTACTTTCGGAAATGCGACTTCGATCTTATATGGTGCTAATGAATCCCATGTCAAATTTGCATCTGAGGCTAGTAATTCATTGTTATTGAAAGGTTCAAATGAAGCATGTATTGGTTGTCATACACATGTCTTGGTTAATATTTCGTGGACGCGTCCCACAACTATGAATTTTAATGTAAACAATACAGATGGAACTTGGAAAGTTGACGACTTTAGTTCAAGTGGAAAAATAACTGCAAACACAACAGGATAAGTTAGATTCACCAAAAAACAATAAACTATATATATTGGTACATCCAATTGTAGATTGTTAAATAAAAAATGCAATAATAGAGGAAAATTGTAAAATAATGTATCAAAATTATGATACTCAAGTTTCTTCTATTAAAGCAAATAAAATACAGGAGAAAACAAAAATGGTAACAAAGAAAGAAACAGTTGAGCAGGTTCTTGCAACAGTTGGTACTGAAAAGATGACAATGGATGCGGCAATTGCAGCAGCAGAAGTGATCAAACCTTTAAATAACAAGAACAAAGCAAGAGCATGGAAAGATCAGTTTGTAGCACATGGAACAGTCACAAAAGACGAGACTGGAACATATGTTACAGCAAAAGTTGTTGTAACACCAGTTGTTGAAACACCTGCAGTTACAACCGAGTAAGGAAATTTTCCTTACTTTCTATTTTTTAATTAATTGAGGACATAAATGAGTATAGAGAACAAGTTTTTAAGGGTGACGATGCCTGACGGCTCTAAGTGGAAAGTTCATGTTAGAATCATTGCTGAACACAGGGCAAGATATTATGCTAATAAAGAACATGTAACATTAGAACAAAGTCTAAAATTTGATACTCTTCCATTATTCGAAGAAGATGAATATGAAATTGAAGATTGGGCATCAAATAATATGGATTGGCGAGATGTTGAAAAATATGCAGTAAGAGTAAGAGCCAAAGATTTATCTGATGAAGATTTACAAGAAGGATGGGTAAATGGAGCAAAAGAAATAATAGAAGAATAAATATCAGCATACAATATATGAACAAAAGAACACACATACCAGTTATAACTTTATCAGAATTAGCAATTGCTGAGCATTTTCAGCAAGAACCTGCATTTGAACAAGAAAATATAGAAAGATGTCCAGAATGTGGATCATCGTTATTTAGAATATATTGTGAGCCAGTTCCAGAGGGAACATATGAACAAAACATTTGTGCAATTTGTAATCACAGAGTTGGCGGATGGCTTAATAATTGGAGAAATAAAATAGAAAAATTAATAAGAGAGAAATAAAAAATGATTTACGATTACAAAGGTCTTTTTTCAACACCATATCCGAATAAAAAATTTACAGCAGATGAAATTGATGACATAAACAGAGCCTACATGACTTTGATGATGATAAAAGACATCATGCTCAAAGAAGAAAATCGATACAAAGAACTCCAAATCTTAGTCGGTCATTGTGATCCTAAAGATTTATATGAATATGAAATTGAACTCAAAAACAATATAGAGTCACATCATAGTCGTGCTTTCGCTTTCAGGAAATTCGAACACGATATGTCAATACTCGAAGGTTTGAAAGAGTATGCAAAACAACATTCTTATCAGAAACAACCTGATTTAGAATTTTCAGAGAAAATAAAGCGAGGCGAAGTCTAATAAAGGTGAATCTAATGAATAATCAAGAAAAAGTTGAAGAACTTAAGAAAGCAATAGAACATCAAAGACGGTTTGAAGGTATGATTGTAATGAGTGAAGAAAGATTATTTTTGGATGATTTCTAATGTCTCGACAATCACTCTTTGAAGACGCACCAATGACGATAGAGCAACTTAAAATAAAAAGTCGTATTATTCCCCTAAAATATAAAGATATTGTATTTTCACCCCTATCACAACTTCTTTGTCAAAATTGTGGTCAATTTGGAAGAAGTTATGTTTGTCCTCCTTTTGTAAGGAAGTATGATAAAACAAAAGAATACTTGAAACAATTTAATAAATTTCTTCTGATTATTTCAGAATCTGAATTATCTGAATATGAAAAAAGATATTCCGAAATGAAAATAAAATGTGGAACTCTTGGAGAGTATAGACTCCAAAATCTTGTAGGTACACAAATTAATGCAATAAATTGTGGAATTGTTAGACACGATCTGAAAACTGTTGTGAGATTTATAAAATCGAGATATGAAAAATTTAATTTCTTTGACATAGGTGGAGGGTGCAATCGCTGCAAACATTGTCAAAAATGGTTACACAAACCTTGTGCTCATCCTAATGAAGCACGAGCATCACCCGAGGGGTCAGGAATTGACAACTATTTTACTTTAAAGAATATAGGATATAATGTAGAAAGTCCACCAATCAAAAAATATGTCAGTGTCGCAATGATATTTTGGAAAGAATAATGAAAACTAAAAATTTCGAAATTGTATATCAAGACAGAGCAAAGAAAAAACTTAAATTTGTTCTTGTTTCTACAGATTTACCAGAAGAATTAAAACAGAAACTAAGTATGACCTCACATAAAGTTATAAGGTAAACTATGTCAAACACAAAACACAAATGTGCTTCTCGTGATTGTAACAATATTATTAATCAAGAAGAAAAGTGGTGTGAATCTTGTTTAGATGAGTTGGGAGAACTTATCGAAAAATATCCACTTGGATTTGTTCCATCAAGATTTGGTTCATCAAAGTAAAAATAGAAAACATTTAAATACTATTAGGTTCATTATACTTTTAAGGTAATTATGTCAAGAAACTCAGGAAGATTTGAAACAACAACAAAAATAAAAATATCAACACCTTATGGGAATATTTTAAAGGTCACTCATTATGATGTAGACGAAGAACCACACAATGAATATAAGATGAGACCCAAGTGTTCTATTTGTGGTGGAAATGTAAATTGTGTTTGTTATAATGATAATAATTCTGATGAACCTTTACAGTCTGCAATTGATGCGTTTCAAAAAGAATGGTGTTGTGAAAAGATACATTGTATTTGTGAATTTATGAAGTCTACATACACAGATATGTATGAAGAATTAAAGGCAAAATATGGTGATGATGAATGGTCAATTGTCGAATCTCTTAGAGGAGAAGTAATTGATTCTGATGATGACGGAATATTTTGTGAGGTATAAATGAAACAAAGAGATATATTAAGATGTAAAAATTGTAGACATATAATATATTATGATGAAATCGAAGATACATATCGTCATAAACATATGCTTCATAATGATAATTGCGAGTGTAGAAAACCAGAACCGAACTGGATATCTATACAAAAAGAAATTGAAAAGAATATAGACGAAGCAATGAAAGACTATAAACCTCCAAGATATGACAGATCACGAGGATTTGATTCTTTATCTTTCGAGGAAAAATTCAGACCATTTACAATATGAAAATAAATAACTATCATATCCTGTTATTTTTGTCAATCTTTATAGTTATACTTATATTTTATTTTATATATACACATTCAGTAATATTCAGTATAATATTTGTATTTATATTTATAATTTGTATTGTTTATAAATTAACAATAATTGTCATAAAATCAATTAGAATAAGGAAGAATAATAATGTCAGAAATTTGTAAAATATGTCCAAATAAAGAAAGGTTATTCTGTAAGGAATCACACATCTTAGAAGAAGATATACCAGAAATTCTTAAAACACACCACTTAAAAGAATATACATTAAAAAATTCTATAAAAACCAAAAAGGGAATTGATGAATTATATAAATACCTTCTTGAAGAAAAAAGAAAGGGACAATATATGGCACTTTCATTTTGTAATTTTTGTTGTTCTCTTTGTATAGATTGTACCCTAAAACATCATATGGAAAAAGGATACATATTGTGTTCTAATAGAAAAATCATAAGATGTATAGGTATTTTAGGAATCTCTCCAAAATCTGAAACAAATGTTGCATGGATTTTATTAAATAAAAATAAATAATTCTCAATAATTCATTTTTTATAATTTCTCAAAATAAACAAATACTTTTATATACTAATAAAATAATTTATATGTATTATGTTAGTAACAATAGAAATGAATGAAAATCAACACACTCTTTTAAAGAAAATTAAAGAAGAAACTGGTGTCCCAATATACAAAAGTATAGAATTTGCTATCAAAGACAAATTTCAGAAATGAAATCCAAAATATTCTATTATGATAATCCGTAGTCCAGAAATCAGAAAAATTATATCTGAGAAAGGAAAGGCAACAAGAGATCGTCATTCTCTTATGCAGGCAAAGACTATAAAATTAAAGATTAGTCAGTATAATCCAAAAGAGGTTTTTGATAAATTAGAAAGACTCTTTCTCGAAGCAAAGTGGTGGTATAATGATTTATTAAGTAGAGACATATTTAATGATAATTTAAAAAGAGATTATGCAATTGTAAAATATATTGATAATGATAAAGTCTTACAACGGCGGGTTCAAAGGGGCAAGAAAGCTCCCGATTTCAATCGTGGAGATGAATTGCCCCTTTGCATGAGTCGATAACTATAAACGTAGCAACAACATAGTAGATAGTATATGGAATACCAACACGCAAGAAACAAAGTGTATCTCATGAACTACCATCTTATCTGGTGTCCGAAAAGAAGAAGGAAAGTATTAGTCGGAGATGTTAAAATCAGATTAGAGCAAATCATAAGAGGGGTAGCAAAAGAAAAAAACACAGAAGTATTGGCTCTTGAAATTATGCCAGACCATTTGCATCTATTCGTATCCTCTCATCCAAACATACCAGTTCATATTCTCATCAAAGCATTCAAAGGTAGAAGTTCAAATTTCCTTAGAAAAGAATTTCCAGAACTTCTAAAATTGCCTTCATTATGGACTCATTCTTATTTCGTTTCAACAGCAGGAAATGTAAGCAGTGAAACAATCCAGAAATATATCGAGGCTCAGAGCACAAAATGATAAAAGCAGAATATGCAGAATGGTTAAGACAAAGGCAACTTTGGTGGGCATTTAACCATCAAGATGAAATTAATTTGCCTTTTGTTAAGCATTCTGAGCTTGTTAATGGTTTGTCTGATGATGATATAATCGATTCTTATAGGATGTGTAAATGCGGAAAGGAATTTTTAACCAAAAGGGAACAGGATAGTCTGATTGAAAAATATGATAATCCAATTCAAATTTTCGATGAAACACCATCAGGACACGAATAAAAATGATAGAAGTAACCCGGTTCAAGCTATACCCGAACAAAGAGACCGAAGATAATCTCTTTTCCAGTCTTCGCATTTGCAGTTTCGTGTATAACTGGTGTCTGGAACATAATATATGGAACGATTCTGTACTACCTCAACTGAAAGAAGTATATCCTGACATCAAGGAAGTTCATAGCATAGTGCTTCAGAATGTCCTTCATCAGATACGGGATAACATCAAAGTTCTTTCAGTTCTCAAGAAAAAGGGTAAGAAGGTAGGCAGGCTCAGGCATAAATCAAGACACAGCATGATATATGAGCAGACCGGATTCAAGATAGATGGTAATCTGCTCAGGCTAAGCAGGATTGGGGCAATCCCAATAATTATCAGCAGACCGATAGAAGGAACTATCAAGCAGATCATCATCAAACATACCAAGACAAATAACTGGTTTGCAATAATAGTCTCTGATAACGGAAAAGTGCCAGAGAAAACAGAAGGAAGAAGGACAGTAGGTATAGACCTCAACATATCCAATTTTTCAACAGATAGCGATGGACTCGTAATTGAGCATCCAAAGAATGTTAAAAAGGTAGAAAAGAGATTAAAGCTTCAACAGCAGAAACTATCCAAAAAGAAGAAGGGTAGCCACAACAGGAAGAAACAGAAGCGGATAGTAGCCAGGATTCATGAGAAAGTCGAGAACAGACGAAACGATTTCCTGCACAAAGTAAGCAGGTATTATGTTAATAACTATGACCTGATTTCCCTTGAAGATTTGAATATAGTTGGACTTATCCAGATATCTAACAGTGGAATGTCCAAAGCTATTCATGATGCTTCATGGGGTAAATTCGATGAATACGTACTCTACAAAGCCGAAAACGCTGGTAAGTATGCAGTTCAAGTCGTAGCAAAAGGGACAACACAGGATTGCAGTGTATGTGGCAAGACAGTATCAAAAGACCTATCGGTGAGGGTACATTCATGTCCTTATTGCGGTTCTGTCATGCCGAGAGACTACAATTCAGCATGGAATATCAATCTCAGAGGAATAAAACTGGTAGGGTGGGGCACACCCGAACCAAGCCTTCTCGATATGGGAACGCTAAATACGCTTGCAGAGATAAGAACCTCTATTCTGGATATCAACAATCCAGAACAAGTTTTTATCGGTGAAGCAAAGAATCTCCCGGCTTTAGCCGTGGGAGAGTGTCAAATTATGATTTACGAAATTTAGAATTTCTCGGAACTAAATCAAGAGGAGCAATTTCAGAGCAAATAAAATCTAATATAAAATCTCTCTCAACTCTCAAAAAGAATGGATGCAAAATAGGACATCTTAAATATAAGAAAGAAATTGTAAATATTCCTTTTAAACAATATCCAAAGTCATTCGAAATTTTAGATTTTAAACACATTCGTCTCGTAAATGTCAGTGAGATAAAAGTTGATGGATTAGAACAAATTATTAATAATGGTGATAATTTTGAAACAACATTAAAATTATTAGTTGACAATGGAAATATATCTTATAATTCTTATTTAATAAAAGATAAGAATAATGATTATTATTTTGTTATAACAATTTTCAAGGAACATAAAATTGTTTCAGATAAACCAATTGGAATAGATTTCGGAATAGGAAATGATACTTTAACAATTTATGATGGTAATTCTCAAAATATAGGATTAAAAATTTCATTTTCAATTCCAAAAACAGATGCAAATCTACAAAGAGAATTTTCAAAGAAACAAAAAGGAGGAAAGAATTATTTAAAAACAAAGGCAAAATTAAACAAAACAATAATAAAAAGAACAAGAACATTAGATTATATACATAATACAATAGTATCAATCTTAACAGATTATTATGGAACAATCTTTATTCAAGACAAAGGAAACATTCATAATTGGCAAAGATTATTCGGAAAGCAAGTTGAAGAACGATCATTAGGAAAATTAATTTATAAATTAGAACGAAAAGTTAATGTTATTAATATTAATAAATGGTTACCAACTACTAAGAAATGTCCTTTCTGTAATCACATTCAAGACGTTGCCTTAAATGAAAAGATAATCACATGTGAGAAGTGTAAACATACAATCGATAGAAACCTTCGTGGTGCAATAAATATCTACAATGAAGGTTTATCGAATAGGGATGTAAAATTCCAAATTAACGCCTGTGGAGATGAAGCCTCTACATTACAGAGATTAAATGAAATTTCACTGAAATTAAATTCTATCGATGAAGTAATCGTAAGCATCGTCAACGAATCAGGAAAAATTCATGAAAATGAATATTAATGAAACAATCGGAAACTTGTGCGATGTATAGGACTTCTTGGAATAACCCCAACACATCAGAAAACAAATCTTATATTTTATTAAAGAAGGAATAAATATGACAAGAATTAAATTGATTAGAAGTTGTCTATATTGTTCACATAGACATACAGAATTGAAAGGGATTATAAATAAAAAACCCGAATATATATGTTTGAGATCAAGTACATCATATCTTTGGGATCCTAAAGGAAAACCAAGAAAATTAGAAAATTTGGATATAATTCCCGATTGGTGTAGATTGGAAGAAATATCTCCAGAAATTGAAGGGTTACATA
>Ga0180732_1001097_pt1 | contig 18033 bp, 15 predicted proteins | sample KR11_01MetaG_FD_148674 | JGI IMG/M metagenome (GOLD analysis project Ga0180732, IMG submission 148674) | Groundwater microbial communities from the Olkiluoto Island deep subsurface site, Finland - KR11_0.1 MetaG | ecosystem: Environmental > Aquatic > Deep subsurface > Groundwater | place...
AAATAGCTACCATTAATGAGTCAAGAATGCAAGTATAAAATGCATCCTTCTGAAAAATCTTCGTTTTACTTTTATTCAATATTTATCTCCAAAATCAATCGATTACCATTTGCCGGCCAAACACTAAATAGTGTTCTTGCAGAGGTGTCGTTTTGTATTCCAGATACTTTTTTTGTATCCAGTTCCCATGTCTCTCCCTTTTCGTCAAACAATAATGATTGTTTGTAGTATGCAATATCCAAATAAATATCCTTATCCGTGATGCTCACAGCTTTAAGCACTAAATTAATATTCTTTTTATCTTTTGATTTTGAAATAGATTTGAGGGTTCTTTTTAAAAAACTATTTTGGTAGACATATTGTGAATCTTTTGTTTCTGCTTTTCCCTTTGCCGGTTGAGGTCGTTTAGCAAGAGTTTTATCTATATCTATCTTCTGTTTTTCGGAACTGATGCCCATCTGTGTTTGATGCGCTGCTTGCTCTATCAATTGTGCAACTGTTAAGTTACATAAAAATTTCTACGGGCTTATTTCTTTGTATAGGTTCAAAATATATGCGCTTAACTTTCGGGTCCCAGATCATTGGCTCTCCTGTGTATGGATTCCCAAATTCTCCTTTATGAGTATCAAGAAATTGTTGCATATTTTCTGGAGCTATGTTTGCCATACTTGATAAGACTTTCAGTGTTGCAAGCCTTCTTAATCCCTCAAGCTTATATCCTATTTCTACATACTCTACGAATCTCGAAAGGTTTGGTTCAGCTATCGAAGCTAATAGCTCTCCAACAGGATTATACAGGAAAGAAAATTTGACATGCTTATCAGTATTGGCAAAACCATTCCTTGCCTCAGCAGCTAATTTTCGCGGTGTCATTTCTGACAGTTCAATCTCTTTTTGGTATAAAGAAAAAAATCTATTCCTTGTAGCATTTTGTTTTATAAGGATGGTTGGAGACCATTTTGTTTTAGACCTACGACACGAATCAATTCCAAACATCCCTAAATAAGCTTCTCCATGTAATGCTTTTGTCAGTGATGTATCATTTTGATCAAATGGTCTTAGTATAATCTCAACTGTTTTCTGTTGCTTTGAGTTTAAATTATGACGCGAGCAAAGCTCTGCAACAAATCTGATATCTGTGTTTAACATTGAATACGAATAAAGTTTTGGTAACAGGGTTTTGGCGTTTCTAGAAATAAAACGCCAAAATTCAGCATCATTTTGAATTGAATTTAACGCGCTGCTCAAATCACCTTGTTTAGCAATAAGCGCTATTTGCATGAGTTTTACTTTTTGAATATTTTGAATTGTCGAAAAATCAAGCTTCGGAGTGCAAAAACCGTATTCCAAGGGTTCTATATACTTATGGAAATTGTACAGCTTATCGTATCTCTCAAGCAGTTCCTTGTTATTTTGCAAAAGACTGTCAACCTCGTTATAGTTTGCTAAAACGTAATCCAATATCCCATTGTCTTTTCGTACATAAAACTCAGGCATTCTCACCCGAGAGGAGCGCATCTTTTTGCGATTGCTCCATCTGTTTGTTGGTCCAGGATTTGGAGCTGGAACTGAACTTGCTCGAGAGATAGCGCTCATCCTCCTGCGCTTTGGCCGCTCCGAAGGAGGGGTGAAGAACACTTTTTTCTTGTTTGCGGATGCAAGTTTTTTACAGGTGTATATATCCCCTTTAATAGCAGCTATCTTAAGTTTACGGAGCATCTCTTCTTCTTTAACGAAAAGCGGTCCTCCGGATGATGATGTGAAACCAAGTAATGCTATCCATGCATTATCAACCTGCAAAACTTCAGGAACGGGGGCGTTTAACTCCTCCATCACCAGAGGGTTAGGCTTTTCATCATATAGTATAATCCAGGAAAACAGTGCTATATAGAATAGAACTATTGCTATTCCGAACCTCTTTACTCCTGTTCTTGCAATCTCGTTGTCACCCTTGTCTCTACTGCGGCAATATCTTGAACAGCACTTTTTGATAAATTTAAGAAAGATCGAAAAAACAACTATCAACCAACCGGGTATAATTACAAATAGAATAAACGTAATAAGTACGCTAATTAAGCCTTTTATTTTTGATAATTGATGGGCTGATATTACATTGGAACAATAGTTTCTGATTGCAAAGCATAAGATAATCAGGAAGCATAACCTAATAAGAAGTATGCATAGTGGGGTAAATATAAAAAAAATACTCATTCTATCTATAGTTATAGTCGTAGGAAGATAAAGTTTAACGACAAGCTCAGCAATCACTCTTGCCAAGGCTGCTGGAAGAAATGACCACGCAAAAATACGGTAAAGATCATCAAATGATGCTTTGCCTCCCAGCTTTTGACCTACCCACAACTCAATTCGTGGATAAATCGACGTGATTATTATGCCCATTAATGGGCCGAATAGAGCACCTAACAGTAAAACAAACGGAACAGAGACAAACGAAGTTAGGAGAAATAGAGATGTCACAATGAGAACACCGTTGATAGCGTTAATTACTACTGCAGTGAACTCAGAGTGATTCAGTGCGAGCTCTCGCATGGCGCGAGGGCTGAATATGGCAAGAAGATACTTTTTAATGATCATTGTAAATCCTTTGACTGACGAATTCATTTAATAATTAATTGATAACCATATATTACATTTACATATTTTCTTCAATCTTAAGTTTGTATTACATTTCTATATAATATTTGTCTTATGTAATATATGGAAGCAAAACGGTGTTAAAGCAGACACCCTCATAAATATTGCCTTGTCTGGCAAGCAGATGCCTAATGTTATGCCTGATGAATAACATGAGATCGATAATGGCGTTATAAGCCATACTGTAGTAATATTCAACAGTATGGCTTTATTCATGTCGATAAATCCAACAGCATCATAACTATTTATAAATACTATTTTATATTTATATTATTGCCTTATTTATTACCCAGTCTTGGCCACACTGTCGTAAAATCCATCATATTATACATTTTATAGTTTTCGATTTATTATACAGACGTATCTTTTGTAATTATTGTATTATCAATTAGTTAAAAGTTTTTTCTTTATAGTTGAACATATTGGCATATACATTGCTCTATATAAAATAAGCATAAAAACAGAACTAACTAAATAAATTATATATAATAAAATACAAAGGAGAAAAACATGGCCACTCAAAAAGAGAAAAGAAGCAGTCTGGGATATGGATCAACCTATAAGAAAGGTGAGGCGAAAGATACGAATCCAACCGAAATAAAAACCGTTTTGGGAGGACAAACCTGGATGGTAAAACCTGATAAAAGTGCGAACACATCCAATCCCTGCATATGGATGCAGGCCGGCCTTGTGAAATATAAAGATTGTAATAATTTTTACGATTGTACTACTTGCAAATATGATTTGGGTATGAGCAAAAAAGTGGAAAAAGGAAACGGAATCAGCTGGCAGGATGCAATGAGAAAGAAACCCTATCTGAACAGGGCTTGCAGGCATAGCCTCACAAACAGGATTGAACAAAGGGCCTGCGCCTATGATTATCAATGTGCAACATGCGATTTTGACCAGTTTTTTGAAGATGTCTGGACAACCAAAAACAAGACGGTACCCGGTGAGATCCAGCAGATTAAAGGTTTTGATGTTCCTGTAGGATATTATTTTCATAACGGGCACACTTGGGCAAGAATTGAAAGCGGAGGATATATAAGAATCGGGTTAGATGATTTTTCTTTAAAATTATTAGGCAGAGCGGATGCACTTGAGCTTCCGCTAATTGGTAAAGAGTTTGATCAGGGAGCTGTTGGTTGGGGATTAAGACGAAAAGATAACATGGCTGATGTCCTTTCTCCTGTTGACGGAGTAATAGTTGAAGTAAATGCAAATGTCAGGGAAAAACCCGAAATCGCCAATCACGAGCCTTATGGAGACGGATGGCTTTTTATGGTGCGTTCACCTGATATCAAGGGAACCGTAAAAAAACTTATGGATGATACAGCCGGTCTTTCCTGGATCAGTGAAGAAGTAGTTGAGCTTGAAAAAATGGTTGAAAAAGTTGCAGGACCTCTTGCTGCTGATGGTGGTTATTTTATGGAAGATATATATGGAAATCTCCCGGGTCTTGACTGGAGAAATCTTACAAAAACTTTTCTTAAGACATGATTTAGACAGGAACCAGTTGTCGGGGATAAGGGATCAGCGTCAGGGGAAGTAACTGGTCCCTCTGACACCGGGTCTCTTATCCTTATAATAGTGAGGTTATAAATGAAATCTCTTCGATCAAGCAAAGAAAAGAAAAATAACTCTCCATGTGTCTGGATGCAGGCCGGAGTTGTACGCTCCAAGTATTGCAAAGCTTTTTATGATTGTGCGAATTGCCAATTTGACAGAACCATGACTAATATGGCAGAAGAAAACAGTGGCGTTACCGAACATGCTGACACCAAAGGCAAAAATGGTAAAAAGATTGTTTACTGGATGGAAAAATTAAAAGAACTGCCTTCATCAAAAAGGCCATGCATACACTACATGAAAGGCCGGATAGATTTCAGAAGCTGCAGCCATGATTACAAGTGTATTAATTGCGAGTTCGATCAGTATTTCTCAGATCAGTATACCGTTCATGCCACAGTTAATCCTGTTGAAGTATTAAATGTCCATGGATTCAGAATTCCCCAGGGATACTATCTTCATAAAGGGCATGCATGGGTTAAAATAGAAGAAGGAAAAACTGTGAGAATAGGTCTTGATGATTTTGCGCTAAAAGTGTTCGGCCCTCTTGAACACATTGAAGCACCTCTTATCGGAAAGCAGATGAAGCAAAACAGCTCGCAGATTATCATAAAACGCGGTAATCTGACAGCCTCTTTGCTTTCACCCGTGAGTGGTGTTGTTACCGATATAAATCCGAACATAAGAGAAGATGCAAAATCAGCCGGGAAAAACCCATATACTGATGGATGGATTTTAAGGCTTCATTCTGAAGAATTAAAAAATGATATAAAAAATCTTTACATTGCCGATCAATCAGAAAAATTCATAGATAAAGAAGTAAATCTTCTATACAGCACTATCGAAAAATCCGGAAATCTTTTAAATACCGACGGAGGATATCTTGCTGAAAATATTTACGGGAATATACCTCAGTTGGGCTGGGAGAGATTAACCCAACTTTTTTTAAGAACTTAATTTTTTAATATCATCTTCTAATAGTATTTTGCAGTATCTGCACAGCTGATCCGATTTACGGTCAACGTCATTTTCCGTCCGGCAATAATGCATTATGCATGAATGATCTTTGCAATGCAGAAGATTAAATGTATGACCAAGTTCATGGATCGCCTCCTTGACCATTCTTGCGGATAAAGAGATACCTGCCCGCATTGTTGAAGTAAAATCTTTCAGCCGGTATGTCGAAACTATGCATGTCTTTCCCCCAAGCTGTGCTTCACCATAAACATGGGTAAGTATCGGAATGAATAAATCCACATTTGTTATGGCGAGAACTTTGAGTGCATAATCAGGTGCACAGCTTTCAAGCTTTCCCAGAATTGATGTAGAATTATGCTGGTTCCGGCCTGAATCAAGTGCAAAGCTTATATCTTCTATCAATGGCAGAAGTATAGTCTGAAAACCGAATATGCCGGTTATATCCTTTTCAACAGAGCCAATTATTTCTGCATCAATATTTCCGATTGGAGAAATAATGATTTTATATTCGCAATCTATCTTCAAGCTTTTAGACTAAGGCTTATTTATATTGTAGCGTTTGATTTTGCTGTATAGTGTTGATCTGTCAACACCTAATACTTTGGCCGTGGCGGAAATATTCCATTCATTATCAGCAAGCATTCTGTTAATATGAGTTTTTTCGATTTCTTCAATAGTGTTTGCAGATGGAGTACAAATTGCGTCAGGCCGGAAAATGGGCAAATCCTGAGGGATAATGATTCTTTTTTTTGCGATAACCACAGATCGTTCTATTGCATTTTCAAGCTCTCTGACATTACCCGGCCAATCATAAAGCATCATTTCATCCATTGCATCACGATTTATGCGGTCAATTTGCTTGTTTGTTTCCTGCGAAAAACGATGGAGAAAATGATCAGCCAAAAGTGGGATATCTTCCTTTCTTTCTCTTAATGAGGGCATTTTAAATGAAACAACATTCAACCGGTAATACAAATCTTCTCTGAATATACCATTTGTGATAGCTTCCTGAAGGTTTCTGTTTGTGGCGGCAATAACCCTGAAATCCGCTTCTATCGGCTGAGTGCCGCCAACCCTGTAAAATATTCTGTCCTCAAGCACCCGTAACAGATCGATCTGCATTCGCATACCTATTTCTCCGATTTCATCCAGAAAGAGTGTTCCTCCATGGGCCATCTCAAGACGGCCTTTTTTTGTAGTTTTAGCATCGGTAAATGCTCCTTTCTGGTATCCGAAAAGCTCGCTTTCCATCAGATTCTCAGGTATGGCACCGCAATTAACCACAACAAAAGGGCCCTGGCATCTTGGACTGTGTGTATGTACGGCCTTTGCAGCCAGACCTTTTCCGGTGCCGGTTTCACCTGTGATAAGCACCGTAGTATTTACAGGAGCAACATTTTGTATAAGTTCAAATACTTCCTGCATTACCCTGGATTGACCTATCAGACTTTCAAATCTTGTTGTCTCCTTGAATTGTTCTCTGAGAAAAAGATTTTCCCTTGCCTGAGCCTGGTTTTCCAGGATTTTTTCGATAAGAACTCCAAGCTCATGCGGATCAAACGGTTTAAGAAGATAATCATATGCACCCTTTTTTATTGCTTCGATCGCAGTTTGTATAGAGCCATATGCAGTAATCATAACAACGGCAACATCAGGATCACTTTCTTTTACTGTTTCTAATACTTCAAGGCCACTTATTCCTTCCATCTTTATATCTACAAGCAGAATATCAAAGCGGGTCTCTTTGATTTTATCAAGAGCTTCTTCCCCGCTTGCAGCAGTTTTAACCTCATGACCGTCTCTTAGAAGCCATCCGGCTAAAGATTCTCTCATTATCAGCTCGTCATCAACAATAAGAAGCCGTGCTTTGCTCATCAATGAACCTCCACAGTTTAGGGGAGTAGTATATCAGTGGCTGGGCTTTAAAGAAAATACTCAGCCGAATATATCAGTTATTAGAAGATCTTTTTGATTAACGTTTTATCGGAAGATCAATTTTAAAAGTGGTTCCTTTTCCTTCTTTGGAATTTACATTGATGGAACCTCCATGTTCCTGAATAATTCCATAAGCAAGGGAAAGACCAAGCCCAACTCCTTTACCCTGTTTTTTGGTAGTAAAAAAAGGCTCGAATATTTTAGTCAGATTTTCCTTTGGAATGCCTATTCCCGTATCCTTGAATGTTGCTAAAATACTTCCTTTTTTTGGATAATGCTTAGTTTCGACCGTTATTACGCCCTTTTCTTTGGATTCCATAGATTCAACAGCATTTGATATCAGATTCATAATAACCTGCTGGAGTTGATCCTCTGAACCGATAATATCCGGTAAATCCGGATCAAGCTTGTTCTGGATTTTTACATTGTTTATCTTAATAAGGTTTGAATTCAAAAATAAAGTTTGATCTATGAGCTTGCCTAAATTTAACGGCTTTAACTCCATCTTGTTCTGTCTTGAAAATGCAAGAAGATAAGATACAATCCTGCTTGTCCGCCTAGTCTCTTTTTCCATAAGATCAAGATAACGCGCAATCTCATCCATATCTTTTTCTACAACAGGTTTTTCCTGAATCATGCGCTTTATAAGTATAATAAGATTAAGAATGCCGGCTATGGGGTTATTAATTTCATGAACTACTGAAGCGGAAAGTTTGCCCAAAGAAGCCATTTTGTCTTTATGAATTAATTTTTCATGAGTTTCTTTGAGTTGGCAGGTACGTTCCTCAACCATTTTTTCAAGACGCTTTGTAATCTCTTCCTGCTCTTCCATATGCTTTGTTATATCTCTGCTTATTTGGATAAATTTTGCGATCTTTCCGCTTTTTTCCCAGACAGGATATATATTAACATCAATATGACGGATTTTATTCTTACGGTCTATATGCGTTCTTACCTGGTTCACCGGTCTTTTGGTACGTATGACTTCATTTAAAGGACATAACATCCCATTGCTTGTGCATGCTGAAGAATTTTTTTGAAGAACTTCGTAACATTTGCGGCCAATAACTTCATTTCCCGAACGACCTATGCCTTTAAGCAGGGATTCGTTGGCATCAACAATTGTCATATCAGGCGTAATTACAGATATGAAATCCTGGATGCCGTTCAAAATAGTTTCCATGGCTGTATTCTGTTCCCTGAGTTTTCGTCCTTCATAATTTATTACTTTCCAGAAAATTTCGAACACCTGATTCGAAAGTATACGTATTCTGGGAGGCCTTGTTTTTAAAATATCTTCAAGGATTTTCGGATCAGTGTTTAAAATTATTATTAGTCGTATGTTGTATGAGATATCATAAAGCTCATGATAGTCAGTAAGTGTAATAAGACCTTTGTTTTTCGCAAACAACATGCCGGGGCTTTGGGTGTCCGGATCGGCAACGGCAAGAATGGGAGTATCTTGGACGCCTTGCTGTTTAAAATATAAAGTGGTCTTTTCAAGAATCTCCTTGCATAATTCACTTCCGCCTACAAGAGCGATATTGATAATGGGATGAGATGAATACGGCATCGTGAATATAATCCTTTTTGTTTTATTTTTATACTTTTTTAGCATGATGCAATATATGATTCAAGATAAAACAATCCGTTATCGAAGCGATTGTTTTTGCTTGACTGGTTACAGTGTATCAATTATATTATTTTTAAGCCGCACAATAAATTAAATCAGATTCAGTTAATGTATTCCAAGTAATACAATATCAATAGAGAGCAACCAGCTGGTACCGGAGTTTTATACCTTTATTCTTAGATTTAGATAAGGAGCACCGCATGGCTGAACGAGTTGTTGGATCTGTTATGGTTGTTGGGGGTGGAATTGCGGGAATGCAGTCCGCCCTCGATCTTGCTAATTCCGGATATTATGTATATCTGCTTGAAAAATCATCCGCCATCGGCGGTCTCATGTCCCAGCTTGACAAGACATTCCCTACAAATGACTGTGCGATGTGAGTAATTTCACCAAAACTGGTCGAGGTCGGCCGGCATTTAAACATTGAACTTCTGATGAATTCCGAACTTCTTGAACTTAAAGGAGAACAAGGAAATTTTCTTGCAACGGTAAAACAAAATCCTCGCTTTATCGATCTTTCAAAATGTACAAGTTGCGGCGAATGCACAAAAGTATGTCCTGTAATTCTATCTAATGAATATGATGAAAATCTATCTGAAAACAGAGCTGTTTATAAGAAATATGCACAGGCTATTCCCGGAGCATATGCCATACAAAAAAGCGATAAGGCCCCTTGTAGACTATCTTGCCCGGCAGGTCTTAATGTTCAGGGCTACGTCCAGATGGTTGGTCAGGGCAAATACAAAGAGGCTCTCCAGATAATCATGGAGGATCTGCCTTTACCGGGTGTCCTTGGAAGAATATGTCCTCATGGATGTGAAGATGCATGCCGCAGATGCGAGGTGGATCATCCGGTTGCCATACGAAACCTTAAACGTCTTGCCGCAGATAAATTCGATCCAAGACAAATCGAGGTCAAAACCCTTACCAAAAGAGATGAAAAGGTTGCCATCATAGGATCTGGTCCGGCAGGACTTTCCGCTGCATATCATCTTGCGCGAAAAGGAGTGCTTTCCACCATATTCGAAGCTCTTCCCAAAGCAGGGGGCATGTTAAGGGTAGGCATACCTGAGCACAGACTTCCAAGAGATGTACTTGATAATGAAATAGAAGTAATAACAAATCTTGGTGTTGAAATTAAAACCAATACGCCCCTTGGTCCTGATTTAACGATAGATGATCTTTTTACTCAAGGTTACAAATCAGTTTATATCGCAATTGGCGCACATAAGGGCCTTGATCCTGATATTCCTGGTGAGAAAGTCAAAGGAGTCCGTCAGGGTGTTGATTTCTTAAGAGAAGTAAATCTTACCGGAAAAGCCGAAGTAGGCAAAAAAGTTGCGATAATAGGCGGCGGTAATGTGGCTATAGATGTTGCACGATGCGCCGTAAGGCTTGGAGCCCAAAAGGTTAATATAATCTACAGAAGAACCCGCGCTGAAATGCCTGCATGGGAAGAAGAGATTCATGCAGCTGAAACCGAAGGAGCCGAAATAACCTATCTTGCCGCACCACAGGAAGTATTGACTTCAGACGGCAAAGTCACAGGTTTGCAGTGTATCCGCATGGAACTCGGAGAACCGGACAACAGCGGCAGGCGAAGTCCGGTACCGATTGAAGGATCAGAGTTCATTGTAGATACTGATAATGTTATAATGGCTATAGGTCAAGGAGTTGACAAGGCAAATCTGCCGACAAAGCTTGAACTCAGCAGAAAGGGGACTATCTCTGTTGATGCGGTTACTTTTAAGACAAATCTTCCTGGAATATTTGCGGGAGGTGATGCTACTTCAGGTGCGGCAACAGCCATTAAAGCTATAGCAGCAGGCAAGGAAGCTGCTGAATCTATATTGAGATATATAGACGGGATAGATATGGCCGAAGGCCGCGAGACTGTTACAAACGAAGCTCCTGTTTACAGACCTGTTCCGGAAGGCGAGACTATAAAGACAAGAGCTGTAATGTCTGAGCTTGCAGTAGAACAACGGGCGGGTAATTTTAAGGAAGTTGAGCTTGGCTATAATGAAGAAGACGGAAAAGCTGAAGCTAAAAGATGTCTTAACTGCGGTTATTGCTGTGAGTGTTTTCAGTGCGTAGAGGCCTGTCTTGCAAATGCTGTTGATCACAGCCAGACAGCTGAAGAAAAACAAATAGAGGTTGGTTCGGTAATACTGTGTCCCGGAACAGATACTTATGATCCTTTGCCTCTTGATGAATTGTATCATTACAAGACAAATCCCAATGTAATAACAAGTCTTGAATTTGAAAGAATATTAAGCGCATCAGGTCCGACTATGGGGCATCTTGTGAGGCTCTCTGATAACAAAGAGCCTAAAAGAATTGCATGGCTGCAGTGTATCGGCTCAAGAGATAACAACAAATGCGGGAATGGTTACTGCTCGTCTGTGTGCTGTATGTATGCAGTAAAAGAAGCTATGATTGCAAAGGAGCATTCACACACAAATCTTGATTGTGCTGTATTTTATATGGATATGCGCACCTTTGGCAAAGATTATGAAAAGTATTACAACAAGGCGAAAGATAAAGACGGAGTACGTTTTATCAGGACGCGTGTTCATACTATGGAACAAGTAAAAGAAAGCCAAAATATCATTATAAGATATGCAGATGAATCAGGTATGATGCAGGAAGAAGAATTTGATATGGTCGTGCTGTCCGTAGGCCTGAAGATTCCACAGTCGACGATAGACATGGCAAAACGCTTAAATATTGACCTGGATAAATACGGTTTTGCTCAAAGCAAACCTTTTACGCCTGTTGAAACATCACGGCAGGGAGTTTATGCCTGTGGAATTTTCCAGGGCCCAAAGGATATCCCGAGTTCCGTTATTGAAGCCAGTGCAGCAGCATGTGCCGCAGGCGGCAGGCTGGATGCGGCAAGAGGCACAAGAACAAAAACCGTACAGATACCTGATGAAATCGATATAACGGGAAAGGAACCCAGAACGGGCGTATTTGTCTGCAATTGCGGCATAAATATTGCCGGTGTAGTTGATGTAAATGAAGTGGCCGAATATGCTTTAACCCTTCCTAATGTGGTTTTTACGGGAAACAATCTTTTTACCTGTTCCCAGGATTCCCAGGACAGGATGAAAGAAATCATAAAGGAGAAAAATCTGAACAGAGTTGTTGTTGCAGCATGTACTCCAAAAACCCATGAAGGAATATTCATGGATACTTTGCAAGCCTGTGGTCTGAATAAATATCTTTTTGAAATGGCCAATATACGCAATCAGGATTCATGGGCTCATTCCAATGATCCTGTACGAGCTACTGAGAAGGCAAAAAATCTTGTCAAAATGGCGGTTGCCAGAGCTGTAACTCTTAATCCTCTTTGTGAAAAGAAAATTCCTGTCAATAAAAGAGGTCTTGTTATAGGCGGAGGAATTTCGGGCATGGTTGCTGCGCTCGGCCTTGCTGATCAGGGTTTTGAAACTGTGATTATTGAAAAAGAGCCTAAGCTCGGAGGCATGGCTATCAAGCTCACAGCAACCATTGAGGGAGAAAAAATAGGTCCGTACCTTTCAGATCTTATAGAAAAAGTATCCGGTCATCCCAAAATTCAAGTATTAACCCAATCTCTTATAGTCGGTTTCACAGGATTTAAGGGAAATTTTACCACAGAAGTAATTGTGGGCCCTGGTATGTATGAAAGAAAAATTGACCATGGTATTGTAATTATTGCTACCGGAGCAAATGAGTATACTCCATCCGAATTTTTATACGGACAGGATGAAAGAGTAATGACACAGGTAGAACTTGCCAGCCAGCTTGAAAATAAAAGTACTGCCGATGGCATTGATAGCATAGTCATGATTCAGTGTGTGGGATCAAGAAATGAAGAGAATCCAAACTGCTCAAGGATTTGCTGCCAGAGCGCAATCAAGAATGCTCTTCATATTAAGGAACTTAATCCTGATGCCGATATATATATTCTGTACAGAGATATCAGAATGTACGGACTTCTTGAGGATTATTACACGGAAGCAAGGCGAAAGGGGGTTCTCTTTTTCCGCTATAGTCTTGATGAGATGCCTGAAGTTGAGTCAACGGAAGAAGGACTTATGGTAACATTCAGAGACCCCATTCTTGGGCGGCGTCTTAAAGTTTCTGCAGATATTCTTGCCTTAAGTGCCGGGATGAGACCCACGGATATCTCTGAATTGTCTTCCATTGTAAAACTTGCACTCAATGCCGAAGGCTATCTGCTGGAGGCACATGTTAAGCTTAAACCTGTAGATATGGCTACTGAAGGAATTTTTATTTGCGGAACCGCGCATAGTCCTAAATTACTTACAGAGTCAATTTCTCAGGCTTTAGCAGCCGCTTCCAGAGCAACAACATTTCTTTCTCAGGACCAATTAACTCTATCTGCCGTTACCGCCTATGTGGAAGCTGAGAAATGCGCATCGTGTCTTATATGTGTCAGGTCCTGTCCTTACGGTGTACCAAAAATCAATGCTGAAGGTGTGAGCGAAATTGATGTTGCTCTTTGTCACGGATGTGGAGTGTGTGCTGCTGAATGTCCGGCAAAGGCTATAGAATTGAACTGGTATGAGGATGATCAGATATTGAGCAAGGTTGAAGCCTTGCTGGAAGGAGTAATATGAATCAGGGTTTTGAACCCATAATAATTGCTTTTTGCTGCAATTACTGAGGATATACTGCTGCGGACCTGGCAGGTTCCATGAGATTAAACTATCCTACCAATATCAAAATTATAAGAGTCCCATGTACCGGCAAAGTCGATATTATTCATATCCTGCGGGCTTTTGAAAAAGGTGCTGACGGAGTATATGCGGTAGGCTGCATGGAAGGTGAATGTCATTACAACAGCGGAAATTTGAGAGCAAGAAAGAGAATCGAACAGGCTCAAAAGATTTTAGATGCAATAGGAGTAGGAGGAGAAAGGGTTCAGATGAGAAATCTTTCTTCTGCTGAAGGACCAAGATTCGCACAGTACGCAGTTGAGATGGATGAGCTAATCAGAAAACTTGGCCCGAATCCGATTAAAGTTGCCGCTAAGGATAAAGCCGCATGAAAGTCTATATATTATTTAAGCATAATACTACTATTTAATTCCGGGAACTCACAGAGTAGAAAACTTATTATCTTTACCGTCATAATATAAATAAATGAAAGGGCGCGACATATGATTGTAGCTGATAAAAAGCCGATTGAGGAAATTATCGAGGATCTGAAAAACTACAGCAAAATTCTGATACTGGGTTGTAATGAATGCGTCACAGTTTGTGAGGCCGGCGGCAAAAAGGAGGTTGGGATTCTGGCTTCTGCGCTTAGGATGTATTTTTTAAATAAAGGCAAAGAAATAAAAATAGATGAGATAACCTTGGAACGTCAATGCGATCACGAGTATTTAGAAGAAATCCGTGACAGCGTAGACAAATATGAAGCAGTTTTATCTCTGGCATGTGGCGTGGGAGTTCAGTTTGTAGCTGAAAAATACCAAAGCATTCCTGTGCATCCGGGTGTTAATACATGTTTTCTCGGTGTTACCGAAAAACGCGGTCTGTGGACTGAAAGATGCCAGGCCTGCGGGAAATGTATGCTTTCAAAAACTGCCGGTATATGTCCTGTTTCAAGATGTGCAAAGAGGCTTTTAAATGGCCCCTGCGGAGGATCCACAAAGGGTAAGTGCGAAATTAGCAAGGAGCTTGACTGCGCCTGGCAGTTGATAGTCGACCGTTTAAAAATGTTGGGTAAAATGGATGATTTTGAAAATATTATTCCTTTGAAAGACTGGTCTACCGACAGAGCCGGGGGACCCCGAAAAGTTGCAAGGGAGGATGTGCAGTTATGAATTGCAAAACGCCAAGTAAACTTGAAAAGATTCTTGCAGCAGGCCATTTTGCGGTTACCTCGGAGTGCGGCCCTCCGCGTGGCAGCGATATAAGTCATATAGAACATAAAGCAAACCTTATTAAAAACCATGTGGATGCTATAAATATCACAGATAATCAGACTTCAGTTACCCGCCTTTGCAGCCTTGCTGCATGTATAAAATTAAAATTGATGGGACTTGAACCTGTTCTTCAGATGGTAACCCGGGATAGAAACAGACTTGCGATACAAAGCGATATACTGGGTGCAGCTTCCTTTGATATTTTTAATCTACTTTGCCTTTCAGGAGATCATCAGAGTTTCGGAGATTGCGCTCAAGGCCAGAATGTGCATGACCTTGATTCAATGCAGCTCATTCAGACAGCAAGACACATGCGCGATGAAGGAAAATTTTTAGGAGGAGCTGATATAGAGCGTCCGCCGAAAATGTTTGTCGGAGCTGCTGCTAATCCTTTTGCCGATCCATTTGAAATAAGAGTTCCGCGCCTGGCAAAAAAAATTGCTGCCGGCGTTGAATTTATCCAGACACAGTGCATCTATAATCTTGACAAGTTTGAACTGTGGATGAAGATGGCCCGCGATAGAGGTCTGCATGAAAAAGTCTATATTATTGCGGGACTTACTCCTTTAAAATCAGCAGGCATGGCAAAATATATGAAAAACAGGGTTCCCGGAATGGATGTTCCTGATGAAGTTGTAAAAAGAATGTCCGATACACCGAAAGAAAAACAATCTGATGAGGGAATAAAGATATGTATTGAGTCGATTCAGCGTCTAAAGGAGGTTGAAGGCGTTAAGGGCTTTCACATTATGGCTATTGAATGGGAAGAAAAGGTCCCTGAGATAGTCGAAAGCGCCGGTCTTTATCCAAGACCAGTCATTGATTAAAAGACTCGTAAAAATTTACTTGCTGACTTTAACGCAGGTATCAAAAATTGATTATCTTTTTATAATATAATATACTATACTAAAATAAATAATACAGATTGTAGTCGATATAAATATTCAACAGTAACTAAATGAATTTGTTTGAAACTAAAAAAGGAGGTGGCGATGAACGGTAAGAAGAGAATTCTTGTGGTGGATGATGAACCCGATTTTTCCATGATTGTAAAAAAGAATCTGGAAAAAGAGGGTTTTGATGTTGAACTGGCTTACGATGGAGCTGAAGGTCTTGCCAAGGTTAAAAGTAACCCTCCCGATGCAATTGTCCTTGATGTAATGATGCCTGAGATGGATGGTTATCAGGTATGTTCACAATTAAAAAAAGATAAGCAATATTCTGATATTCCGATTGTTCTATTAACTGCAGTTGCTTCACATGTGACCTCAACACGTTATTCACATTATGACGGAATGAACATGGAAGCCGATGATTATATGCCAAAACCGGCATCGGCAGAGCAGATTACCGAAAGCATAAAAAGGCTTCTTAATCTTTAACAGGTGTTAAGGGTTCAGGCTTTGCAAAAAACTAAACAGACCGGGGGCGAATAAGCCCCGGTCTTGGGTTCTTGTATCCTTTTGATTTTATTTATGGTAAGTACGAATCTCTTAAATAATTACAGCGCCACTTATAAATATTTTCAGAAATTACGATAATTTATCTTGACATCTACATACGTATGCCGTATTTTTCGGCAAATCAGTAAAGATTTGCACAGTTTTGCAAATCGGTTTCGAACGAAAGGATTGTTCCATGTTGTCAAAGTGGCGGCCTGAAGTGGGGACCTTGATTGTATTTTTTGAAAGGAGGAAAACACTATGGCAAATGGAACTGTAAAATGGTTTAATGATCGTAAAGGATTCGGCTTCATTGAACAGGAAAATGGCAATGATGTGTTCGTTCATCATTCAGCTATCAATTCAAACGGATTTAAATCGCTTTCTGAAGGCGACCGCGTTACTTTTGATGTCGTAAACGGCCCCAAAGGGCCTGGCGCAGCAAATGTGACTAAGCTGTAATTAGATCATAATAGTTTATAAAAAGGCATCCATGCAAAAAAGCGTGGGTGCCTTTTTTGCATTTAGACCCTGTCATTATCAACGGATTTTTTCTTGAACAATATATGTTAATAATGTTAAAGGTCTTGTAATAAGTTTCATTCCCTTGAGCCACTTTCAAAACGTTTCAGTTTGGTCAAGGTCAAGGCGGGTAAAAATTTTAACCGCAGGAATATATGGAGTATTTCTAGGATTAAAATTTTCGCTCAACGCAGAGATCGGCCAAAATGGGACATTTTGAAACTGGCTCCCTCTTCATATTATGGGAAACTGAGCAGCAATAAAGGTAAGAATCCATGAAACCTTCATTTTCAATAGTAGGATGCGGAAGAGTAGGTACTGCGCTTGCTAAATTTCTTTCTAAAGTCGGCTATATCCCCACCGGATTTGCCAGCAAAAGCCTCTCATCAGCAAAAAGAGCAGCGGCATTGATTGGCAGCACAAATTTTACTGATGTTTTGTGGGAAGCAACAAAAAAAGCAGACATTGTATTTATTACAACACCCGATGGCGCAATCGAAGAAGTTTGCAAAAGTATAGCAGATAAAAACGGCTTTAACTCCGATTCCATTGTGCTGCATTGCAGCGGAGCCCTGACATCGGAAATACTTTTATCTGCTAAGACCTGCGGCGCAAGCATAGGATCGCTTCATCCCTTGCAGAGCTTTGCATCAACTACGGAATATAACATCAATCCTTTTTCAGGTATTGTAACATCCGTTGAAGGCGACAAAAAAGCAGTCGATGCAGCAAAATTAATTGTAGAGGATCTTGATTCTGTCTGCATCTCCATAAAAACAGATACAAAAATTCTTTATCATGCTTCCGCAGTTGTTGCATCAAATTACCTTGTTACCTTGCTTGATCTTTCTTTAAATCTTATCTGTCAGGCCGGTGTGCCGGCAAAAGACGCTTTCAAAGGTTTAAAACCGCTGATAGAAGGCACTCTTTCAAATATTGAGAATATGAGTATCCCGGATGCCCTGACCGGGCCGATTGCCAGGGGCGATGTCCAGACAATTGAAAACCATCTGTCTGAAATCGGCTCAAAAACACCAAACCTTCTACCTCTTTACAAGACATTGGGACTTCATACCATTGAGATTGCAAAAGCAAAGAAAACAATTACTGATTCTACAGCAAAAAGGCTGAAAGAACTCTTTGGAGATTCCATATCCCAAAAATAAACAGTCATTATCTATTCTTGTGTTTAGGATGTAAAAGCCCAAATGATTTTGGAAAGAATTAAAAATAATTAGAACCTGTCAATAAAAAATTGTTATTTTAGAATATTTTTTGTTATACTTATCATAACAATGAGACAAAGATAACATTATACAGAGTTTTTAATCCGGGGCGAATTGTATAACTTCAGA
>Ga0180732_1001098_pt1 | contig 18015 bp, 16 predicted proteins | sample KR11_01MetaG_FD_148674 | JGI IMG/M metagenome (GOLD analysis project Ga0180732, IMG submission 148674) | Groundwater microbial communities from the Olkiluoto Island deep subsurface site, Finland - KR11_0.1 MetaG | ecosystem: Environmental > Aquatic > Deep subsurface > Groundwater | place...
GCTTTTCATGTCAGAAACGACTTCAGCAAGCATGTCTCTCAGCCTCTCATTAATTTTATCTATATTCTTCAGGTACTCAGAGATAGACATAAGGCTTACTGCTGCTATTTTAAGCCCTTTTTTCGAGGACTCAATAAGAATTCTCATGCTTGTTGAAATAAGTTCAGAAGGAAAATAAATTATTGCGCCTCTTCTCAAATCAAAAATCGCCCTTTCAACATTCATTCCATTTTGTTTTATATTATAATCAACTTTTCTAAAAAATTCCTCTGTCATTAATCCTCTGCTTGACTCTGCTACTTTCCCAAAAACAAGTTCAGGAGGGATTCCATTTCCAAGCCGGTTCCCAATCTGAAACAGCGAAGTGTTAAATTCTTTTTCAAGTTGCCTTGCCTTTCCTCTCTCTTTAATAATCTCCTGTGTCTTTTCCCTGTAAGCCAACGAGAAAAATAATGCAACTCCAAGAGGGATAAACAAGCTCAAAAGTAAAGCGCCTAATCCGAAAGGCCCGGTTATTCCTTCTGGTGTTGTGCTAAAATCAAAGATTTTTTCTTCCCCAAACAGCCCTATCCCAAAATTTGCAAAAGAAAAATCTTTTTGTATTCCAAAAAGTCCAGGCAGGGGAGTATATTGGAATATTAAAGGCAAAAACCCCAAAATAAACAAAGGCAGGCATATCAAAAATGCTTTTACATAGGGCTTTTTGCTTGCATATTTAGGGTACAAAGGATTTCTCTCAAGCAAACTCGTCTCTCCATACCCCCCTGGCCTCTGCATCATTATTTTGTCAGTAAGATAAAAAACAAAAAAAGGAATTATTAGATTAAAGAGAATAAGAACATGCACCCATTGAATCATGCCCTTAAGCAAAGCAGATGCTAAAGGCAGCAAAGCCAAGCCAAGAGTGGGCAGAACAATTCCAAGCATGTAAACATTAGTTAATGGGCTTCTTACATCATGAGTAAACCTTAACATCCTTTCATAAACCCCATCCAGAACCACTTGCAATGATTTTTCCAAAGTGATTATTCTTCTTGTGTTGTCTGGCTCAAACAAACTGCTTTCAATTAAATGAAATGATTCTATAAATTCAATGCTGAAATCTCTCCAGGTTTCTAAATAATTATCCAGGCTTTCCTTTATAGTTGAAAATTTTCCAACTTGAACATCATAAAAAACTTTTTTGAAATCCAAAGCAAGGGGATATTCCAAATGTTCAGAAGCAAAAGCAATTGCTTTTTCCAAATTTGGCGTATGCCTCATATACACTACTATATATAAAATACATGGAACCATTTGTGAACTTGCTTTCAATCTCCATTTGTTTGCCAATCTTGCAGGATATCCCTGCACAAAATAAAACAAAAACAAAGAGAAAATTAAAACTAAAAAAAAGAATAGTGAAGGAAAGTTTGCAATACTGCCTGCCCCTTTTATCAGGAAAATTCCTACAGAAACAAATAATCCAATAACAAATGCTGCTAAAAAAGTCATCGCAGCTAAAGTTAATGCCTGTTCTGGCTGAACATCAAGGTGCGCAATCTTTAATTGCTTCTCAATTCTCCCCCTGTCTTTTTTAGAAACGCTCAATCTTATAACATTACCCAGACTCTTGCACCATCTCTCGAACCTTGTTAGTTCGGGAGCCATTTCCTGCTTGAATGTAGTGTATTCCCCGTAATAATTCACATTATCCACATGGGAAGATTTAATTTGACCTTCTATCTGACTGCCATACTTTTTCAGAACATCATCTACATTCATTTTTCCTCTTTTAACCTCTTATTAATTAAAGATTTTAATCTTTTAATTATTTGCTTAAAGTCAAGTTCATTATTTGCAAGGTAGTCCTGAGAAATTTTAAACCCCTCATAAGCAACCCTATTTCTGTAAATCCTTAAGCTGTCTATGGTTCTTATTTCCTTTTTTTCAAAATCCTTATAATACATTTCTAGATAATCTACTAAATCTTTATGGCTTAAAGTTTTATACCCGTCAATCAGAAGTAAAGCAGTTAGAAGTTCTTTAATTATTTCATAGTAATCAGAAGTAATTAAAGAAATAAAAGTGTTCCTATCTTGTATTTTTATTCTAGATTCTATCAGTTCTGCTGTGTCTAATATACTTTTTACTTTTTCTATATCTGAAGTAATTTTTATTAATTCCATTTTAAAATACATTTAAGTAGCCTTTTAATATGACCCCATTAATCAGGTTGCTTCTTAATTCTTTACTTAATCTTGAAAAATTCTTTTCGAAAAAGAGGTTTATTTCTCTATGGAAAAGCTTTTCAAATTTAGAGATATCTATTTCCACTTCTTTTGACTGTACAAACAAATCAATATCGCTCGTTTCTATATCCTCACCTCTTAAAGCAGATCCGAATAAAATTATGCATAAAGGAGAGCATTTATCATCTATTTGCTCTAATAAACCGCTAAAATGTAATCTTTCAAGTATATCTAATTTTTTATAAAATCTGAAAATTCCATTATCATCATCCCTATTCGCCTTATATGAAGGGTATATCCCTTTTTTTACTTCAATAATAAGGCTATCTCTAATTAATTCATCTATATATCTTTTTACAGAGGTTATAGCTATCCCGGTTTCTCTGCTTATTCCTCTAAGATAAAAATTTTCAAGTGGAGAATCAAAAAAAAGTCCCATTATTTTCTTTTTATTTGGAGTTATCTGTAACATTTTTGTATCATCTGTAACATTTTTATTACGCTTGTTCTCTTTTAATTACACTTGTAATAAAATAGTAACACTTGCTTATAAAAGTTTCTAAAGAAAACCCAGCTTACTATATAACTCTAAAATACCCTAATTCTTTTCTTATCCCCTCTTCAAAACTCACCTTTGGAGCCCATCCTAAAAACTCCCTTGCTTTGGAATTATCTGCCAAAGTATCTCTCGGCTCTATTACTGCTGGTCCGTAGATTATTTTTGTATTTTTATTGGACAAATTTAAAATACCTTTCATAACCTCATTAACAGATAAATTATGATTGTTCCCGATATTAAATGCCTTGCCAAACGCATCTTTATTTTGGGTGGTTGCAGCAAGAATATTTGCATTAACAACATCTTCTACAAAAGTAAAATCCCTTGTCTGCTCGCCATTTCCATTAACTGTAAATTCTTTCCCACTAATCAAACACTCAATAAATTTAGGGATTAAACAAGCATAATCCCCTTCTGGATTCTGCCTGGGCCCGAAAACATTAAAGTACCTTAAGCTGATTGTTTCTAAACCATGTATCAAATTAAACAATTTGCAATACTCCTCACTAGTTAATTTATGCAGAGCATAAGGGGACATAGGATTAAGCGGCATAGTTTCAATCAAGGGCAATTTTTCCTGGTCGCCATAAACAGAAGAGCTTGAGGAAAAGACAAATCTTTTAACATCAAATTTTTTGCATGTTTGGAGCAAATTTAAAGTTCCATTAACATTCACTTCATTAGTTTTAATAGGATTAACAATAGAAAATTGCACTCTCGGTAAAGCCGCCAAATGAAAAACAACCTCGATTCTTTCTCTTTCAAAAATCTCATCTAAATTGTCACAAATGCTTTTTTCATAAAACACAAAATTTTCTTTTCCGATATGAGCTAAAATATTCTCTTTTCTTCCAGTAGATAAATCATCAATCACAATAACTTTATAATTTTCCTTCAAAAGCCTGTCAACTAAATTACTGCCGATAAAACCCGCGCCGCCCGTAACTAAACAATTCATTTTAATCAACTCTTTAAAATAATCTATTGTTTTTTTCAGTCCATCTTCAAGAGGTATTTTCGGTTCCCAGTTTAATTTTTCTCTTGCAAGAGAGATATCTGGCTTTCTCTTAATAGGATCATCTTGAGGCAATAAATGATAAACAATATTTGAATTGGAACTTGTAAAATTTATTATTTTTTTAGCTAATTCTAAAATTGTAAATTCCCCAGGATTCCCCAGATTAACAGGCCCGATAAAATTTTCTTGATTCATCATTTTATACATCCCCTCGATTAAATCACTAACATAACAAAAGCTTCTTGTCTGGCTTCCATCTCCATAAATAGTCAAATTCTCGTTTTTCAAAGCCTGAACGATAAAATTGGAAACAACTCTTCCATCTTCTTTATTCATGCTTGTTCCATAAGTGTTAAAAATTCTGACTATCCTAATATCCAACCTCCATTTCCTATGATAATCCATAAATAAAGTTTCTGCAACTCTTTTTCCTTCATCATAACATGCTCTTGGGCCTAAAGTGTTCACATTCCCCCTATAAGTTTCTTTTTGCGGATGTTCTAAAGGGTCTCCATAAATTTCAGAAGTAGATGCCTGCAATATTCTTGCATTATGCTTTCTTGCCAACCCAAGCATGTTTATCACTCCGATAGTATTTGCTTTAATTGTTCTTATCGCATTAAACTGATAATGAATAGGAGAAGCAGGACATGCTAAATTATATATTTGGTCTATTTTTTCATCAATATACAATGGTTCTATTATATCCTGCTCAATAAATCTAAAATTTGGATCATTCATTAAAGAAAGTATATTTTTTTTGCTCCCAGTGAACAGATTATCCACACAAACAACTTTTTCCCCTTTATCCAATAAATACTTGCATAAATGACTTCCAATAAAACCAGCACCACCAGTTATCACCACATTTTTCATATAAAAAATAGGACAAAAATAGTTTATAAGAATATATTTCATTTAGAATATATCTGATTATATCTTCTTCCCTTTTATTCTCTCGTGTCAGAAATGCTTATGTGTTTGCATGCGAAGGCATGCTTTTAGCATTTCTGAGCATCCAAAAATCCTATACAATTTTTCCACGGATTTTTTGATTAAGCCACTTCTGCCATTCTGGAAAAACTCTTTTGCTTAAAGGCAAGCCAATCTCCTGCCTTATTTTATCAGAAATTTTATGGAAAGCATTGTTAGACAAAGAATTAAATTCAGCCTCCAAAATCTCTGGCTTTTTCAGCTGTTCAGCAACATCAACAATCTCCTGCTTTATCTTCCCTCTTAAAATTATGTTGTCATAAACAGCATCCCAGTTCCCAGCCCAGCCTTTTACATTTCCTGCAATGTCTTTTATAACCTCGCTGTCACCATTAATCAAATCATCACTAGGGACTAGCTCATCTTTCTCAACATTATACTTAAGCAAATCAACAAAACCTTTTTCCTCTTGCGGATCTTTTGTCCAATGCTTTCTTACTTCAGACAACTGCACTAATCTTTTCCATGAATGCAAACCATCAGGAGTTTTGATTGGATTTGCAACTGCAATAATATCAGTCGCCTTAAAACTTGTAGCAGGAACATTTAAATCATTAACCACTCTGTCAAAAACCCCGTATGGAGAAGCTCCATGAATTGTTCCTGCAACAACATTCGCCAAAGCCCCAACTCTCATTGCTTCATAAAGCGCCTTTGCTTCAATGCTTCTTACCTCACCAATAATTAAACAGCTGTCTCCAAGTCTCAAGCTGGTTCTTATTCCTTCGTCAGCAGAAACTTCAGTAGTCGTCTCAAGCAGAGCACTTCTGACTTTCAGTCTTAATATGTCATATTTTAATTTTCTTAAAGATTCAACAGGAAGCTCGAGAGTGTTATGAGCAAGAATATTCTCACAGATAAAATTCTCACATTCAGGAACAGAAATGTCATAAACATAACCTTCATAACTTACCTTTTTTATACTCTTAACTCTATCCCAAAAAATATCTGACCCCACCAATGTTCTTAAAGGGTCAATAGGGTTAGTAATTCCTTCAGGAACTTCTTCAAGAAGTTTTTTCAAATGCTCCCTGCCTAAGTTATTTTCTCTTGTGATATAATCCTGTTTGCTGAATTTTTCTCCCAAGATATCACTCAATTCATTTTTAATTTCTAATGACAAAGGAATAACATCCGAAGTGTCATGTGTGGAAATTCTCGAACATAATTTTTCCAAATTATTTTGTTTAGAGTTAACGAGAAAACCAATATTATCTTTAAAAGAATTTAACATTTTAATCGAGCCAATTCTACAATTTATAGTTTTATCTTTATCTTTCATTTTTGAGATTCTTAGGATAATATTAAATCTTAATAACAAAGTAGAAATATCCTCAACAAGCTGTCTTGAACAGGAAGCGATAATAACTTCTTTATCTGAAGCACATCCGTCCCCGCTAAAATATCCTTTTAAAAGCCATCCTGCCTGCTTATTTGATAAATTATGCATCCAAGAGGGTATCTTTTTAGTATAAGCATTCCCTTTTAACCCCAAAATATTTGTCATTACTTCTTTTAAAATAGAAGAGTTCAACATTGAAGAAAATTTGTCATGATGCAGCTTAACAGGGATATTGAATCTTTCTGCAATCTGCCTAACAATTTTTTTATTTTCTTCCTCTTGAACAGAGATGATTATAGAATTTTTATCGTAACATCCATCTGCAATCCACAAGCCGATAAAGTTTAAAAAAGATTCATCTAACTTTAATTGACTATCAATCTCGCGGGAATTGCCATAGCATTTTATTTTAAGATTTCCGTCTTTAATCAGCTCCCTAAATTTTTCAAAAATTCTTATTGGGATAATTTTATTTCTCGTCCAGCTTTGAATTGTTGGCTTTTTAAATCCACTTTTTAAAGCGTATTCAAATAATTCTTTTCTATATTCTATTAAAAAATTATTAACTCCCTCTCCGATAACAAAAACTTTTTTGCCAAATTTCTCTATATTATCAAGGATGTTTATTTTATCTAAAGAGTTGTCAAAAGGCAATAGAGAGGGAATTGCTATAAAATTCCCTTCCTTTAGTTCCTTGGATTTTATTGGCTTAAGAATATTTTTTTCATCTAAACTAAATAAAGAATGATCTTCGGTAACTTTAATTCTCTTCCCAGAAGTTGTATTAATCTCATAAATCTGTTTATTTGTTTTATGCTTTATAAATTTGCTTGGCTTGGACAATAAAACCTTCCCACTTTTATCAACAGAAAAAATTTTTATATCATCTGCATTTAATGCTTTTTCCCTGCCATCCTCATCAAGAAACCCATTTTTCTTAATTTGCTCGTCTATAAAATCGCTGATGGTTGTTTTTTTAAATTTTCCATTTTCTTTTATAATAATACTGCTATCTCCAGTCACGCTGTCCTCTATAGTTATTATTCTGTATTTAGGAATTATTTCAAGCATCAAACTTCCAAGCAGAGAAGTCTTTCCTGAACTTCTTGTTCCTGCAATTAACAAAGTCCTGGAGCCGTCAATTAAAAAACTGAATAATCCTGCAGTAAAAGAATTAATCATCCTGTTTTTAACAAACAAAGGCAAAGTCCAGGGCTCTTCTCTATGCCTTCTTAATGCATAGGTCAAGCCATTCGGTGACAAAGGCTCTTGAACAATAGCAATCCTCGCTCTTACATTTCCAATCGCAAGCTGAGTGTCTAAAATCGGATTTGCTTCATCTAATGGCCTTCCGGAAATCATCCTGAATTTTGCAGCCCAGGAATCTGCATCTTCCTGGCTAGGAAGAATATTTGTAGAGCACTCGTCATAAGTTTCATGCCTTACAAAAATATTCACCAAAGGTATTGGTGCGTTTAAAACAATATCCTGAAGTTTCTTATCTTGCAACAAAACTTCAATCAAACCAAAACCAATGGTATGCCTTACCAGTATTGTTGCCAGTTTATTCAGGTCAGAATAATTTAAAGTGATATCTTTGCTATTCGCTAAGTCCGAAAGCAATCCCTGAGAGATATTAAAAAAAACCTGCCTTATTCTGTCTGTGTCAGTAAACTCCTCTGCTTTTGGCTGGTGTTCTGTCAAAACCTGCCTTGCCAAATTTAACAACATATGCTGTTCTTCAGTCAGCGAATTTTCAGGAGGGCTTAGGTGATAAATTAATTTTGCTTCATCTTCTTTTTTTAAAATAGTGACAATTGATTCATCAAACTCACCATTGGAAATTTTATATTGGTCTATAATCTCTGCATCCTCCGGCAGTTCTGCAATAAGCCGTGTAAAAGTGAAATTGGGGATTACATCTGGCCTGAAAATCCTTTCATAAACCGCCCTGTCCATTTGCCGATAATCATCAAGATAAGGCAAAGCCGACTGCATGACGAGAGTATTTTTAATCAAACCGAAAATCTTCTCTAAAAATGCAATATAATTCTTCTGGTCTTGCCTGAATTGTTCGTCTATCTTCTCCAAAAGAATTTTAGATTCGATGATTATTTTTCTTATTTCAGTATAAGCGGCAACAGGGTCTCTTTTTAATAAAATCATAAAATTAAAAACTTCATTATATCTCTTTGAAAAAAATTCAGTATATTGGGATGAAAGCTTTTCAATAGATAACACTCTCTCCTGCTTTAGCAAAAAAACATAAAGCTGTGCAATTTCCAGGAGCATTGATGTTTCCTTGAAATCATAATTATAATTCCTCTGCTGCATAAAAACAACTCTTGATGCATTCGGATTTTCAATTAGGGCATCTATAGTTCTCTCCATAACTTCAGGGGATGAAGCGATGCTGGGCACATATGGCGCCCCGAGATAGTTAATGTAAAGAACATCTTCCCCTGCCTCTCTCCTTATCTCATATGAATAAAGCTGTTCACTTCTTTTAGTATCCATAAAAGAAAAAAGCATAAGGAGTTTAAAATTGTTTTTATGGTGTGGGCATCGTAACAAATTTAAACCCATTTATACTTTAAAAGACATAAAAAGATGGAAGAACAACAGCCAGACTACTTTAATCAGATACTTAGAGAATTTAACATAAAAATCAGAGATTCAGAAGAAAAACAGCGGATTGTTAAAGATAGATTATTATTAATAGGCAGAAACATGATAGAAATAAAAGAAAAAACTAATGAAGAAATATTGGAGATAAAAAAAGAGCTCGAAGTATTAAACCAGGATATGGGGAGGATGAAAGACTTTTTAGAAAATGCCTCAGGTGAATTGTCAAAATTCGCAAAAAAAGAAGACCTTGCAATTCTGGCAAAACAGGTAAAAATGTTTCAGCTAGTAAAAGAATCACAAAATCAAAAAGTCTTTGTATAATACCCCACCTTAAAAAGTGTGGTTTGTTTAGACTTTTGGATGCTCAAGAATGCTCAACTGCATCCTGAAGGATGCAGTTTTCGCAAAGCATTCTTGACATAAAAGGATAACAATAGAATAAATAAAATGGGAATTTTAGAGGAGATTATAAAGATGAAAAATGGGGGAATGGAGGATAATCAGATTGTTCAAAGCCTCCAACAGCGAGGAGTTTCGCCTCGGGAGATAAACGATGCTTTAAACCAAGCACAGATAAAAAAAGCAGTAATGGGGGGGGATAATCAGGACAATACTCAAATGCAACCCTCAATAATGCAGACTCCACTGCCTGAATATGGGAGCGGGGAAGGAGAACAAAACCAAGGATTTTATGCCCCGCAAACTCAGGAAGTTTCTCCACAGGGATATTCATCTCCTGCAGCAGGAGGATATTCTCAGCAGAATTATGAATCTTATGCTCCTTACAATCCTTCTTCAGGAGGAATGGATACCGAAACAATGATAGAAATTGCAGAGCAGGTTTTCGCTGAAAAAATATCCAATATCCAAAGGCAGCTTCAGGAATTGAATGAAATGAAATCCTTGACACAGGCAAGAATAGAAAATGTATCAATAAGACTCAGGAAAATTGAAACGATAATCGACAAGTTGCAGATTACTATTCTTGAAAAAATAGGCTCTTATGGGCAGGATTTGGGCTCAATAAAAAAAGAGATGTCTATGATTGAAGAATCGTTCAGCAATATAATTCCTTCTGCAAGAAAACATGAAGAAATCTCTTATCTCCCTAAAAAAACAGAGAAGAAATCACAAGGCAGAATTTCTAAGAAATGATTCTCGGTAAAAGATAATTTTTAGGTTTTAGCTGCTTAGGCAAACCCAGCCATTATAAAATTGAAGATTAAAATTATTGCCGGCATATAAACCAAATTAAAATTAGTTGCAGATAATAGATGCAACAATCACGATAGTTTTATTAAATTCGCCCGAGTAACTTTTTATAATCTTTATCAATAAATATCTGATAAGTTAAATTAAACCCCAAAAATGTGTCTTATTCCCAGAATTTTATTAACTATTTGCTCTCCAAGGACTAAGGGTATATCCTGCTGATGATGAAGGTGGATTTCCTTTGTTTGACCCCCCAGTAATTATAGCAATTAAAATCAAAATAAAAAGCCCTCCTGCAACCATTTCCCAGTTGTCACCCCACCATTGCCCGCTAGACCATCCAACTGCTCCTGAAGTTTTTACTAAAACAATTATTGCGATTACAACTCCTATTCCCAGCATAGTATACATAATCCCTGCTTTTTTAGGGTCAATAAAAAATCCTCCGAGTATTATCAGCACAAGCAAAACTGCTAAACCGACGCCAAGTCGTGGAAAAACTTCAGAAAAGAATACCGGAACAAACTCAAACTGCAAAGCGAGCAAGCCAATAGAAAGCGCTATAACACCATCAATCGCCCTATTCTCTTTAAAAATCTGCATAGAGCTCAACACTCCATAAACCATAGCGAATATCAGCAAGAATGGAAGAAGGTAACTGAAAAATCCCATCTCTGCCCATTTATTGAGCATATCACCTATCACCCCTCCATAATAACCATACGCCTGCAAAAACACCCCATTTAACATGAACATCATATAGTCACTTGTTAAAGAATATTTAAATATGTTTCGCTGGGGGATAAATATTTTATTTTTTGTTGCGAAAACATTTAACCCTCAATACTTTCTATATCTAAAACAATAAATCCATGAACCTTGATAATCAAATTAATAACTTTATCATCCTGCTACAACTTATTTCCTTCTCCCTAACAAAAGAATTATTCTTTTTTAGCAGCGCCTTTTAAAACTACTGCAACTGCTACTACAATTACAACCACAAATAAAAAATTTGTCCAGAACGAAGTGCTCCAGCTCTGCCCGAATAAAATATCAAAAAATTCTGATTTAAACCCTGTTGCCCAGATAACAGCGCCGATTACTGCAACACTAATTATAATTAAAAAAGCCCATTTCATCCATCCCTCAGCTTTATAGCCATCTTTTAGGTCGCTTGCAACAAACCCGTAAAGCATTAAGAATACCAGGACTATAATTAAAGAAACTGTCAAGAATAAAATCATATTTCCTACAACCTGTTTTGGATATGCTACACCTACAAAAATCAATCCAACAACAAACGCAACAATAGCATTAAGCTGTTTTTTGTCTTCTCCAAATATCTTTGTTTTCTCAAGAACCGCAAAAACAACTGCGAAAATCAGGAGAAATGGGAGTATAAATTCTTTAAAAATCCAATTCTGGATAATTGTTTCATTTACCATTTTTTATTTTATTCCCTGAAAAATGGGAAATTAGAAAACTTCTTGTTTTCTTCGTTTACCATTTTTATACCTTGATTATATTAAGAGATTTTCGCTATTTAAATATTTTCTCTTATTTTATCTCTACCCGTTTGATATGCTGAAGGGGCATCAATCTGGGAACTCTAAGAAAACCGATTAGGCGAATATAGCAACTTAAATGATAAAACTTATGTATTATTCATAATTTACAAAACAGAAAGTTCTAAAACCAACATTGCTCGATAATTACATCAAATCTGTAGGTATCTCTTCCATGTCAGATTCTGAGCTTGGCAAAGCAGATTTGTTGATTATAAAGATGTCGCTGATAGCTTTTACAAATTGGTGTGGGATTATAACTCCTCTCGCACCGCCGATAAGGGACATTATGCTTCCTCCAACTTTTATTCTCCATCCGTCAATCTTATTCTCGTGCAGATTGGCTTCTTCAATCTCTCCAAAGTAATCGCCTGAGTCAGTATACACCCTTGTTCCGATAACCTCGGATATTTTTTTAACTCTCATATTAAAATCTAATTTAACTCCTTTAAATATTTTTCTCTTGTCCAGAAGGATAATCTAAAGGGGGGAACTCAAACGAGTATTAGTGCTTAAAGCAGGGGTTTTAGGTTTACAGGCACAACATTTATAAAAAAATATTATTTAATATCTACATGCTAAATAAAAAGGAAATAGTTTGCATCCTGCTTGCAATAGTTATACTTGGGTTCAGCATGTCTTTATGGAAAGGTTTGAGCGGAATCCTTTACACTATGCTAGCTATATCTGTCCTGCTCGCAGTAAATATAGTTGCCAAGAAAATAATGGCATATTATCTTGAATCAGAAGCAGAAATAAGATTATGGGAAGTTCAGAGATATGGATTTAAGCCATCTAGGTATTTCAAAAAACCTTTTCCCGCAGGAGCTCTTTTCCCGATAGTTTTCTCTTTGATTTCTATGGGGTATGTAGTCTGGCTTGCGTCTTTAGTTTTTGAGGTTAAGGCAAAAGTCTACAGAGCTGCAAAACGCCATGGATTATACAGCTTTTCAGAAATGACAGAATACCATATAGGGCTGATAGCCGCAGCGGGAATTTTTGCCAATTTGATAATTGCAGTTGTAGGATATTTAATAAATCAGCCGGAATTTGCAAAACTTAATATTTTCTTCGCATTTTTTAATATGCTTCCTTTATCAGACTTAGATGGGAATAAAATATTTTTTGGGAGTTTGATATTATGGAGCTTTTTGGCTTCTGTAGTATTGATTGGGATGGTATATGCATTTATGTTAGTATAAAGAGTTAAGAGACTATTACGGCAGAATAAAGTAAAAAATGGAAAATAAAGAAAACAGGAGGTTTTCTAATTTCCCATTTTTCAAGAAAACATAATAAAATGGAAAATAAAAGCTTTTTCAAATCAACCCCGGTAGTGGCTTTCTTTGCAGCCTTGGCTTTATTCGGAGGATTTTTTTTCTTAAATAAAGGATTTACAGGGAATATAATAATAGATTACACAACCAAAAGCAAGTTCGAATTTCTTGCAGTTATTGGCTTGCTTTTGATAGCCTGTTCAGTTGTTCTTGCTTTTTATACAATGAAGAAAAAATAAAAGAATGGGCTAAAAGAGTTCAAGAGTGGAAGAATATGCTATAAATTCTCATAAAAATTTAATAAGCGATTGTTCTTCCTGCTGTAAAATGAAATTCCTGAAAGATATAACCCCAAGAGAATATCAGCAGAAAATTTTTGAAACCTGTAAAGACAAAAATTGTTTAGTGGTAATTCCTACCGGCTTAGGCAAAACCCTTATTGCATTAATGTTAACAATAGAAAGAATGACTCAATTCCCCTCTGAAAAAGTTGTTTTTCTTGCCCCAACAAAGCCATTAATAGAACAGCATTTTAAATATTTCCAAAAACACCTTCCTGAACTTTTTGCACAGATGGAATTATTCACAGGAAAAGTTCCTGCAGGACAAAGAAAAAAACTCTGGCAGAGTGCAGACATTATCTTTTCAACTCCCCAGTGTGTGGGAAATGACTTAAAAAATAATCTTTACAATCTTAAAGAGGTCTCTTTATTGATTGAAGATGAATCACATAGATGCCTTAAAAATTATTCCTACACTTACATAGTCCAGGAATATCACAAACAAGCACAGAATATAAGAGTTTTAGGGTTAACAGCAAGCCCGGGAAGTGACAAAGAAAAAATCCAGCAAATTTGCAAAAATCTTGGCGTTACTTCAATAGAAGCAAGAACAAGAGAAAGCGAAGATGTAAAACATTACTTGCAGGAGCTGAAATTTAACACCATCCAAATAGAATTTCCAGATAAATTCAAGGAAATAAGAGACCTTCTTTTGATAATTTATAACAAAAAAACGGAGGAGCTGAAAAACCGAAAGCTTCTTTTTTTCCATGCTACAAAAGTTTCCCTTTTGGAATTGCAGGGAAGGATAATGCATTCTATAAGCACTGGCAATAAAAACTTTAATTTGCTTGTAGGGGCAAGCGTGTGCGCACAGGCAATAAAAATTCAGCATGCAATTGAGCTTTTAGAAACACAAACCCTTTATTCTTTTAATTCCTATATACAGGAGTTATTCAAACAGGCAGAGCAGGGAAAAAGCAAGGCAGTTCAGCATCTTGTGAAAACCCCGGAGTTTAATCAAGCATACACCAAAACTATTGAACTTATTGCAAAAAAAATCGAGCATCCAAAGCTCTTGGAATTAAAATCGTTAACAGAATACAAATTTTCCAAAAATCCTAAAGCAAAAATAATTATTTTTGCACAGTACAGAAACACAACCGTCCAAATCTGCAAAGAGCTTAATTCCATACCGGGAGTAAGGGCAAAAGTTTTTGTCGGACAGGCAAAAAGGGGAGAAGGAGAAACTGCAACGGGATTAAATCAAAAAGAACAGCAGGAAATTGTTAGACAGTTTTCTCTTGGGGAAATAAATATTCTTGTTGCAACCTCGATTGGAGAAGAGGGATTGGACATACCAGAGGTAAATGCAGTAATTTTCTATGAGCCTATTCCAAGTGCAATCCGAAAAATCCAGAGAGCAGGCAGAACAGCCCGTTCAATCCCAGGAGAGCTTGACATTTTAGTTACAAAAGCTACAAGAGATGAAGCTTATTACTGGGCTGCGTTTCACAAAGAAAAAAAAATGCATTCTGCCCTTAACAGCATAAAAGAAGAAATGGAAAATGGAACTTTTAATCTGGAAGAAAACAAAAATAAAAGTTCAGAAGAAATTCCTGAAAAAAACCAAAAAGGAAACTTAAAAAAAGAAAAAACAAAAGGGGAAAAACAAAAGAAGTTATTCTAGCCCTACCCAAACTAATTTATGGTCTGAATTTCCTTCTGCACAACCACTTTTATATTTCTTAAATCCCCTTGCAAAAATATGGTCAAAATCTTTATATCCGATTAAAGGGATTTTGCATGTTTTTTGGGCGCCAGAAATTAAGTTTAAACTGCAAAAATGTTTTTTCAGATGGTTATAGCTTAGATTAAAATCCCCCATAAGAATTAATTTTCCCTTAACATTCCCCAAATAACTCTTAACAAACTTTAATTGTATAGCATAAACTTTTTTTCTTGGCAGCCATAAATGAACAATCACAACATCCCACTTTCTCTCAGGAAAATAAGCATGGACAATCCCTCCCCCTCCACCAATATAATTTTCAGCCGGAAATTCATTGGTTTCTATCTGCTTGCATTTTATTTTAGAAGCTAAAACAACATTAACATGCCATCCTGCTTTGCACAAATGTCCTTTTCCAAAAAATATGTATGGGTACCCTAACTTATTCAAGCCTTCTTCCATTTCTTTCTTTTGGAAATCTAAAACTTCACAGAACCCAATAATATCTGCCTCAGTTTCTTTAATAAGTTTGAATGTCCTTCTTAAATCAACTAATTTAACAAAGAGGGATTTTTTCCCAAGGTAATGCAAATAAGCATGCCCTCGTATATAATTTCGGAACTTCCTTCCATTCAATCCAAACATTTGATTATAGAATGCAACTTTCATAAAGAATAATCCCGATAAATCTATATAAACATAATTATGTTAAAAAATAAATGTCGCCCAAAGAAATAGAAAACATTTTCTCCACACCAAGAAACATAATAAACCAGCTAGAAAAACCAAAACCTAAAATTCAAGTTGATTTTCGTGAAAAGAACTCCTTAATTCCTGCAGAATTAATTGCAAATGGAATTGAAATAGAGATGAAGCATCTTCCAATAGCAGATTATATTGTTAATAATATTGCAGTAGAAAGAAAAACCTACAATGACTTTCTTAACTCCATAATCAACAAGCGCCTTTTAAGGCAAGTTGAAGAGATTAGCCAATTCCCATCTTATTTGCTGATAATAGAGGGCAACAAAGAAGAAATTGCAGAAAGAAATTTTAATAAAAATGCAATTCAAGGCTTTACTCTTTCTCTTTTATTAAAACAAAAAATTCCTGTTCTTTTCACAGAAGATTATGAAGAAACAGCCCAGTACTTGGCAAGATTAGCAAAAAAACAGGTAACCCCTGAACATAGTTTAATGCACAGCAAGAAAGCCTATAATTTAGATGAACAAAAACAAATTATCTTAGAAGGTTTTCCAGGAATAGGCCCTTCAACAGCAAAAAAACTTCTAAAGCATTTTAAATCAATAAAAGAAATCATCAATGCCAGCGATGAGGGTCTAAAAGAGGTTATTGGTAAGAAAGCAGAGATTTTTAAGAAGATTTTGGGATAACATATTTTCCAGTTTCCTTTACATCCAAATAGAATGTTTGCCCATCTCTTACTTTTGGAAGTTCAGATATGCAGTAAAATTGCAATGATAAGTTTGGAAATTCATTTACTATCTGTCTGGAAAGAGAAACCAAATCAGCTAAAACATTTTCAGAGGCATTATAAAATGCTATACCAGTTATACCAAGAGAAGTTTCTTTTACCACACCCCTTCCAGTAAACTTAATTCTTTCAGATGGAAGATTTAATTTGCAAGAAGATATTGTTTTTAATGTATCTCGGATTAAAATTAACTTAGATTCCAGCCCACCTATTTTTTCTGCCATTAAAATATATAAAGTCTGCCCTTATTTTTAAACAAATCTGCAAACAGATATAATGCTTCACAAACAAAAATAATATAAAGCCGGAAAGTCTTCTTTTTAAAATATTTTTTTAGCTATCTCAGTTCAAATTCCTTAATCGTCTTGTAAACCGGCCCCTGCCTTGTCAACTCAGATTTAATCAAAAGAAATTTATCCACATTGCATTTCTGTTTCTTTATTCCTAGTTTTTTAATCTTCTCATGAAAAACATCTTTGTTTTTTAGTTCTTTTACTCTGACAAGTGTAACATGGCTTGTAAATTCCCGGTCATCTTTTTTTATCCCGATTTCGGTGAGTTTATTTTCTATCTCTTGCTGAAGCTTCTTAACTTCTTCTGAAATCAAATCTATCCATATCACTTTCACATAATCTTCGCTTGGGAAAAACCCTATTTTTCCAGTCTCGCAGGAGAATTTAACCATTTTAATCTCACCTAATTTCTTAATCACTTCTTTAACTTTTTCTTCATCAATCTCCCCTAAAAACTTCAGAGTTAAATGCAGATTTTCCTTTTCAACAAAATCCCCCCTTACCAATCCCCCTTCCGAGAGCTTTTCAAATTTGTGAAAAACTTCAGCTCGAACATGTTCAGGAAGCTCAATTGCAATAAAAGTTCTCATTTGTGTTTTACTCTTTTTATTCTTCTATCAGAACTAACCATAGAAGTAAAAGAAAACCCAGATTTATAAATTTTTATGATAAATCTACTTTCACAGCAAATCCAGCATTAATTGAATTGCTAAAACAATAATCGAGATAACAATTAGTATTATTAAGTTTAATCTCCACTTTGAGACCATAATTGAATCTAAGACTGTTCTTAATTTTCTCCTGTCTTCAGAACTAATATCCTCATTTGAATATAATTTTTGCCTTAATTTGTTGTAAATTATAAGATCTCTCCTTTTCTCCTCTATATAATAACGATATGAATAAAACACAATATAAGATATCATAGCTAAATACCAGACGAATTTGCCCCATAAAGCATTCCAGTTATTCACCCATAAAATTACTCTAAGGCCAATAGCCCCAATCAATCCTAACATAAAAAAGATTATTGAAAGAGTATTACTTTTTCTGCCAGTTATACCTTGATAGTTTTCCATTTTATATCATCTCCGCCAAAATCTTAGCCCCGACTCTTGTTGTTTGATTATTAAATTTTTTGTCTTCCTCTGAATTTATTTCCACAATATCAACCGCCTTCAAATTTTTCATTTTTTTTATTCTTTGCATTAAATAAATAAATTGCCTTGATGTCAAGCCCCCTGGCTCAGGATAGCCAGTAGCAGGAGCAAATGCAGGGTCAATAACATCTATATCCAAGGAAAGATAAAGCTTTTTATCTTTTGCAAATTCCATTATAATATCACAACTGTCATCTAAATCCATCAGGAGTTGGTTCATGCCCAT
>Ga0180732_1001099_pt1 | contig 18015 bp, 17 predicted proteins | sample KR11_01MetaG_FD_148674 | JGI IMG/M metagenome (GOLD analysis project Ga0180732, IMG submission 148674) | Groundwater microbial communities from the Olkiluoto Island deep subsurface site, Finland - KR11_0.1 MetaG | ecosystem: Environmental > Aquatic > Deep subsurface > Groundwater | place...
TGGGTCACTTAACCCCTCAGCAATTATACTACCTTTCCAATCCTTCATCTTTCATCACCTCCTCTTAAAGCGATGGCGGATAACGCTACGGGTGTTTCTGGCGTTGCCATCCCGTTAGGGTTGGCAGAACTTTTGCCTATCCAAAAGGCGGTGGTATTTCGTCTAACATCCTGCGGTTTTACTAATCCGTTGTCAGACATTACTCATTACGAAATTTTTTTTCCAATATATATAATATGTTGGTTAGCCCCTAAGATTGATGGATCGGATCCATGTAAATAAAAGAAATCGATCCATTCTTTTAGTTTTTCTTTTGGTAATAATTTTAATATTTCCTCACTTTGACAGCCCAGACCTTCCGCACCTGAAATCTTTAGCATCTGCAAAGAATATTGTTGCATAAATGGTTCAATTTCTAAAGGATGAAAAAAATATGCTTCGGTAAATCCTGTATCAAAATCATATACATTAATACCAGTAGACATAGTTTTATTAAGAATAGGTATCCATTCACTAATTTTCTCAGGCGACCTCTTTAATAAAGAAATCAATTGAGCAAAAGTTGTAACAAATGTTATGACTAAAATACCATTAGGTTTTAAGATGCGCAGACATTGATCTATTGCTTTAATTCTATCTTCTTTGTTTATAAGGTGATATAAAGGCCCCAGGCATAATACAGAATCAAAGCTATTTGCAGGAATAAAATCAATTTCTAATATATTCGCATGAATATAATTTTCTAATTTAATTCCAATTTCTTTACCTTTTTCTTTTGCAAATTCAATATTTTTTTCAGCTAAATCTATAAGTGTGACATTATGTCCTTGTGATGCAAGATAAAAAGAATACTTTCCTGGGCCACCACCAATATCAGCAATTTTAGATTTCGGTGGAATAAATTCATCCAAATTTCTTTTTGTGATTTCAAATTCGAGTGGATGTCTGTCCATTCTTGTCCATTCAGTATTAACACCATTATTGTAGTATTCTTGTATTATAGTCATTAATTTTATTTACCTCCGTGGTAAATTACGTTTACCGTTCCCAGCATATCTGAAGTTGCGACCGAAGAGAGCACTTTGAGTGAAGCGACCATCGGGATCGAAACCAGATATGCTGTGTTATGTGATGTTAGCAAAAACTTTGCATTGTTAAAATTCGTGAGTATCAGACACAAACCTTCCCCCATCAACTATTATACACTCACCATTGATATATGATGAATCGTCACTAGCCAAAAATAAAGCAACATTGGCAATTTCTTCTACTGAACAAATTCTTTTCAGGGGATACGTCTTGGCTATGTTAGCAATCCATTTTTCAACTTCATCTGGAGTACGATCGCCTTCTGAATTGGCTATTCTCACAAATCCAGGACAAATAGCATTGCAACGGATTTGGGGAGCAAAATCTATAGCTATTGTTCTCGTTAAGGAATTAATCGCAGCTTTTGTCACAGGATAGACGCAGAAATTTTTCAAAACCCTAAAAGCTGCGCCTGACGAAATATTTACAATTGTCCCTCCACCACTTTCCAATATCAAAGGAATTGCATATTTAGCAAACCTGAAGTAGCCATTTAGGTTTACATCAATAATATGATTCCAGTCTTCCTCCGAGATTTCTACAACATTTCTAAAGATATCACCTTCATAGGAAGCCGCACAATTTACAAGACAATGTAACTTCCCAAATTTCTGTCTAGTTATCTCTATAGCCCTTTTAACCTCATTCGTCTTCGAGACATCTGTTCTTACAAACAGGCCTTCGCCCCCATTTTCCTTAATCTTGTCAACAGTTCTTTGCCCCATTTCTTCTAAAATGTCGACAACCACAACTTTTGCTCCCTCAGAAGCAAGCTTAAATGCAATAGCACTTCCTATTGAAGGCCCACCGTTTTTATAGCCTGGTGCGGCCCCTGTAACTAAGGCTATTTTGTTTTGCATCTTCATAAAATTTACCCCCTTAAGATAAAAAAGTTTTTGCCAATTTCATATAACAAAGGACAGGTTGGCAAAGTCCATAGGTGCATTGAGGACTTGTGTGCTCAAAAAAATAATTCACACATCATGGCTTATACAAGCCTACCATGGATTTGGGCGGAGGGGCGAAGCCCCAAAGCTGCCAACCGGCAGTTAGACTAGTGCCAAGACATGTTCACTAGGTCTTCCTAAATGCCATCATCATAAAAAAGGGAAAATGATAGAATCTGCCGTATCTTTCCGGATCTAGCTAGTTTATTATCTCATCTGTTGGTCTTACGTCGGAGAGTGTTTCCAACCTGAAACCGTTATTATGAAACTCACGCATATATGTTTCGAGAGTTCGGTGGAAGTAGTAGACCTTCACTCCTCGTGATGACAAGCCATTATACAGTATAGATGTTTCAGAATTAAAGTAGTTATTGACTTTTCCCCTAATGACAGCTGAATAGGGATTGTTTAGAGAGAAAACAGCACATCCGCCGAGCTTGAGCAGAACACTTATAGTAGATATGAATCCTATGTAATCGGGAACATCATCCAAAACCAAGTTGCTAACTACCAGATCAAAGCGATTCTCATATTCAGGCAAGGGTGTACTAAGATCGTGAACCATGTATTTAGTTTTGTGCGAAACGTCTTGGTTACGTGCGTAGTCAATGAGTCTGGGGGCAATATCAATTCCTACAATTATACCACCTTTTTCCGAAAGGATTCTGGAGATAGATCCTTCGCCACATCCAGCATCGAGTATGTGAAGTCCGCGGACTTCGCCGACTATGTATAGGAAAGTAGGCACGATGAAGCTGTGGTAGAGAGAAAACTTCTTTTCCCTGTCTTCATCCAGAAGATTGACAAATTCGTCAGCGTATGTATCGTAAGTATTTTTCAATATTTTCATCTCCTTTGCCCTGGCACTGCGTCTAACGTCCCGAGTGTTTGCGACGTCAACGTCCCACAGGGTTTGGCAGCAGTTTTGCCCTCCATTTCTTTCCTTATAACCAGCAAAACTGGTGACAAAAGTTGATGTTGTAAACACTCTGTTAGCTGATGTTTCAAAGGGCTGTACTAAATACACAGCTTAAAACAAATATAAAGGACAAGTATTTATCGGTAACTTAATACTCCTCTAGCTCAAATTTCAATTCATTTAAGAAAGTATTTATAACACCAAGTCGCTCTTTATAAAATTTTCTTCCTGTTTTTGTCTTTAATCTGTTTTTCTGTTCTATTAATGACTTAGCATATTTTTTAATCCTTCTGTAAGCAGATTTGTAGCTCATATTAACTTTATTTGCTTCTGCCATGGCATCCCAAAGTATGCTGATCACCCCTACTTCATCCAAATAATCTGCATCCATTACAATGTAACTTTCCAAACTTAATGGCTTATCATCTTCTCGGAAACTATGATTTTCAATCGCTTCCAGAATCTTTTCCTTCTTTTCTTCTTCAATATCAATTTTTAACAAATAATCGTTTGCAATACTCTTGCTCACGATTGCGTGATGAATTTCATCATCCCAGCCTACGTCATGAAAAATTGAGGCTATTCTCACTACTTCCTGATCTCCACCTTCAATTTCGTTTATCCTTTCAGCCCACTTCAATACCCTCAATGTATGTATAAACCGGTCTCTGAATGTATGACTAGATTTCCTAGAATTTGAACGAATTTTCTCTCTTGTATACTCTAACATATCATCGTAGTCGATTCTCATTGTAAATCCCCCTTTGAAATGTCATCAGCTAACGATTAATAATCGCAATACTGCGTTTATCCTACCAAAATAGCATAATATTCCCAGTATTGCTGATATTTCTTACTATCGTCTAGTACCTTTAAGATTAAATGCCCAAATACTTTGGCTGTCCTGGCATATTTATGTATACGATAAAATTTTTTAAAATCCTCTTTTTTTAATCCTTATTTAACTCTTCGAAATAAATTCAATTGCATTTTGCAATATTTCATTAAAATTATCTGGATATTCATGGTCTAAACCTTTAAAGATTTTTAATTCATATGAAATTTTTTTACTACTTAATAAATCGGCGAATCTTCTGGTACATTCATAGCAATCATCATCTTTATCGCCACAAACAACATAACCTTTTATCCCCTTTTCCCTTATCTTATCTAATAAAGGCGCCCATTCATCAATTTCAGGTAACCACGGAGCAACAAGTATAAATCCTTTTACCTTAATTATATCCTTCAGAATTGAATATAAGGCAACTCTCCCCCCTGCGGAAAATCCACCAATAATAGTATTATCAGAATCGATATTATGCTTTTCTAAAATATTTTCATAATGTTCCTTCAGCTCTTGTGAACCTTTTTCAATATCCTTCCACTCATAACCTTCCGAAAACTGAATTTGAGAAGACTGTGGTAAGGCTAATAAGTAATTTTTGTGTACACAAGAGCTCCAATAGTCTTCTGTTATCTCAATATTTTCTTGGTCACCATGTAGGGCAATAATCAAGGGATACTTATATTGTTCATTTATCTTCTTGGACACAATTATTTTTAAATCGGGTTTCTCATTTCTTTTGGCTTCTAACTCCCTTTTTTTACATATATCTAATAATTCATCAAACTCTTTATATTTATTAAGTGACTTTAAATCTTCATCTTCAATTAAGTAATGGTATTGATACCAAAATCCTTTTTCTACTATCGATTCACTCATTATCTGTAGTGCCAATTCTTCAAGCCCTGCCTTATTGGCAATTGTATATCGAAAATTGTATATTTGAGCAAGATTACCTTTTATACCTTTATAATTCTCTGTTATGAAATTATACGCTTCCAAATAATCACCTTTCATATACATTTCCAATGTTCTGTTTATTAAGCTTGTATAGGTTATTTTTTTCAAATTTATCTTCTCCTTATTTCATTATGTACTTATCTAATTAGTAAATTTTAATCTTCTTTAAAATATTTATAAGCTTGCGAAGCCATGCCCTAACAACGCGTAGGGGAAAATTTCATATTCCTTTATTATCCAGTTACTTCTGTGCATGAACATGATAATGCCAACTGGTTCTGTTATTAAAAAACTCTTCAATATGCCTTAATCTAATAATTTTAAATTTTTCTAATAACGTCCTTACTTCTTCTACATTTGCATAGTAATGGGGCATATCAACCTCAGGACCCTCAGTCTTAATTATAGTATTATTATCAATTTTTTTATAATCTGGATTGTTAAAGGATGGATTATCCTTAGAATTTAATGTAATAAATATTTCCCCGCCAGGTTTTAAAACTCTATATATTTCATCTAATACTATATTAATTCCTTTTGTGTCGGTATGGTAAATGGTATGGTAGGATAAAATACAATCAAATGTTTCTGACTTATATGGAAGGTTCTTAATATCACCTATATTTACATGTATTTTTTGTCCTCTTCTTTCTGCTTTATCCTTTACTAAGTTTATTGCTTTTTCTGATAAATCAAAGGAAAAAACTTCAAAACCGCTATCAGCAAACAAATGTGAATGCCTACCTTTTCCACATCCCAGATCAAGAAATTTCTTAAAACCTATCTGCTGCCATCTATACAAGTAATAATAAACATCCTCTGATGGTTCATTCCAAATTTGCTCTTTTACTTCATCCCAGTTCCATGCTTTTGAATCTACCATTATTCATTCTCTCCTTTTAATTCAACTAAGTATTAATTCAGAATATGGGCTACATTGCAATAATGTTCCAAGCGTATCTAAAGTCCGCTGTCAAGCTGGATTTGAGCAGAGCACCAAAGGCACGTAGCCAGATACACTCTGTTAGGCGATGCTGAACACAACATATCTTTCAACTTTTATAAACTTCAGATCTATTTCTTCTTCTTCAAAATGCTGCCAATTAACAATGGAGCGATGAAGGAACATCGGCTTTCTTACAAATCTTTCTTATGTATACGACAAAGGTTTCAAAAATCCTCTTTTTTGGTAAAATTTATTGTAACTACTTCAACGAAGAAGAAAATTGAATAGAGACGTAAAAATGCAACAAAAAAAGAGTAGAAAATAGGGACAGCTATTTATCTAACTTTACAGACGACCAGCCGATTTCTTCAGGCACTACATACTCAAGCTCATTTATTTCCTTGCTTTTTTCTACGCTTCCAAAACATACAACAATAAACAGAATGATTGCAGCAATTGCAAATGAGCCAATTATGGTAATCAAGTATCGTTTAGGTTTCAGTATACCCTTTCCTTTTAATAATATCTTTCTCTATTAAAAAAGGTGTAAATAAGGGCAATAAATAATATTAAAGATACTATTGTAAAAACCAGAGAGAATATACTTGGCAAACAAAAGGTAACAAGAAGCGTAAATGCAACAGACAGACAAAACAAGGTTGCGATTAAACTACCGTTTTTCTTTCTTTTCGAAAAATCTGCCAAATAAAAGATGGCAGCGACTAATAAAATTGCACTGAATATTATTTTGAATGTGCTCTCTCCATAAACAATCCAACTCAAGAAAGCAATAGCAATACTTCCGATAATAGTTAGCCATAAAATTGTTTTATTATCCATATTCTCTTTCCTCCTTCATTTGGCCTTTGGGGTCAGCCGGTGGAGACCCGACTCCTCTTATTTCAAATTTTTAATATTTTCTTCAAATATAAATTTATCCGACTAATTAATTAAAAAAAAGGGGGCTCTATATTAAAAACTTACCATCTTTATAGACCAGCTCACCATCCGCGTAAATTTCACCGCCCTTTTTCATATCACAGAGCATATCCCAGTGTATAGCCGATTGATTTTTACCCAACGACTCAGGTATAGACCTTCCGATTGCCAGATGAACTGTCCCTCCAATCTTCTCGTCAAACAACATATGCTTGGTAAATTTCTTTATATTATAATTTGTACCTGCCGCTATCTCCCCTACATACCTTGCCCCCTTATCTGTCTCAAGAATCTGCTCCAACAGCTCCTGGCCCTTGGCTGCCGTCACCTTTATTACCTTCCCTCTCTCAAAGGTCAATTGAATATCTTCGATTTCTCTTCCCCCATATATACCAGGAAAGCTGAATCTGATACGGCCCTCTACACTATCCTCTACCGGCCCGGTAAAGACTTCGCCGTCGGGAAAATTCACTCTTCCGCAGCAGTTTACCCATTTTCTGCCTTCAATAGACATATTTAAATCAGTATCTCTGGAAACTATTCTGAGATGTTTTTTACCATCTAATATTTTACATATAGCTTCCTGTTTCTTTTCTATTTCTTTCCACTCTGCTATGGGGTCTTTGCTACCAATATAACCTGCTCCGTAGACAAAATCTTCGTACTCTGAAATTGACATGTTCGCTTCCTGGGCATTTGCCTGATTGGGGAACATTGTCCCACACCATCTTAGCTCCTTTTTGGCGACTCTTTCAAAAAATATCTTGGTAATTTCGCTTGAACCTTGAGCTGATAATTTCATTTTTTCGGGATTTACATTGCTAAACATTCTGGTATTGGGCTCGCCAAAAAGGGATAACAGCACATCTACTGTTTCAAAAGCCTTTTTTACACTGACAGGTACATATTTTATCTGTTCCCCACTGCCACCTTTTAATAATATCTCTTTCAACTCTTCACTGTTTATCATCACCTGAGGAAGGGCTCCCAGCTCAACTGCCAGGCGGTAGCTTTCTTTAATCAAAGGCAGGGTGACTACATCACCCACAATTATTATTTTTTCTCCCTTTTTTAGATCAAGTGAATACTCTAAGAGCACCTCTGCATGTTTTTTTATTCTATTGTCCATTTTTTACCTCCTTAAAAAATATCTTATATCCTGGTTTATACCATAATATGGTTATTCCCCAAAAAGCTAAAAAATATTTAAAAGCATAGTATATACACAATGTATCGTAAGTAATTTGATAGTATTTTTGGATTTGTTGGTTACTATTTTTTTACTTCTTGGATTGTAATCATAATATAATAAATCAGTATTTCTTTGCAATTTTTGGCAAAAAAGGGGACAGGCTACTTCTTTTAAATAATGCGAAAATATGGATAAAGAAGTAGCCTGTCCCCTTTTTTTACCCAATTAGGCTTTTCTTGATATCCACCAGCACACCAGGAACAATATCCCAGGGGTGGGGAGTGCTATTGCTATTGGATAGGGATAAGGTCGGGGAGAGATCATCCAGAAGTGCACCGCTACATTTGCCAGGAAGAAGCCAATATTGATTGCTCCGCCCAATCCCTCCCAACGCCAGGCAAGGCCCAAACCCAGAACACTTAAGATTAAAGTGGGGGGATCAGGTTTTCTATAGGAGGATAGTCCTTCATGGCATGCGGGTCTGCTGTACCGGTTTGTATCCAATTTACCGCGTAACCGGTAAGCATAATCAGGGCAAATACGATAATTACAATGCTCCAGATTCGAGCAATCCACCGCAACCTAAATTCAGTTTTATTCATGCCTTGGCCCTCCTTTCGGCTTTAACTTAAAAACCCTCTTTTAGAAGGGAAAGATATTTTCTTCTGTCAGTATCAAAAACAAATATCTTTTGCTGATAATTTCCTCTTTTAAGTGATATGGTGCGGGTAGCTTGCTGCAACGATTCGGGCTATTCTTGGTATATATAGATTATAGGTTTTTGCAGAAGGGATGTCAAAGAAAATAGGTGCCTGTCCTTATTTTTCCTATACTCGTAATGACAAAAATCCATTAGAGGGGTGTTCCCTGACAGGATTTGCATAGATAATTAACTAAATTATCCAGATTGCAGCTTAGGAGGATGATATATTTGTCCCCTGCCCCGGCATAGAGAATAAGCTTATCTTTTCTCACGATTGCCCCTACCGGAAAAACCACTGCCGGTACATCTACCGGATATTGCTCATCACCATACAATTCATAAGGAGCTGAAGGAATGTAAATTGGATGTCTGGTTCGGCAAAGAACTTTCTCTGGATTTTCCAGGTCTAATAAGGCAGCACATATCGAGTATCCCCTTTTAATCTTTATAGATAACCCGTATGCTTTACAAATATCCTCCTCTATCTCACCAACACTATGATAAATAAGTAACCATCCCCTGTCGGTCTTGATTAGAGGAGTGCTGGGGCCAATTTTCTCCTTTTCATGTGCTAAATAGCCCGCTTCTAAAAGAAGATTCTGCTGACGTTGTTCATAAAGCTTTTCCCATTCTTTTTTATATTTAGAAGGATTTAATAATTGTTCTATACCAGCTTCAAAATAAGCCAGGTGAATATTAGGATGGAACCGCAAAAGTATATAGTGTCGACCATCTATCGGTTCAGAGAAAGGGATGGCATTACGCGAATCAAAGGATTCTACCAGGCCATGATAAGAAATGTTTACGAAATCTTCGGTGGAGTAAATAGCAATTCGGTCGGCATTCTCGCCTTTGAAGGGAGGTTTAATTTTACCACACCCGACTAATAAAAATCTATGGTCATATTTAATAATCCTTAGGTCCTCTATTCCATAAGTAAAGTCCTGGTGGTCAGTGCCATCACCTTTGATTACTACATCCCGAAATCGAGTGAAATTAATTCCGTCATCACTCACCAAAGGTAAGACCTCGGAAATATAATTTTCCAGGTAAGAGCGCTCTATACCAAGTTTTTCATCAAAGAATTTACCTTTCCGATATCCCTGGTGGCATCTTGGTAATAAAATGACTTTATCCTGGAAGATTTCAGCTCCCGGGTTAAAAACAGCCCCGATTTTTAGTGTATCATCTTCTTTCCAGACTAGCCCCAGGTCTTGAGGTTTTACAATAGGATTGTCTATAAAAGAATTCATCTTGAAGATAGTATCTCCGGAGTCCAGCAAAATGATTTCACCATCACCTAATTTTTGAATAGTTTGATTAAATGAGGATATCATCTTACCCTCCTTTTCTGATTCCGATTCCGAGTTTCTCTTAACTCTTCAAATAATTTTATAAATCTCTCGGCAATTCTTTCCGCTTCATAGTCCTTTAAAAAATCCTTTATTCTAGTAAGGTTGAATAATTTGCCCTGGAACAGCTCAATAAGTTTAGTTTTCATATCTTCGAAGTCTCGATATTTTATAATTTCATTTCCGTGTAACTCTACATAGTTTGACTGATGAAACAGTATGGGACAGCCAGAACCTAAAAGTTGGCAGACCGAACTGGACACCACTGCTGGATACTTTTGGGAGGACTCCCTGTGAATGAGTAACACATCTGAGGCATACAGATAGTCATATAACTCATCTAAAGGGAGAGCCTTTACTTTAAGGTCTATAAAATTGTATTTCTTCTTCGCCTGATATAATTCATCCAGTTCACTTTCGGGATTAGCAATAACCACATATCGGAGAGAATATTCTTGGGTTAATTCATTTAGGTAAGGTAAAGCAGATATAACATCTTTTGACCTGAAGCCAAAGGAGAATACAATCTTTTCATTCTGGGGCAATCTTAACTTTCTTCTGGCTTCTTTTTTATTCCCCAGTTTGAGAGGGTGATAAGGATAAGATATCATATGAATCCTTTCAGCAGGAAAAGATTTGATTATATAATCTTTATATCGCTGGTCAAAACATACAATAGCATCCCAGTCAAATTGGTAATAAAGGGGATCCTCCGGGGCTTTACCCTCATGGACGACCTGGACAGTAACTGCTTTTTTCTTAATCTGGGGAAAGACCTCAAGTAGTTTTTCAGCAGGTAATCTCTCTACATTTTGAGCGACAAAGATTTCATATTCTTCATTTAAAAGCGGAGAAGGATCAAAGGAAGTCGCCCGAGTAAATGGTATGACTTCATCAACCCTAAAATGTCTGATTACAAAATCCTCATCTTCTTGAAAGGTTGGACGGGCATCAGGATGTTTCTGGGCAGAAAATATTTTAAGTTGGTGGCCTAATTTCACCCAGGCTCGACCTAACAATTCCGCATGAATGGAAGGACCATTAGCGGCATTCCAAAGACACATCATTGCTATCTTCATCTTATTCCCCCAAATAATTAAAATAGGGTCCCCATTTTCCAGCAAAATGCCAAAGGACTTAATCGTTAAATTTGACTCCCAGACAAAAATATCTTTCTGTGCGACGAGTCAGCTCTGGAGTCCAGAGCCTTACTTCACTTTATCTCTCAGCCAGATATTCACTGCCTCAGGACTCTCCTGCCTTGGTAATAACGTAATGGCATTGTTTGGGCATTTCACCCTACACACGCCACACCCGAAACACCTGGTAAGATCGATATACACCTTAGCAAGAGCAGATGAGTAAAACTGAGCCCCGAACTGACATTGACTCATACAAGATTTGCACCCTGTACAGAGGTCCAAATCTATCTGGCAGATGTACTCTGCCCGGAAGAAGTGAGGAGCGCCTCGTTTCTCAATATACCCCTTGTAGGCTCCACAATCACGATCACAATTACACATGCCTACAACATAAGGGGTTACTCCTGTCCAAATGCTATGTATCAGCCCTTCCTCATCATATTGGCGAAAAATCCTCTTGGCTTCCTCCTTGTCAAGCACCTCCAGGGATGAAGCGGCATCAGGAAACTTACCCAATATATTCCATTTATCCATCCCCAGACCGAAACAGTATCGTTTGTCTGTCTTTCCTGTTGTGATGAACCGGCATCCACAAGGCATTCTCGTAATAGAGTCTATCATATCTATTACTCTTTCAACATCTTCTATGGGCAGTACTTGGCCGAAATGTTCGACCTTCCGATGTGCCACCAGCTCATCTTCGCTGGGTTGAACCTCAGGAAGCTCAGTCGATGACGGAACATCTTTTGACACCTTTTGTGTCTTGGACACACTGCCGATAGCCGGTATCACAAAAGTCTCCCAGAAGCAATTGTTCCACTCAAAACGTGTTGTAGCCCCAACGATGCCCTTTTGGGCGGCAGAAAGCTCCTCATGGAGTAATTCTTCGGCGTAGTTCTTCATTTGAAGATACCATTTCTTCCCCTCGCCGTGTTTAGTACAAAACTCGCACATTTTGCCCTCCTTTCGTCGCAAAAGTAAGCGAACAGATTAAGCCCCTCAATCCTCCAATATAGGTTTTCTAAAGTTGTCTCCTCTTCGCTTTTCTGCAACATAAGTAATTTTATATATAATATTTTGCGAAAATAAGAAATATTTTACTCCTTAACATTAAGTTCTTTTTTATTATCTTATTAAATCAAAGCCAAAATCTAATTTTTAATTTATTTTAATGCTTCAGTGACTTCTTTCTGAAAATCTTCTTGGTCAAGCACGAAAGATTTTATAGGCTTTGTGTTTACGACGCATCCCTCAATATTACCCCTTTTTCTAATCTCCTGAGGCTCTTTCGATTTGTCTATCCATCGGATGGAGATTCCTGGAGCAATCTCCTTTATCGTTTGTTCAGTCTTTTTCAGGAAGAAATAGGAAAAAGGACAATAGGAAGGTCCATGGAAGAGCAAGACTTTGTCTTTATCCTCTTCTTGAGGAATATATTCAGTTCCCTTCTTCTTAACAGGTTGATAGATAAAACCTTCTTCCAAAGGATAAAATAAAAAGTCAGGATCTCCTCCCACTTGCTTGAACCCCATTCTTATAAAAAAGAGACGGGCAGAAAACTGACTAGGTTTTGCACCTGGAAAGGTTCTTGTCACCAGACCTAATGCTGGTTTATTGTCAAACCATAATTTGGGCTTTTTCATATCCGCTATTAGACTGGATAATAATTGTGTTGCAATCCCCTTTTGCCACTGATCCTTCTCGGGGACAAAGATGCAATAGATATAGATAATCCTCTCCTGAGGTACTGGTTTATACTGGATGAGTCCTAATGCAGTAATTCCTCTATAGGCTAACTTGGCAAATGTACCCCACTCCTGAAGCATCTTTGTCGCCCATTTTCTCTTTTCTCCCATTCCAGTTATAAATATTGGATGGTCTTTCTTTTCAGAGGGTATGCAAATCTGACACAGGTCCTCTATGTTTTCTTTAGTAACATCTCTTATTCTAAATTTCTCCATTGGCCTTCTCCCCCTTCTATTCCTCTTAAAACAGGATGTGTTTCTATTTTATATAAATTATATTTTTAAAAATCGTATATATTTAATATTCTATAAAACTTTTAAAAATCCTTCTTTTATGGAAATATTTTTTATCTTCTTTTTCTGTAAATCTTTACTGGGCGAAAACCTAGTGAGTAAGACAGATATTGTAAAAATAGCTGATAATTTGAAATAAATTCCAAAAATAACAAAAATATTCTCTGGTAATTCCTGGAAAAGATTTAATAGAAAGGCTTTTGGCATTTTTTTATCTCAAGTGAAATTTTAGTGAAATTAGAGTACAAGCGATGTGCTTTTATGATGTGATAGGACTGGTTGGCCAACTAGAAATGTCATTGCGAGTAACTTTAGCGACAAAGCAATCTCTATCTCAAATGTAGGACAGACAGGCGTCTCGCCTGTCTGTAATGTCCTACCTCTTGTAAAAGTAAAGATTACTACATAACTAAATCAGCAGAATCGAGAATATTATTCTATGCATTTCTCGGAGGTGCAGAAAGAACTCTCTGGAATGAAGGTAGAGTTGGGTTCGCCCCGTTAAATGATTTATATTTATACGAGGGAAAATTATCCTTATTTATTTTAGAAGTATTCGTAAGAAAATGGGATGTGTCTATTTATTCCCTGGTCGGGGCGAGAGGACTTGAACCTCCGACCCCCTGAACCCCATTCAGGTGCGCTTCCAAACTGCGCTACGCCCCGACTTTTACATTATACTAAATGATTGTTGTTAAGGCAATAAAGTTTTGTTATTTTTTATTGGATTATTAGACAAGTAATAAAAGAGGAAGATGTTGGCTAAAAAATTATAATTTGATGAATCTTTTTCCTTCGATCTCTTTTATTAGATCTTTTAGTTCGAGGTTTAGTAGTATTTCGCTAACTTTACCGGCGGATAGTTTGCTTACTTCAATAATTTCATCTATTTGGGTAGGTTCTCTGGTAATTAACCGGTAAATTATCTTTTCTTCTTCGGTTAGAGAAGTATTTTCTTTAACCATCTCTTTTTCAGCTGTTTTTTGGGGAAGTGCTATGTGAATTTCTTCTAAGATATCCTGATAAGTGTTTACTAATTTTGCTCCCTGTTTTATCAGATTGTGCGAACCGTTGGATAACGGAGAGTTTATATTACCGGGAATTGCAAATACTTCCCTGCCCTGTTCGAGAGCGAAATCAGCCGTGATTAGAGCACCGCTCTTTTCAGCTGCCTCTACTACCACTGTTCCCAGACTTAATCCGCTGATAACGCGATTCCTGCGGGGGAAATTCTGTCTTTCCGGCAGAGTAGAAAGAGGAAACTCGCTTATTATTGCTCCCGATTCTTGTATCTCTTGAGCCAACCTTCTATTTTCGGGAGGATATATATGGTCAATGCCGCAACCCAATACTGCAATGGTCCGACCATTTACTGAAAGTGTGCCTTTATGAGCGGCTGTATCTATTCCCCGAGCCATTCCGCTAATTATGGTCAATCCGGCTAAAGCTAAATCTTTGCTTAATTTTTCGGCTACCATCTTTCCATAGTAGGTGGCTTTTCTTGTGCCCACGATGGAGATAGAGTTTTTGTCTGACTCTACGATAGTGCCTTTAAAATATAAAACCGGAGGAGGATAATGTATGGTTTTTAGGTTTTCGGGATATAGGGCATCCTCTATGGTTAAAACATTGACTTTATATTTATATATTAAGTCTAATTCCTGTTCGGGAATGATATTGTTTTTTTCTTCGGAAATCCTGGAGGATATTTTAGGGCTCAAATTCAGTACTTTGGATATTTCTCCTAATTTTGCCTGCCAGGCAGCATCGACTGAGCCAAAGTATTCAAGTAATTTGTAAAATCTTTTTGGACCTATATCCGGTATTTTATTCCAGGCTAGCCAGTATTTTAATGAATTTTCTTTCACACTAATATTCCTCCTCGATTTCTTAGGGGCACGATACATCGTGCCCCTACAAAATAAATCTGATCCCTACTAAACGCGATACGCAATACGCGATACGAATATACTAATAAGGTCCTTTGCTGACTAATAGATTGACATTTTTACTGTTTGAATTTATATTTCCCGGCTCGGGGGTTTGGGCAATAACCACATCCTTGGGGACGGAAAAATGATTAGTGTAGGTAATTTTGTCTAAAATCAAGCCGTATTCTTCGATAAGGGCAGTGGCTTCTTTTAGCTCTTTATTTCTGAGGTCGGGAATGTCTAAGGCAATAACCTTGTTCTCTTTGCTTACTACCACATAAATTTCTCTGTTCTTTTTTACTTTCGCCCCGCTGGCCGGATCCTGGGTGATGATTTTATTTTGAGAGATTCCTTCGTTAAATTCCTCGCCGGAGACATAAATCTTTAGCCCGGCATCATACAATTTTTCCTGAGCAATATTCAATTCATCACCGATTACCGAGGGGACTACGGTATCGGAAACATCAAACACGTTTTGGAATACCAGAAAGGCACAGACTCCGCCGGCAATGACTGCAAAAATTATGAAAGCCGGGGTGAGAAATGATTTAAAGATAAAACGAAAAATTTTCCCTATCCAATCCATTTATAACCCTACCCTTTTCTTACCATTTTTGCCATAAAGAATCCATCCAGATCTAAATCCGAATTAGAAAACCCGGGGAGTATCTGAATAAATTTATTTTGGTTGTGCTGATCTGAATCGTAGACCGGTAATTTTCGCTCTTTTATAAATTTACTTAAATCCTCTAACTCGAAATTAGGATGTTTCTCCAAAAATCTGCTTACTGCTTCCTCGTTCTCTTCCGGTTCGGTACTGCAGGTAGAATAGACTAATCTCCCTCCGATTTTCAGGTAATTAGAAGTGATGTCCAATATCTTCTCCTGCAGTTTGGTCAACCGTTCAAATCTTTTTGCATCATAAGTTTGCCATCTCAAATCAGGTTTTCTCCTGATCACTCCCAAGCCGGTACAGGGAACATCTATTAAAATTTTATCTGCTACCTTTAGGTATTTTTCAGCTAATATAGTGCCATTATTCTGCCGGGTCTTTACTATATCGATTCCTAATCTCCGGCAGTTATTTTTTACCGTTATTAATCTTGATTGATTGCTGTCCATTGCCAGGATACTGCCTTTGTTTTCCATCAACTGGGCAAGATGGGTGGTCTTCCCTCCCGGAGCACTGCAAACATCGATTACCAATTCACCGGATGAAGGGTCGAGCAGATGGGAAACCAGTATCGATGCTTCATCCTGAATCTGAAATAGGCCCTCCCGGTAAGCAGGAAATTTAGTGATATTAGCAAGTCCTTTAACCTGCAGTGCTTCTTCGGTAAACAGCCCTTCTCTTACTGAAATATTCTCTTTTTCTAAAATCCCTTTTAAATCAGAGCGGCATAACTTCAGGGTATTCGTTCTAATTACTAAAGTTGGTATCTTGTTATTCGCCTTACATATTGCAACCGTATCGGCAAAGCCAAATCTTTTTAACCAACGCTCGACTATCTGCAGGGGGTGTGAATAAATCGTAGAAATATACAGAGCGGTTTCTTTTTCCCTATCCGGCCAGCGAATATTCTCTCTGTTTCGAATAATATTTCTTAAAACCCCGTTTACAAATTTAGCTATCCCGGGATTCCCGTATTTTTTTGCTAATTGGACCGATTCATTACATAGCGCATAATCAGGAACTTTGTTTAAAAATAGCAGCTGATAAACACCCATTCTTAATATATTTCTAATCAATACTGCTGTTTCCGATAGAGGTTTAGCAGAAAATTGCGATAGAGCCCAGTCTAATTTATCCCGGTTTCTTACCACTCCGTAGGTTATTTCGGTGATAAAGGCGGCGTCTCTGGTGGAAATTTTCTTTTTATCCAATGATTTGCTTAACAGAATATTGATGTAGCCCTGTTTGGAATCAATTTTTACCAAAATAATTAGTATGGTTTCTCTTATGGGATCAACTTCTATTTTTTTCATAGACCCGGTTTATTTTATTTCCCTTCTATCTTCTATTTCTCAGCACGATAAGCCGTAACAGATGAAAGACTGCCACCGAGGCAGCAGCCACATAGGTTAATGCCGCAGCATTTAAAACTTTTTTAATGGTATTAATTTCTTCTGTATCCGAAACAATATTTGCCCCAACCAACAGGTTTATCGCTCTCTTGCTGGCATTAAATTCGACCGGTAAAGTGACTAACTGAAACAGGACTGCTAAGGAAAAAGCGATAATGCCGATATCCATCAGGGCGGGAAAACTGAAGATAAAACCGATTAAAAACAGGGGAACTGCCATACTGGAGCCGATATTGGTGATCGGTACCAAATTACTGCGAAGGGAGAGCGGAAAATAATTTTTGGCATCCTGAAGGGCATGACCGATCTCGTGGGCTACAATTCCCTGGGCAGCTAATGATTTACCGTAGTATATTTCTTTGGAGAGGGCTAATTTTTTCTGTCTGGGGTCATAGTGGTCCGAAAGGCGGCCTTCTGTCGGTTCTATCTTAATATTGCTCAAATGGTTTCGTAATAACAGTTCCTCGGCTGTTTCCTTCCCGCTTAACCCGTTTTTGGCTAATATTTTTGAATATTTTAAATAGGTTGTTTTAACCTTGTATTGGGCATAGAGGGTTAAAATTATGGCCGGTATTAAAATAATTATAGTACTGTCGAAAAAAAACATAAAAAAACCTCCTAACCTAATACATCTTTTGCTTTAATTTTGTAACCGTTGACGAATTGCTCAGCGGTTAATTCTTTTGAGCCGGCAGGAATCAGCCTAAATATTTTTATAATTCCCTTATCCCCGGTAGAGATTAAAATACCATCTTTTTCAGTTTTAACTACTATTCCGGGTTTAGGGTAACCTGTGTCCGTTTCATCCTGATAATCATCCAGAAATCTTGCCCGGGTAATTTTCAGTTTTCTGCCTTTATAATAGGTAAAGGCACCTGGGAAGGGAATAGTTCCTCTGATTAGATTATAAATCTTTTCTCCCTT
>Ga0180732_1001100_pt1 | contig 17966 bp, 17 predicted proteins | sample KR11_01MetaG_FD_148674 | JGI IMG/M metagenome (GOLD analysis project Ga0180732, IMG submission 148674) | Groundwater microbial communities from the Olkiluoto Island deep subsurface site, Finland - KR11_0.1 MetaG | ecosystem: Environmental > Aquatic > Deep subsurface > Groundwater | place...
GCCAAGTATCCCAAAGCCAAAGGAGGAAAAAATCCGGCTCTCAATTTTCTTTTTGAGCCGTACCCCTTTTTCATTAAATTAAATGGCGGAGTTAATAATAATATTTTCATATATTAGACCTGTTCATTTTTATCACATATCTCAAAGGCAGCCAATTATAAGGGATTCCTTGAATATTATTGATAACAAAATCTCGGCTAATTATTTCTTTCAGCCCCTTTAAATCAAAACAATGCAAATGCCATTCATCATCCATCTTTTTAGAAATATTCGGAAAAAGAAAATTAAATATCTTAACTTTTTGTAAAATTTTTTTAATTTGATTAATTAATTTTTCGTTTGGAATTGAGACCACAATAATACTATCATTCTTGGATATTTTTTTTATTTCGCCAAAAACCTTTGCCGGATCCTCAACATGCTCTAAAACTTCACTGCAATAAATTTTATCAAACTTATTATTAACTATCTCTTCCGGAAGATTTTCCGCGTTGCCCTTAATAAATTTAACTGGAATATGGTATTTTCTTTTTTTAGACAATTCAATCATAAAATCAGACAAATCCATTCCCCACAACTCCTTGCCAGTTTTAATTCTTTCCATAATATTACCCGCTCCGCATCCAATTTCAATAATTTTATCATTATTTTTAAGATTTAATTGCTTAATTATTTCTAAAACTCTTTTGTTTTCAATAAATTTAACAATCAAATTAGAACTCCTGTGATATTTATCAGGGTTATATTTCTTAGCCATTTCTTCATTCCACACTTCAAAGTTTTTCATAAATATCTTTTAGCCCAATTTTGAAAAACAATTAAATTCCATAAAATCTTCCGATTGTCTTTTTTATTATTTAAATGATCCTTGACCACCTTATCAACAAAATCATAATCAAACAAATTAGTTTTATTTATCTCTTGTCTGCTTAAGATTTCTAACATATATTCCTTCAAATCTTTTTTTAGCCATCGTGTCAAAGGAACGCCAAAACCTTTTTTCTCGCGATAAACAATATTTTTAGGCAATTTATCTTTCATCAGTTCTTTCAAAATATATTTCGTCTCAAGTCCTCGCAATTTATAATCCAAAGGCAGAGAATTAACAAAATCAGCCAAGCGAAAATCTAAAAATGGCGCGCGCGCTTCTAAACTATTATACATGCTCGCGCGGTCAACTTTGAATAAAATATCATCTTGCAGATAATATTTTAAGAATAAGGCGTTTATCTTTTCTAAATAACCTTTGTTTTGATAACTCTTTAAAAATTCTTCGGAAAATTTGAATAATTCTCCCGATTCAACCTGAAACGCGAATAGTTTTTCTATCCCCTTAATATATCCCCCAACATTCAAAAAATCGCGAAATAAAGCGGGAAAAGAAAAACTATGGGCGTATCTTTTGATTTTATAAGAAAGAGTTAAATTATTATCAGAAACCGGCAGTAATCTTTCTAAAATTTCCGCGAAATTGATTTTAGATTTTAAATTAACTAAACTTAATGAGGAAATAATTTTCTGAACCTGATGATTTGGATAACCCATCAATAATTCATCGCCTCCATCTCCGCCCAAAGCAACCTTAACTTTCTCCGCCGTAAATTTTGAAAGTAAATATGTTGGCAAAATAGAAGGGTCTCCAAACGGCTCATCTAATTTTTCAGTAATTTTCGGGATAACATTTAATAAATCTATTGGCTTAAATTCTTGATGATAATGATCTGTTTTTAAAAATTTTGCCATTTGTTTGGCATAAGAAGACTCATCGAAACTCGGCTCATTAAATCCGATAGAAAATGTTTTAATATCTTCCTTTTGTTTTTTGGCAAAATACGCAATGGTTGAGGAATCAATCCCGCCAGATAAAAAAATTCCCACTGGAACATCCGCAATCAGGCGTTTTTCGACAGAACTTTCCAATAATTTTCCTAAATTTTCTACAGACGACCGAAAATCAATCTTTTCTTCGCTAATTTCTATTTTATAGTAACTACCCAATCTAATTTGATTATTCTCAAAAATTAAAAAAGAACCATTGTCTAATTTGTAAATATTTTTAAAAATGGTTTGGGGTTGCGGGACATAATCAAAAGAAAAATATTGTTCAACCGCCAATTGGTTTAATTCTTTTTTAACCGAAGGGTGACATAAAATCGCTTTCATTTCGGAAGCAAAGATTAAAGTATCCCCCGCCAATGTCCAATAAAGAGGTTTCTGCCCATAGCGGTCGCGAGCCAAGACAATCTTTTTTTGGTGACTATTCCAAATAGCGATGGCGAACATTCCGTTAAATTTTTTAAAACAATCAACGCCGTCTTCTTCGTATTGATGGACAATAACCTCGCTATCTGTTTGGCTCTTAAACTTATGACCGCGCGCGATTAAATCTTTTCTTAACTCTTGAAAATTATAAATTTCTCCATTGAAAACAACCTGAATTGTTTCGTCTTCGTTGCTCATTGGCTGCCTTCCTTTTTCGCTTAAATCAATAATAGAAAGCCGTTGATGACCCAAACCAATTCCATCCTGAACAAAAAAACCCTCATCATTGGGTCCGCGATACTTCAGAGAATGCGCCATTCTTTCCAAAATATCTCTGTTTCCTCTGCCATGATAACCGGCTAATCCGCACATATTAAAAATTAATCTTTTCTTTAATTAAATAAACCGATTTTTTTTGAGATTCATAGTAGGTCCTTGTCGCGATTTCCGCCAAAAGCCCCATCAAAATAAACTGGAAACCAATCAAAATTAAAAAAGCGGTCAATAATGGAAGAGGCGTTAAAATAAAAGAAATACTCTTAAAGATCTTCAGAAAAAAAGCCCAACATCCCGAAGCGAAGCCCAAAAATAACATCCAATAACCAATCTTGCCAAAGAAATGCATTGGTTTGGTTGAATAGTCGGTTAAAAATTTAACTGTAAGCAAATCAAGAACAACCCTTAATGTTCTAAAAATATTATATTTGGTCTTTCCGTATTTTCTCGGACGATGATGAATAGATATTTCCGCGACTTTTGCTCCGTGCCAAGCGGTATAGGCCGGCATAAAACGATGCATTTCTCCGTAAAGATGAATGTTCTTAATAACTTCCGCTTTATACGCTTTCATTGTACAGCCATAATCATGAAGTTTTACTTTTGTGATGAAAGAAATTAAATAATTAGCGACCCATGACGGTATTTTTCGAGTTATCAATTTATCTTGACGGTTAACGCGCCATCCCGAAACAACATCAAAGCCCTCATTAATTTTTTCCAAAAACTTTGGAATATCTGCCGGGTCATTTTGTAAATCGGCGTCCATGGGAATAATAATTTCTCCTTGCGACGCATCTATGCCCGCCGACATAGCGGCTGTTTGACCAAAATTCCTCTTAAAAGTAATTACCTTAAAATTATTGTCCTTTCCGGCGATTTCCTTAATAATCTGAGCGCTTTTGTCAGTTGAGCCATCATCTATGGCGATTATTTCATAACTTAAAGACAAACGCCCCAAAATATCCTCAACCTCTTGATATAAAATCGCGAGATTCTTTTCTTCGTTATAAATCGGAATTATAATAGATAGTTTCATGTTTGTTAATTAATTTTATAGATCTCAATATATGGTCCAGTATATCTGATATTCTTCAAAAGGCGCAAGGGATGACGCATTTCATTAACTAAATCAGTTAAGTCAGCTCCTGTTTCATTGGGGTAAAATTCTTGGACCAATTCCAAATTATAATTCAGTTTGGATATTTTTTTCTCAACAATGTCTTTTCCTTTTTTATCCCACCAATAAATAATTAGATAATTAAATTGATTTTGGGGGAAATAATTTTCTGGTATTTTTTCTGGACGATAGATAATATAATAATTTGGCTGTGGATATCTCTTTTCATCAAGTTTTAATAGATATCTCTCCCGAGCGCTCACCGCGCCAGGCATAAATTCCGAGAGAGAAGCTAATGATTTCTTATTCTCATTCAAAATCAATCTATCGTTAAGTTCAAAATTAATAATGCTTTCACCTGATGGTAAATTTGTTTCAACCCATTTTTTGGCCATAACATAGGTATTTGGCTTAAGCAAACTAATATCCCAATAAAATGGCATAAATAAAAATAATAAGCAAAAGATAACAGCGAAACTATTCCTTACATACTTAGAAGACAAACGCTGAAGAAAATAAGAAAAACCGTAACCAGCCACAATAGCCAAGAATGGTATCATTGGCAAGGTATAACGAACAGCTGCCCATCTTAACAACGGACCCATCGTCAAGTAATAAAACGCCACAAATATCCCAAGAAAATAAAAAACTTTTCTCTTCTTTAAAAATAAAATTGGACAGGAAATTAAAAACAAAATAACCATTAATGGTTCATATTCCCATAAAAATTTAAGATATGAGGTAAAACTTAAACCCTGAATCAAAGAATCATTAATAGAGAGAGAAACATATTCCGAAGTAAATATTTTTTTTAAATAATATCCAAAATAACGATAAAATGGGTATGGGTGCAAGAAATAGATAAAAACTGTTGTAATAAAAATCACTAAATGCGCCGACCAAAATTTTTGGTTTTTCAAAAATATTTTAACAAATCCCTTGCCTTTATTGACGGAATAATGAACAAATAAAAAGCAAAAATAAACAACTCCTCCAACGAGATTAATGCTAAATGACAAAGTAACCAAAAAACCAGAAATTAGATAATTTTTAAAACTGTCTTTTTTATTAGACAACATTATACTCAAATAATAAATGCACAAAAGAATTGCTAAAATCTGAAAAATCCAAATTCTTCCAAAATGCGATAACTGGACAAACATCAAACTGGTGACCATAAAAAAAGCTGCCCATAAAGGCGCCTTTTCGTCTTTTTTAAATAAGGTCTGAGAAATCTTATAAACTAAATAAACCGATAAACACCCAGCCACAACTGAAATAAAACGAGCTACGGGTAAAATCATCTTAAAACTTGCATAATCTAATAGAATTATCTCTCTCAGTTCGGCCACGCTGTGAACAATCCCTAAAATAAAAAAACTGGCAAAATATACTAGATAAAAAGGTAAATAGACATAAGAAATTGGAGCAAAATAATAATTTTCGGCAAAATCAGGCCTTAAATTGAAATCATTAATCATCTTCAGAACCGTACTGACAATAACTATCTCATCATCAACCAAACGAAGCAACGGGTAGGCGTAAAATATTCCGATGCTATTTAAAATAAGGGATAGCAAAATAATCAAGATAATTTTATTTGATTTAATTTTGGATATGATTTTGTTCATTGAAAAGCAATTATAATAATACCGGTTGATATTAACAATACCCCTAAAAACTTACTGACTGTAAATGCCTCGTTAAGAAATAAAACGGAAAATATTAATAAAAGGATAAGCCCAATGCTCATGGTAATTGGATAAATATAACTCACTTCAAATTTAGTAAGAATGTATAAATACAAGATAAAACTTACTCCATAAAAACAAAGACCAGCCCAAACATATAAAGAACTGATTACTTCCATTACTTTTGCAAAAGAAATAACATCCAGGTTGATATTCATCATCCCCTTTCTTAAAATCAATTGGGCAACAACATTAGCGCATAAAGCGCAGATAACAATAATAATTTTAAACATTTTTTTTCTCAATAACTATTAACAATCTTGTGGCAAACAATTGGGGTGAATGATCACACAAACGGTCAATAAAAGTCATTAAGGGATAAAAACAATTAGGATATAACTTTCGTCCGCTATACCCGCCAGAGGCAATATAGGAAATTGAGGATATACGTTTAGTTGTAATTATTTCCCAATTCAATAAAAGTTTACTGAATTTGTCTGAACGAAAAATCCTGGCGGCATTCCCTTGGGCTGCGTAATAAGCCGCATCATTCAGAGAAAAATCCTTAGACGCCCACCATTTAATTTTTTTGAAAAATCCAATTGGTTCATGATGGAAAAAACCATAAACTATAAATCCCAACAAACTCATATCTGGTTCAAAAATAATCACTCGTCCACCCGGAATTAAAACCCGATGAAATTCCTGTAAAGCATTACCGGGAAATTCTAAGTGATGCCAAACATCAAAAAGAATTAAGTTTGATACACTATTATCAGTAAAACTTAATTGATAAGCGTTTTCAACTTGGTCAATCCAGGGATTGGGAAAAATATCCGTAGATAAACAATTAGGAACAACCATTTTAAGATTTCCGATCCCCGAACCTATTTCAACGATTTCCCCATTAATATTCTTTTGTAAATACTCAACTATTAATTTATAAAAATGTTGGTATATTTTTTGAAGAACTAACTTAGATTGCCAACAATTAAGATTCTTCTGAATTTCAATATTATGTTTTTTACAAGAAGCGCGGTTCATAATCACAATCCTTATTTTTTTCTTAAAATATCTAAAACAAAATTCGCGCCTATACCCAACAAACTTATTTTTTCCCTAATTCCATGAGCTACTTTAAATATTCTCCAAACCCGACTCGCTGATAAATAAAACTTTTTGTAAGCCCTGCTTATTTTCTCTTTAATGTCTTCTTGAGTGTATTCAAGATTATTCAAAACATATTGATCTTGCGATATTTTATTCCATAAATCAACTGATTGGAAATCCGTTTTAATCTGATCATACAAAACAGAACCAGGGAAAGGAGTCGCTAAATAAAAATGAGCAAAAGTTAAAGGAAGGGAATAAGCAAATTTAATTGTTTCTTCCATATCAGCTAATGTCTCTTTAGGATAACCCATAATAAAATGCCCGTCCACGGCTAAACCCGCCCTATCTGCTTCAACCACTGCCCGTCTGCCTCTTTCAGTTGTTGCCTGACCGCCTTTATTGGCTATCTTCAACATCTTATCTGTGCCAAACTCTAAGCCAAAAGCTATCTGCCAACAACCAGCTTTTTTCATTTTAACAAACTGCTCTAACTCAAGTTGGTCAACTCTTGAATTGCAAACCCAATCAATTTTTTTATCCAATTCTTCCGCAAAAAGAGCGTTCAAAAACTCATCCAAATATTTTCTATCAGCGCTAATTAATTCCGTCCAAAATAAAAAATCTTTAACGCCTATTTCCAAATTATAATAAATTTCCTTAATAATATTTTCAATAGAGCGTTTTCTTAATTTTCTTCCATAATAGGTCCGCGCCGCGCAATAAGAACAAGAATAAGGACATCCTCTTGAAAATGATATTAAAGAAAACGGTCTATCTTTTATCGGCAATTTATAATTCTGAAAATCAATATCGCTCCAATCAGGCATCCCATAATCGTCTAAATTTTCATTAAATTCCACCCGTTCGTTGATAATTATCTTCCCTTCCAAATCCTTGTATCCGATGCCTTTAACTTCGGATAATCGTCCTTTGTTTAAAAGATTTTGCGCTAATTTTTTTATCACCGCTTCCGCTTCTGAAATAAAAACAAAATCTAAACTTCGAGCGTTCTGGAGCGATTCTTTTGGTAAAGACATAACATGAATCCCAACCGCTCCTATTATAATATCGGGAAATATTTCTTTAATTTCTTTCGCGAACCAATTGCAGTCATTATTAAAGGTGGGTGTCGTCACGCTCATAATCATCACATCCGGCTTAAAATCCTTAACTGCTTGAAGTGTTTGCGTATGGCTCATTTTAGCCGGTCCAGGGTCTAAAACTAATGTCTCCGCTATATCCTTAACTTGGGTTTTTAAATAAGCCAAAGTCAAAGGAGGAAAGGGAGCGCCCCAAATATCAAATTGTTGGCATCGCCCCTCGCGAACCCAAACTTCCATATCCCGCGAAGGAGGATTGATAAATAAAATTTTCATTAAAACAAATTTTTAATCAAGCACCAAACATACCGATAGGCGACTTTCCAAACAACAATACCCGATTTCCCAAATTTTCTCTTGTATTCATGCGACGGAACTTCGTCTGTTTTATACCCCCTCTTCAACGCCTTCATGAGCATTTCCTGCTCTATCGTAAAAATATCTTCTTTTAATCCTAAATCCAACCCTACTTTTCTTTTTATAGCCCTAAAACCGTTTTGAGAATCTGTTAAACGAACGCCAAAACGATAATTAATTGATAGGGTAATAATATCGCTCCCAATAACTCTAATAAACTTTCCTATATCGCCATGCAGTTCATCGCTCCCTCCTCGCATTCTTGAGCCAACAACCAAATCCGCCCTTCCTTCTTGAATAGGAGTAACTATTTTAGGAATATCGCATGGATCATGGGAACCATCAGCGTCAATAAACACAACAATATCATGCCTCGCTTCTCTAAGTCCGACTCTTAATCCCTCTCCCTTCCCCTTACAACCATCCAAAACAACACGCGCTCCAAGGGACTGAGCAATATCTCTTGTTTTATCTTTTGAATGGCCATCAACAACTAAAATTTCGTCGCCAAAAGACCTGCATTTTTTAATAATTTGCTCAATCGTCCTTTCTTCATTTTTAGTTGGAATAACAATGCTTACTTTCATAAAAATAATAGATTGCGTAAACGACAAAAATAAAAAGGAATGGTTGAAAGGGTAAACGCAAACGCGCCATAGCCGCCCAACTAGAAGTGACAAAGAAATAACCGATAATCACTAACATAGACAAAGCAATCCTAATCATCTTTTTATCCCGCAACATTAAAACTATCCCAAATAAAGCGATTAAATCAATTAAAAGCCAAAAAACAATACCGAAAACTCTAATTAAAAATCCTTGATTATTTTTCAAAGAATAAAACAGCGTCTGAAAATCTTTTTTGGCAAACAAATCTGATACATTTACCGACGAAGCATTATTTAAATCAACCCGCCAAAAATTTAAAATATTCATCCAACCAGAATCGGTCAAGACGGGTATGGCCTTTATTAAATGAAACTTCAAAAAAAGCAACGGTTGAGCTTTAATAACAGAAGAATTAATTTCTTTCAAAATTGGATTATATTCATCTTTCAAAAAAATCTCGTCAAAACTATCCACGCCCGCCTTAGTAACAGCCAAATCCTTTAAATATTTCTCTGCCTCATCAACAGACAAATTAGTAGATAAAGACAGAAAATTAGGCGCAACATTTAAAAAATACAATAAATGGGTCTGGTTAGAAATGGTATAACTATCAAACTGAATCTTATTCCTGATACACCACGGCGCTGTTACGGCTAAGAATACAAACAAGAAGACAACCAGCATTTTAACTATCTTAACCAAAGCAACCTTACGCCAAAGCATTATAACCATCATCACCATGATAACGGGGAAAAACAAAAAAGCGATTTGTCTAATTAAAGCAGCCAAGCCCAAGAAAATAGCCGAAAATATGATATATTTCCATTTCTGATGACGCCATGATAAAGCCAAACAATAGATTGAAACCATAAAGAATAAAAGGAAAGGCGTCTCCGACATAACCGTATTGGACCAAAAAAAACTAAATGGTTCAAAGGCCATAAAAACGGCTGTCATGATTGAAATGGTATTGTTAAAAAACAAACGCGCGAATTTATAAACAAAAACAATAAACAACGAATACATTATATTCTGCCAAAAAACAATAAAAAGATATTTAGGAATAATCAACCATGATATGCCCAAAAGGACTGGATATCCGGGAGCCGGAAAGGAATTAGGAATAAGAGAGGGATATGAACCGAAATTGGTAAAAATGTGATGAATTAACAAGTTGAGACCAGCGGGCAAATAAACATCGCACCCTCTAATAAAACCTGAGTCGCCTAAAACAAAAAAAGCGACAAACATAAATACAAGACGCGGTATTAAAGTTAAAAAAAATAAAGCAACAATTATTTTATTTTGTTCAATCCAATTTTTCATTCAGAAAATTTAGAATATTTTTATCCTATCCTCTGCCGCAATTTTAACAGAAAAATCAGAGTTTTTCAAGAATCTGTATAAGTCCACTCGCTCGATAAACATATATTATTGTTTTAAATTCATAAATGCGGTATAAATAAATTATGAATAAAAAAGAAATACAATTGGGCAATCAAAAATTCTTGGTTATAGATCTTAGCGAGCCGCTAAGCGAAAAGACAGAGGTTTATCCGGGCGACCCCAAACTGGAAAAAGAAATTTTCAGCGACATTAAAAAAACGGGCTGGCAACATCATATATATAAACTTGGAGATCATAATTTTTGTCCCCATTTTGACGCGCCCAAACATCAAAATCCAGAATTGCAGAATAAAGGCATGGAGATTTTTAATCTTGATTCTGCTTTTAGCCATGCTTTTCTGATTGATTTATCAAAAGCGCCAAAAGCGAAAGAAATAGAAAACATTAAGTATTTAATTAAAGTCACGAAAGAAGATCTTAAGCCGTTTGCTGATCTATTTTCTCAAAAACAAGCTGTTTTAATTAGAACCGGCTATGACCAATGGATAGAAGCAAATAAACCGCACGCTCCGCAAAATCTTCCCTATTTAACCAAAGAAGCCGCGGAGTTTATTGTTTCTTTTAAGAATATCAAGGTTGTCGGCATTGATTCTTTAACTGTTGACCCTGTTGGCGAACATGACGCGCATCGGGCGTTAAAAAACACCTTGATTGTGGAATCGTTGGTACATCTTAATAAAATTCCCACGGAAGCAAGAGAGAATTTTGATTTACAGACCAGTCCAATAAGAATCATTGGCGCCACGGGAGGGCCGGGCGTCGTTTACGCTTTTATTGGATTATAGAGAATTCTTTTGGTTAGATAACCAAAAACAATCAGCGCTAAATTAGTTGGAATCTGATAAAGAACAACCAAAAGCAAGGTTTCTGGACCAAAAAATTCCGCGGCAAATACGATGGCCAAAGTTGAATTCATATAAGCCAAAGACAGTGAAGAAGTGATTTTGGTCTGAACATCTTTTTTGTAGATGGCAAAATAGCCAATCAAATGCAACAAAATTACTAAAAAGAAAAGAGACAAAAATGGATAAATAATTGATTTATTCTCGTTCATTATCTGGGACGCGTCAACTTTAGCAATCGCTCCAGCCATAATTAAAGTAATAATCACTATTGAAACCGAAGAATAATATTTCTCGGTTTTTTTAATGATTTTCTTCCCAATCTTTCTAAAAATCGCTGACAGGATAAATGGGATAAAAATAATCGCGCTTAGAGCAATAAATATGTGGGAAAAATTTAATTCTGTTTTTACTCCGATTAAAAAATAAATCAATAAAGGAACTGTTAGCGGACATATTAAAGAAGTAATAGTTGAAAGGACTAAGGCTAATTCCTTATCCCCTCTAAGAATGATCGCGTAAGCGGGAACGGCAATACCCGTAGGCATGAGTAAGAGAATTAGAATGGCTAAACCATATTCAAATTTTAAAAAAATATTAAAAAGAGGATAAATTAGTAAAGGGATGATAATCAATATTAAGAGCGCTAAATAAACTACTAATTTAAAATCTTTAACTTTTTCAAATATCCCTTCAGGATTAATTTTTAAACAACTCAAAAAAAGAACAAACATCATCATATAAAGGATATAAGGAGTGAATAATGACGCGAAAGACAGAAAAATTCCCGCCAAAATACCAAAGATAAAAAATATCCAAAAGTATTCAGTAATAAATTTTGATATTGAATTCATTTACAAATTCTAAAATATTTTTGACTCTTTGACCCCACGCATATTGCCGAACATTTAAGAAGGCCCTTTGAGCCACTTCGTGATTGTCTAAGGCCAAAATAATCTTTTCAGCTAAATCATTGGGATTATCCGCTTGAAAAAGAACGCTACTCCTATTATTAAGCGCCTCCCTAATTGAAGGCAAATCGGAAGCGACAATTGGTTTTTGGCTCGCCATATACTCAAACATTTTCATCGGCGAAGTCCAACTCTTGGAAATTTCCTCTTTGCCGGAATTAGGCAAAACCAAAACATCGGCCGCTTTCAGGTAATATGGAATTTCAGAATAGGGCCTGTATCCCAAAATTAAAATATTATTTAAATTTTTGTTTTTGTTCCTAAAATTTTTTTCATCATTTTTGGTCCCGCCAACAAAAACAACGATTGCGTCCTTTTCTAAAAATTTAGCCGCGTCAGCCAGAATCTGCGCTCCTTTCCATTCATACAAATGACCAGTATAAAGCGCTATTTTTTTATCCAAAGGCAAATTCAATTTTTTCCTCGCTTCTTCTTTTGAAATATCTATATCAAACTTGTCTATATCAACCCCATCGGGCGCGACTAAAATCTTGTTCTCCGAAATCCCCTTTTCAATTAGAGATTTTTTTAATTGTTTAGTTATAACAATGATGGCTTTCGCTTTTTTGAAAACCCTTTTGTGTAGAAATAAATGTTTTGGCAGATAATGAAGCTCTAAGACGAGATTTTTATTAAAAAAAGATATTAAATACAAAAGAAAAGAATCCCGAGAATAAATAATATCTGTTTTTTTGAATAATAAATAAAAAAATACTGAAATAGAAAAAGACAAACTTTGAATCCAAAAGAAAATCTTGGGAACATTTAACGAAATTAAATCTAAAGAAAATATTTTTTTAATTTTAAATATTTTTTTTACTCCATAAAAATCAAAAGAATTTTCTTTTATTTGATTAAATCGCCAAGGCAAGACCAATTCCAGCTCTATTCCAGCATTTCCAAAGGCCTCACACATTTTTATAATTTGAATGCCATGCGCTTTTTCTGTCGGAATCCTCACATTAGCGATGTAAATTAGTTTCATAAAGATTATCTCCTTATCCTAAACGGCAACACCTTTTACAAACAGGCGTCAAATTGTTTTCTAACAAAGTTAATCTTAACTCCTTAAAACGCTCGCTGTTCCAAATTTCGCTTAAGGGCTGTTTTAGTAAATTACCCAACTCGGCTTTAATAACTGGACAAAATATAACATTTCCGCGCGAATCAACTCGGCAAGTAAGAACATCTTTACAACCCAAACTCACATCTTGCCTTAGCGAACCCCTAAAATACGACTCTGGATGCCTGTCATAAATTCGCGGCTGAATCATAAAACTGATATCTTTAATTTCTCTTACTTTTCTTATTAATTCATCAACTTCGGCGCGAGAAAAATCATATTGTGTCTCCTCTTTTTCCTCGGCATTAACGTTTTCCAAAGGAATATTCAGCATTTCGCTAACAGCCAACACTTCCCGCGAAGTGGCGAATGCCTCAAATTGCCAAGAAAAGTTTTGCACATCTTGTTTTCTGAAAATATCCACCACTTGTAACAATTCCCCTAAATTTTCCTTGAATAAAACCGTGTTAATGCTCACATTAAAATCTTTAGTCAATATTTTTAACGCATTGGCGGTTCTTTCAAAAGCCGTTTGCGACCCCCTAATTAAGTTATGCGTTTTTGGCAAACCGTCAATTGACACGCCGATGCCTTTAATTGTTTTTTTAAATTCTTTGAGTTGATTAATTTTTTCTTCGTTTAAGAGAGTGGCATTAGTGGATAGATGAACTTTTTTCCCACGTTTTTGACATTCCTTTAATATTTTAAAAATATCAGGATGGACAAAAATTTCTCCACCAATAAAAGAAAGATAATTAACCTTTGGCCCGAGGTTATCTAAAATTTTGCAAAAATCATTAAAATTATAATCTGCCCTGTTTAATTTTCTTTCTTTCTTCTGAGTGCACATCTTGCAATTCAAATTACATTTTACGGTTAATTCTATGGTCGCGGTTTTTGGCATTGGCGCGCTTCCATCCGACTTAACTTTTTGCTTGTTAAATCTATACCCAAACTGACGCGCCATTTGCGCGAATTTCCATAAACCAGCCTTTTTTAATGTTTTTTTAATCAATAACTTCATAACTTCTTACTAATAACAAAATAAGCCATTGGGGCGGGGTATTTTTTTTTCGTTTTTTTAGGAATTAATCGGTCCAAAAACAAAGCCAAGCCGAAGACAAAAAATCTTACAAAATTAAACATCCAAAAATTATGCAACAAAGACGCAGCCGCCGTCGCCCTTTCCCCTATTTTATACAACTCCATTTGAGAAAATCTAGTTTGAAATAATATTTTTTCTATCCCTTCCGATGTAAGGCGGAAATAATCATGTGGTTCAGGCGCTTCGTTATTTATTAACGGAGGATTAAAAAAGAAAACACCACCTGGTTTCAAGATTCTGTAAATTTCTTTCAGTAATTTTTCAGGTTGTTCAATAATATAAATCGCGTTAAACAAAAAAACATTATCCGCATAATTATCTTTAAAAAGAAGTTCGCGGTTTAAATCGGCAACCATATTAACGCCTTCTTTTTTTTTATAATCAACTCTTATCACCTGCTCTTTTTTTAAATTCCAATAGCGATAATAGCTCGGATTGCTCCCAGCCGCCAAATCAACGCAAACACCCCTTAACTCTCGGCAATGTTCTTGAACGCGCCAATTAAATAAAATTCTGCCAATGCTTTTGCCAGTAAAAACTTCTTTTGTAAAATCAAGAAATTTATTTTTCATTTACTTTAAAAAATTTAAATTAAACTTCAACTTTCCCTTAAATTGGACTATATTTGTTTCTAAATTAACAGATTTTCGCGGAAGTTTAAATAAGTCGGAATTTCTATCCGCCATTCCGCTCTTAACCGTCAAAGCCGCTTTAAAACCGTTTTCTCTTAAAATACTGATTACCGCTTCATTAAAATCTCCGTTAGGATAAGAAAAAAAACAACACTTTTTATCAAGCCGCCGTTCTATAATTTCCTTTGACTTTTTAATTTCATTTTTCGCTTGTTCTAAACTAATTCGCGCTAATTTTTGATGAGTCAATCCGTGCGGCTGAAAATCAATTAATCCCGATTGAAACATTTCTTGAATTTGCGGCCAATCAAGTATTTTAAAAGAAATATTTTGCTTACTGCGCGTCGTTCGCCCAACTAAATCAGGCGCTAAAAAAATAGTGGCTGGAAAATTATGCTTTTTTAAAACGGGATAGACGTTAAAATAATTATCCTCGTAGCCATCATCGAAAGTTAAAACAACTGTTTTTTTTGGAATCGGCTCTTTTTTTTCTATCCGTTCAACTAATTGACTTAAAGAAAAAACATTAAACTTCTTTTCCTTCAAATACGCCATTTGTCTGATAAAATCATTCTTCCGAACATTGAAGAATATCTCTTTGTCCCCCACGGAATGATACATTAAAATCGCTCCTTTGGTGGAATAAAATTTAAAGAAAAAAAATTGGTTAAGAAAAAAATAGGCAATGTTTTTAATAAGTTTTTTAGTTCTCATTTTATTCATTTAGCCCAACTTGGCGGCAAGTTTTTTGAAATTTCAATATTATCAAATTCCTTGCTTTTTTTAGCCCCTGCCTTTTTTGCCCATTTTGCCATTTTCTTCAACCCATTGCCTAAAGCAATATTATCTCTATACCCTAAAATATCTTTTACTTTTTGATGGTCTGAATAAGCAAACTTAACTTCGTTTCTCGCCGATAAACATTTTATTTCCGCTTTCTTCCCCATGGCCTGAAATACTAATTCTGCTAATTTATTAACTGTCACCGCTTCATCAGCGCCAATGTTAAAAATCTGATTATATGCTTTTGATTTAAAGATTGATTTAGCTATAACAGGCGCCGCATCCCCAATGTGAGTAAACGCTCTTTTCTGCTCTCCATCGCCAAAAACAGTTATTGGCAAACCTTGCATAATTTGGTTCATAAAAATACCCACCACATTGCGATACTTATCTCCGATATTCTGTCTTTGACCATAAACATTATGAGGTCGGAAAATAATATAATCCAACCCAAACATCTCGTGGCTAATCTTTAATTCCTGTTCAACCGCGTACTTAGCGATAGCATACGAATCTTCTGGTTGCGGAGTCATTCCTTCGGTCATTGGAGGCTGATTTGAACCATAGACCGCGATTGACGAAGTAAAAACAAAACACTTAACATTATTATTAACTGAGGCGTTAATAAGATTGACACTGCCAATCAAATTATTTTGATAATTAAAATGTTTTATAAAATGACTTAACCCTTCAGCCGCGTATGCCGCTAAATGAAAAACATAATCAAATTGCTTTTCTTTGAATAAGTTATTAACTAAATTAACATCACTCACTGTTCCTTCAACGAATTCCGCATCGGAATTAACATTTTCTCTAAAACCGCCGCTTAGATCATCTAAAACAACTACTTGATGACCTAATTTAATTAATTCATCAGCTATATGAGACCCCATAAAACCGGCTCCGCCTGTCACTAAAATTTTATTTTTTTGTTGCATATTTTTTTAAGATATTTTTTAATTCTAATCCCAAAACTTTGGGACAAAATTTTTCTTTGTATAAATTATATCCTTGATTTGCTATTTTTTTTCTAATCTCTATATTGTTTCTTAACTCTAAAATCTTATTCGCTAAACTCTCAGCATCAGCAATCGCGCAAAAAACCAATTCTTTGTTGTCTTTAAATATCTCTCTTATCGCTATTGTATCGGCGGTAATTACTGGTTTTTTCATAGCTACGCATTCATATAATTTATTAGGAATAACCCTTTTGGCTTTGTTTGTATCGCCAAAAATACCCAAACAAACATCAGACTCGGAAATATATTTTGATACTTTTTCTATTGGGACAAAATCAATTAATTCTACCATATTCTGCAGCTCTAAACTAACTATTTTTTCTTTAATATTTTTGTATTCTTGCCCACCTCCAATTAAGCGAAAAATAATATTTTCACCTCTTAAAATATTAGCCGCTTCAATGATATATTTTATTCCTTGTAACGGAATATATGTTCCATGAAAATGAACTAAAAATTTATCAATTGCTTTCTTGCTCTCTTTTGGATAAAAAACCTCGTCGTCAGCGCCAATTAAAATACGGCTAAATTTTTCCCGTTTAATCCCAAATACTTCACTAAAATATTTAATATGTTCGTTGGTGTCCAGTAATATCTTATCAGCTAATTTGCAAGAAAACCAATCCAAAAACCAATAATATTTAGCTTTTAAACTTTTGGGCGATGCTGTTTTTCTGTCAAAAATATAGGAATCATACACTGATAGAAAAGCGTCAAAAATGATCCTTTTTCGACAAATCAATTTTGCTAAAGGCACTATCGTTTGACCAGGAAAACCAACAATTATTAAATCAAATTTCTTTCTTGTTTTCCAATACTGAACAACTAAATCAAAATATTTAAGTAAAAACGGTCTTTTGCTATTACATTCAATAACTTCTACTCCATTTTTTCTTAAACCAGAAATCAAAATTTTGTTTCTGGCGTAATCTTTATTGTAAATTCCAAAATAACAAACAATCATTTTTTAATTTTTATATAAATTAATAATTTTCAAAACCAAGTTATCCAAATTATGATTTTGGATCGCCTTTTTTCTCAAATGTTTGCCAATTTCTTCCATCTTATCGCTTCGCGCCAAGTTAAAAATTTTTTCAGATAAATCTATTGGGTCTTTTTCATTAAAAATCAACCAGTCGGCATAAGAAGAAAAATCATCTATGAATGTTTTGTTGCAAACCAAAACCGGCAAACCGCAAGCCATTGATTCCAAAACCGCTTTATCGGGCGAGCCGGTCGGACAAAGATTAACCGACAAATCAGATTCCTGGCAATACTTATACAATTCTTGATTGGGTATCGCTCCCTTAAATTCAAAAATATCTTCCATCTTTTTATCGTGGATAATCTGTTTAATTTCGTCAAAATAAGATTGCTGACTTGGCAAACCGGGACTGCCAATAATAGAAACCCTTGTTACTAAAGCAAATTTTTGGTTGCTTCTTAAAATATCAACTGCCTTAATTAGGGTCTTGTAATCCTTAATCGGAGAAATCCGACCAATAGAAATAATACGGAAAACATCCCTCTTTTTCTTATTAACGGCTGGTCTGAATAAATCCGTATCAATCCCATGCCCAACCACATTTTTTTTCTTTGATTCCAACCCAAATCCT
>Ga0180732_1001101_pt1 | contig 17924 bp, 18 predicted proteins | sample KR11_01MetaG_FD_148674 | JGI IMG/M metagenome (GOLD analysis project Ga0180732, IMG submission 148674) | Groundwater microbial communities from the Olkiluoto Island deep subsurface site, Finland - KR11_0.1 MetaG | ecosystem: Environmental > Aquatic > Deep subsurface > Groundwater | place...
TCTTTAAACGCAGCATATTCCATGTACGCGCCATCCACTACAACCAAAGTGTCTTTATCTATTTTTGCCAAAAACTCTTTAAGCTTGTGTGTATCAATAGCATCCCCAGTCGGATTATTTGGAGTACAAATAAATATAATCTCAGGTTTTTGCTCTTTGTAAATTGCATAAAATTCATCTAAATTGTGCTCTTGTGAAGCTGTTCTTAGAACTTCTGCACCAACATGTTTTGCATAAATTTCATACATTGCAAAAGTAACACTGTTCATTAAGATTTTTGTGCCTGCATGCGCTTTTGCATGAATTAAAAACTCTATAACCTGATCACTTCCAGAACCTATAATTAAACTCTCAACACCAAGATTAAAACGCTTACTTAGCCCGTTCTTGAGCTTTGTCATTGAGTCATCAGGATAAAGTGACATTTTAGAAATTATCTCTTTAACCGCGTTTTGAACTTTCATTGAACATCCGTAAGGGTTCTCATTACTTGCAAGTTTAATGATATTTTTTGGATCTATTCCAAACTCACGGACAACCAGTTCTATTGGCTTTCCAGCCTCATATGTTTGTATATCTTCTAATGTTTTATTAAATTTCAATTTTCACCCTTTACGTAACTTCCAAGCCATGTCACTTCACCTTGATGCTTTGAGAGAACTCTTTGCACTGCCTCATCATCTATATGCCCATAAAAATCTATATAAAACCAGTATCCAAATCCGCCTTTATCTCGTGAAGGACGAGACTCTATTTTAGATAAGTTTATGTTCTCTTCTTCAAAATCATGAAGAAAATGCACTAAAGAACCAGCCTTTACGGCATCTTTCAAACGCACCAAGATAGAAGTTTTGTCTTCATGACTCACTCCATTTTTAAAATCACTCAAAATCACAAAACGCGTCAGACTGTCATGCTGGTCTTCTATATTTTCAAAAAGCGTAGGTATTCCGTACAGTTTTGCAGCTATATGAGAACAAATTGCCGCCGATGAGGGATCATTCGCTGCGAGAATTGCTGCTTTTGCAGTTGATTCTACCGGAATCAGTTCTACGTTTACAAGAGAGTGCTCCTGCAAAAACTCTCTGCACTGTCCAAAACCTTTATCTTTTGAATATATTTTTTTAATATCTTCGAGTTTTCTGGCTTTTGTCGCAAACGCCATGTGAATCGGCATATAAAGTTCTGCAACTATTTTTACAGAACTCTTTGAAAGTAAATCCAGCGTTTCTCCAACTATTCCATCTCGTGAGTTTTCAATAGGAACAACTCCGAATTTCGCACGCTTTGCTTCTAGCGTTTTAAAAACGGAGTGAATAGAGTTAAGCGGCATATAATCGCTCATACCTCCAAAACGGCTCTCGGCAGCCTGATGTGTAAAACTTCCCTCAGGCCCAAGATAAGCAATTCTCTCAGGTAATTCAAGATTTCTCGCTACAGCAAAAATCTCTAGATAAATCGCTTCAATAGCACCTCTATTCAAACTTCCGCCACTCTCTTCACTCATTTTCGCAAGTCTTTCTATAATGGCTTTTTCTCTCTCGGGTCTATAGACGGCTGTACCGCTTTCATGTTTTATTTCACCGACACGATGCACTACTCTCATCCTTTTATTAAGGATCTCAAGCATCTCATTGTCGAGTTTATCTATCTCAGCTCTGCATTCATCTAAGGTTTTCATATTGTCTCCAAAATTTCTTGCATATTTGCGTATATCAGGTCAGGTTTTACCGCATCATCTAAAAGTGGCACTATTTCTTCAGCGCTTTTGTATTTGCCGCTTGTTACAAAGATGGTTTTCATTCCAAGTTCTTTTGCTCCAACCAAGTCACCCTTAACATCATCGCTTATGATTGTCACATCTTCAAATCTTACGTTTGGGGCTTGTTTTTGCAGTTGTCTTAATGACTCTTCATAAAACGCAACACTTGGCTTTCCAACAACCGTATAGGAACAAGATGTAGCAAATTCCAGAAGCTTGAGTACGGCTCCGACTCCAGGATAACGTTTATTGTTTTTTGCATAGATAGAAGTCTCATGCATACCGACTAAAGCAGCACCGCTGAGTATAAAATCTATCATTTGTGCATATTCGTCAGAAGTGAAATCTTCTTTAATCGCAACAAGAACTGTCTTAGGTTTTTCATAATCCAAAGTGTACCCCATATTCTGCAGGGTTACCAAAAACTCATCCGCTCCATACGCGGCAACACCTTGTTTGTCTACATGTGATTCTAAAAGCATCAAAGGGTCGAGATATTTATCAAAGCCAAAGTTGAATCCTAGAGAAATCAAAAATGCATAAAAATCTTTTGAAGCTTTTTTCGTGCTGTTAGTTATCACCATATAGGGCGTTTTTCTTGCGTTTAACGTCTCTATGAATTCAATACTGCCGGCTATCGGTGATTTATCGGTATCGCTTATCAAAGTACCTTGAACATCTATGAAATACAAACTTTGCCCTTTACCCTAATCTATTTTTCTAAAAATTCTAGCTCTGGCGCTATGAGATCTTCAAAAGTTTCACGCTTACGAATCATTCTGTCAACTCCGCTCTCAACTGCAATCTCAGCACTTCTTCCGCGGGTGTTATAATTACTTCCCATGCCAAAACCATATGCTCCGGCGCTGTGAACGACAAGCAAATCATTGTGTTCTAACTCCGGCAGTTCATAATTTTTAGCCAAAAAGTCGCCGCTTTCACAAACCGGCCCGACAATATCAACTTTTCTCGTCTCTTTTGCAGAGTTTGTAATTGCTTCAATTCTGTGGTATGCGTTATAAAGACTCGGGCGGATTAAGTCATTCATTGCGCCATCTACAACAACAAATTTTTTCTCTCCGTTTTGTTTTTCATACAAAACTTTTGTCAAGAAATAGCCTGCGTTTGCAGTTAAAAATCTTCCCGGTTCACAGATAACAGTTAAGTCCAATCCTTTAAGTGTTCCCAAAATTGCCTGAGAATAATCATAAGGTTTAATTGTTACTTCATCTTTGTACACAACTCCAAGACCGCCGCCTATGTCAAAAAACTTCAACTCAATTTTGATGTTTGCGAGTGAACGCACCAAATCAGCCACAATCTCTGCCGATTCGTAAATAGGCTTCAGTTCTGTAAGCTGTGAACCGATGTGAAAATGAATACCCACAGGATCCAAAAACGCAGAGTTGTTTGCTTTGATGTACATTCTTTTTGCGCTTTCCAAATCTACACCAAATTTGTTGTCATGCAAGCCTGTAGAAATATATGGATGCGTTTGCGGGTCGATATTTGGGTTCACACGAATACTGATGCGAGAGACTGCGTTTAACTCTTTTGCAATGAGCTCAACACGGCCAAGCTCTGCTTCGCTCTCAACGTTTATGTAAAGAATCTCTTTTTGTATAGCTTCACGGATTTCGTCATCATTTTTTCCAACACCTGAAAAAATTATTTTATATGCGGGAATACCTGCCAAAAACGCACGTCTGACTTCACCTATGGAAACGCAGTCAGCTCCAGCGCCAAGCTTGGCAAAATGTCTCACAACACTCAAGTTTGAATTCGCTTTTACCGCATAGGCAAGTATTGATTTTCTCGCTCTGAAAGCATCTTTTAACTCATTATACTGAGCACTCATGTAGTCAAAATCATAGACATAAAGCGGTGTTTTATACTTTGTAGCCAATTCTTTAAAATTAATCATTAAAATTTCCAAATATTTTTGAATGATTCTATCCAAAATGTGCTTATATTTTTGTTATAAAAAAGTGAATACAAAGAGATAAAAGCTCAGCTTATACCCTTGTATTCTATATTCTTGTAGGCTTTAAATGGGTGCGGTAATGTATTATTTGCCGTGCGGCAATGAAAAAGAGAATCACAACAGGAGCGACTATTCCCGCTTCACCGGAAATTGTTTTATTATTTGAGAGTTCTATAAGCGTGTATAATATTCCCCAAACCATCAGTGTTGCCAAAATTGCAGAGAAACTAAAGAGTGAAACATTTAAAAATCTCACACTTATCGGAACAAAGAAAAAGATAATCACTACTAAACACGGTACAAAAAATGGGTATATAAAAATTTTATACAGCGCCCCTTTAATACTTCTTGTGTCTATTTTCTGATCTTCCAAAAGTGTCATTGCATCAAAAGCATCCTGAATGGTAAAGTTTACTTTACCTTCATAGACCCTATCGAGAATTTTGGGTCTAAATCCGCCCAACATTTTTAAATCGTTATTTTCACTCACAGTAATACCCAGCGATGTAAAATTCATATCTTCAGGTTTTTTAATAATATCAGCCGCTTCAATAAGCCAAAAATCATCTCTGTATATTGCCGAAGAAGCGACAACAACTTCTTTGAGAGAGTTATTCACAACAGAAAATATTCTAATATCTTCCGCTTTTTCTTGTAATGGAAGCATTTTTGAAAAATAGACATACTTATCTTTATACGTAAAAAAAAGGTCTCGTGTCGGGCTTAGGTACTGAGAATGCTTACGAATATTTCTGGAAAACTCATCTGCTCTTGAAAAGCTTGAAAGTGAATGAAATGAAACAAAGAGAATAGTCACTCCAAGTGAGACAAACAGGAACGGACGAAGAACGTCGATGCGAGAGTAACCAAGAGAGAAAAAAGAGACCAAGGCATTAGAACGGATAAGATAAATTTTTGTTGCTATCATTGCGAATAAAAGAGAAAGTGGCAACAGTAAATCTATTGCATAAAAAGCTTTATACACCAAGTAGATAAGGGTCAAGTTTGCAGACTGTGAAAGCTGCTCTGCATTTTCCATGTAGTCAAACCCGACCAAAAAGAGCACAAGTGCTACGAGAATAACAAAAAAATATTTTAGGTAATGAAACGCTATGTATTTAAAAGCTAACATAGTTTTATTTTAGCCCAAAATTTTTAATGGAATATTTGGAACTGGTATCTTCCATAGAATGATTGAGTAAAAATTCCACTGCTTCGCATGTATGCGCTATCCAGATATCTAAATGTTTTGATTCTTCCTGATTAAAGTCGCTTAAGACGTACGAAGCAACTTCACTTTTATGCTCAGGCTTGCCTATTCCAAGTCGTACCCGTATGTAATTTCGTGAAATTTTTTCATCTGTCGACTTGAGCCCGTTGTGGCCGCCATGACCGCCGCCCTCTTTGAAACGCACTGCCCCAAACGGCAAATCTAAATCATCATGTATTACAACAACGTCTTCAACTTTATAAAAATTCTTCACAGCAGCAATAGCGTTACCTGAAAGATTCATATATGTGAGAGGTTTTAATAAAAAATGATTTGAGAATTTAAAGAGTTCAGCTTGAAAAGACGAAGAGGAAAGTTTTGTAGCGGAGTTGCGTTTAACTAGCTCGTCAATGACTAAAAAGCCAATATTATGACGATTATTTGCATACATCGGGCCAGGGTTACCCAGTCCGACGATGAGCATGAATTACTTAGCTTTAATTACACTCAGAACTGCAACACGGTCAGAATCTGTAAATGTAACGTTTTCGATTTTAGCTAAATCACGAATTAGTTTAGAATCACCAACATCCATTTTAGTTACGTCTATATTAATTGTGTTTGGTAAATTCTCAATTGTAGATTTTACTCTCAAACGAGGTTTAGAAATATGAACAAGACCTTTATTCTTAAGACCGAATGCAGTTCCCTGTGGTACCACTGGAACATGGTAATGTGTAAGAACACCCGGTTGTGCAACCATTAAGTCAACATGTAAAAGTGTTCCTGTAACTGGTTGTGATGTGTATGCCTGAGCAACAACTTTCATAACTTTACCAGCTACGCTGATATCAAATGCTATGGTCTCTTTATTGCGCACAGTACGGATGTATTCATTTTGTTTGAATGCAGCATGAATATTTTCAAGCCCTTTTCCGTAAATGTTTGCAATTAGATAACCATCACGGCGAAGCGCTTTCGTGCCTTTTTTGCCAATACTCTCTCTAACTATACCTTCTAACATTTTAAATCCTTAATTGAAAAATAGGCGAAATTGTACCTAAAAAATCTTTAAACTTTGTTAATATAATTTAAAAATTCTATTTTAAATCAAAAAAGTCCTCATGTGTGTTTACTCTGGAACCAGACCCGGTGGAACTTGTAATTTTTCCGCTTGTTAAGCCACTTATTTTCAGTGCTAAATCTGATGCACTTGTAGCATTCTCCAAAGCCTGCTCTTTACTTATGATTCCCTCGTCATACAAATCCAAAAGAGATTGATCAAAACTTTGGGATTTATAATGATCTTTCCCATTTTCTATCGCATCTCGAATTTCATAATCACGATTTTCCATAATCAACTTTTCAATTGTCGGAGTACGCACCAAAATCTCCATAGCCGCACGTCGTCCACCTGCTATTGTTGGAACAAGCCTTTGTGAGATAACCCCTTGTAAAACGCCTGCCAAAGAGAGACGTACACGGTTTTGTTCTTCTGTCGGAAATTGGGCAATAATACGGTTAATTGTCTCTTTAGCATCAATGGTATGAAGTGTAGAAAAAACCAAATGCCCCGTGTCTGCGGCATGAAGTGCGAGATTAATCGTCTCTTTATCCCGCATCTCTCCTACGAGAATAATATCCGGATCTTCACGCAGTGCAGCACGTAACGCTGTTCCGAATGAAAGTGTATCCTGACCCACCGAACGCTGGTTGATAATACAACCTCTGTCTTTATGGACAAATTCAATAGGATCTTCAATTGTTATAATATGCTTTTTTTTAGTTACATTAATCTCATTAATCAAAGCCGCAAGCGTAGTAGACTTTCCACTCCCCGTTACTCCGGTTACAAGAACAAGCCCCCGCTCTTTTTGAGTAAAACTTCGAACTATGTCGGGTAAATGCAGCTTGTCAAATGATGGAATATCTACGGGAATTACACGAAAAACTGCGGAAACACCATCCATCTGAAAAAAAACATTCACACGAAAACGATTTTTTTCATCAAAAGGATATACTAAATCTATCTCTCTTTTTTCGACAAATTCTGAAAATCTGCCTTTCAAAAGTTCTTTTGAAAAAGTAAGAGCGTCTTCTTTTGAAAAAATTCCCCCAGAGAATTGAACCAAATCCCCATTGATACGTGCGCGAATTACTGAATTTGCTTTCACGTGTAAATCGCTTCCGCCGTTGTCAATCATCTTTTTAAGATAAGATCTTATTTTTTTTAACTGTTCAAACGTTAACTTACTTACATCTACTTCGTTCATAGTGCCTCCAAAATATCCTTAAATGCTTCTTTAAATGCTTCTAGACCATCTGTAACTAATGTATCCAACACTTCGTCAAAATCTATGCCAATAGCAGCAATCTTATCAAAATGTTCTTGAATTATCTCATTTGAGATGGGCAAGGCTTTCCTTTTTAGTCCATTTTGATGAAAAGCCTTAATTGTTTCTATCGGTGCGGTGTTAACACTGTTGTATGCTAAAAGATTTTCTACATAGTAATGGGCTGGCAATGAATCATCTTTTACCCCTGTACTTGCAAATAAAACGCGACAGCCTAGAACTTTCATTTCATTCACTTTATTGTATATATTTGCACTATTGTAAATTCCGCTGAGCGCTACAGGCAGACCATTTTTTGCAAGTTCTGCGTCTAAGGCCCTGTCAACTCTGCTCACAAAAACACTAATGACAGTGTCAACTTTGCTGCCATATCGTTTGACACCTTCTTCAAACGCTTTTGCACACGAGAGTGCTTGTTCTTTTGAAAAAATAAGAGTTGCGTTTACTGGTATGCCTGCTGCTACAAGTTCTGCCATAGCTGTATACCCGGATCTTGTTGCCGGGACTTTAATCATGACATTTTTTCTGTCTATAGTCGCATAAAGCCTTTTTCCCTCTTCTACCGTGGCACGCGGACTATCACATAAAAAAGGATCAACTTCTATGCTCACATATCCATCATCGTTTGCTTCATACAAAGGCATTAGAATGTCTGCTGCTTTACTTATGTCATACATCGCCAGTGCTTCATATTTCTCTTTTGCAGACTTTCCTTCTAAAGCTTGAATGTGTTCTTTATAGGCAGGAGAGCTTAAAATGGCACTTTTAAAAATTGCCGGATTGGAAGTAGCCCCGTTAATAATGCCTTCATTAATTAACTCTCTAAATTCATTTTCAAGATACTCCCGCTCAATAAAATCTGCCCACAAAGAAAACTTCAACTCTTCAATATACATACTAATTCCTAGATTTTTTTTGCTTATTATAGCCCAATATAACGAAAATAAAAATATGTAAAAGTGTTAAAAATATCACAACCTCATCAAAAAGATGATTTACTTTGTCTTCTATGCCACTGCTAATGTAAAGATTAAAAATACCGCCTTCTAAATAGCGGTACATCACATACAAAAAGAACATGTAAACACTAAAAACTGCTAACTCTTTAAGACTAACAAGGAGTTGGTTTTTAAATAAAAAATAGAATAAAAACAGCAAATTCAAAAAATACAACAAATACTCTGATGAAGCAAAAAGTTTTAATAAGGCAAGAAATATAACTGGAATGTACAATATGTAAAGAAGTTGTTTATGATTTAAAAATAGAGATAAAAACGCAGCTTGTGCAACTAAAAGAAGGCTATGCTCGCCAATAAAAAAAAGAGAGAGACTGATACAAAAATGAAAAAAGTATTTCATTTAAGAGATGACTTTTGGTATCTTTACATAAAAAGTTGAACCTGCATTTGAAGTTTGAACATCTATACTTCCTTTAAATTGTTTTTCTATAATCATCTGGCTCATATATAGACCAAGCCCCGTTCCATTTTTTCCTTTTGTACTAAAATACGGTTCAAATATATGAGGCAAATTTTCCTCATCAATTCCTTTTGCGTTGTCACTCACATTGATAATGACACTGTGTCCGTCGCTTTTAGCACTCAAAAGAATTTGTCCGTCTATTTTTTTCAGTTCTGAGAAAACATCAATAGCATTACTTAAAAGATTCAGTATGACTTGAAGTAATTCATTCATATACGTCTTGAGTATTATATTCTCATTTTTCTCAACAACAATCTTTGCACTTCCATCCTTGAGCCTTGGAAGCACAAAATTTACCGCTTTTTCCAATAGTTCATGCACTTCTATTTCCACTAACTCTTTATCCGGGTGAAAGTAGGTTTTAAAATCATCTATGGTTTCAGAAAGATACATTATTGTGTCGCTTATTTCACTTAAAGTTTTACTAATCTCTTCTTCTTCTAAACTCTCTCCAAGAAGCCTTTTTAGTTCAAGGTTTGATATTTGCAAAGTGATTGTAGAAAGAGGTTGTCGCCACTGATGTGCTATCATACTTATCATCTCGCCCATAACGGCCTGTTTTGACTGAACGGTAAGTATTTTATCTTTTTGTATGAGCTCCGCTATCTTTCGTTTTACTTTTTCTTCAAGTAAAAGGTTTATCTCTACAAGCTCGGCGGTTTTATCATCTACCTGTTTTTCAAGTTCTGCATTAAAATGAAGAAGCTTCTCTTGCTGTTCTAAAATTAAATCTCTTGCTTCATTCATCTTAAATTGATAAAAAAAGACAATAACACTTACAACTATTAAAACAGTAGATATATACATTACTTGAAATAAAGAGTATTGCACTTCTATGAAGCTTTGCAATGGAGCCGTGATGAGCATTAGCAATAAAAATATAAACCAATATATCCCATTATTTCTTTTTTGAAAATACAAAAGTACTATAGGGTATGTAAATAACCATGTATACTTCATTTGAGTCGGTTCACTGTTGTAGATAATAAATACCATTAATAATGTACACTGAGCCGTAATAACTGCTGAAATAGCTTCGAACCACTCTTTATTTTTTCTCAATAAAAAAAACAATATAACATTCATCAGCAGTAAAAAGCTCTCAAATAATACAAAACTAAGCCTATCTGATATAGTGTTAATTACTATTCCAAAAATAAATGCAAAACCAGATAAAATCAAGGCAATATTAATCATCTGATATCTACTTTTTAAATCTTCCTCAGACTCATGAAGCATCCATCCGCTTGTAAAGAATTTACCAATGCTCATCAATTACAATCCTTATTATGGCAAATAAACTTTATCTAAAAGTTCATCATATTCTGCTTGAGCACAACTGTCCAAGGTAATTCCTCCACCGCTTTTGTAAATATATCCATCTTGCGTTTTTTCTATAAAACGTATCATAACACCGCTATCAAGTTTTTCCCCGTCATAAACACCAAAAACGCCACTGTAAAAACCCCGGTCATACCCTTCAACTTCTTCGATGATTTGTAAAGTGCTTTTTTTTGGTGCCCCGCTTATACTTCCTGCTGGTAAAAGAGAATGAAGTATATCACCTATTCTCTCATGCCAATCATTTCCAAGCAGACCGCTTATATGTGAGCTTACCTGTAAAAGTTTTTTCTCACCCGCTTCTATCTCTGTTATATAGCGAAACTCTTCGACCTTGACATCTTGGGCAACCATAGAAAGGTCATTTCTCAAAAGATCAACAACCATCACATGCTCTGCCATCTCTTTAGCATCATTCAAAATTTTTTCTTTTGCATTTGGCAAGGATGCGTCTATTGTCCCTTTCATTGGGTAGGTGTGAATTGTATTTGCATTTATCTGTATAAATTTTTCAGGAGAAAAACAGACAAATTCATCTTTAAAACGCAGCATATAATGTGCATTTGCCAAAGAATAAATCTCGTTTAAAGTAAGTGGACTTTGAATGGGCGTTGCTTGGGTAAGGTTTAAGAGGTAAGTATTGCCAGCTTTGATGTTTTCAATAACTGCTTTAAATTTTTTTTCATAACTTTTAAAATCAAGCGGTGTTTTCATAAGAGTGTGTTCATGTTTTTTATAGCTGTAATTTTCATCTATGCAAAACTCCACATCATATTTATGCAAATCTTTTAAGAGGAAAACTTCTAAGTTTTGAGCTTTAAAGTCGCTGATAAACAAAAAAGGTTCTCTTTGTTTTCCAAGAGTATTTAAATCATCAAAGGTCATGTATCAATTTTTTGAGTACAGCCATTCGAATGCAAACGCCATTGCTTACCTGTCTTAGAACCTTACATCTCTCATCTGCAAGCAGTTTGTCGCAGATGTCGATGTTTCTGTGAACCGGTCCCGGATGTAAAAGAATGATGTCTCTCTCACCAACGAGCTCGCTAGTAATACAAAAATCACTCGCATAATCTTTCAGTGAAGCATAATTTTGTGAAGAGTGTCTCTCAGTTTGTGTACGTAAACTCATAATTGCATCGACTTCATCAATTATAGAACTAATGTTACTCGTTGTTCTAAGTGTCGTTTTTGGCAAAAACTGCGGTGGAGCGACCAAAATTACTTCCATGCCGAATCTGCCTAAAAGCTCAATATTTGAATTTGCAACACGCGAGTTTTTAATGTCTCCCACAATGGCGATTTTTTTGCCAGTGACATCTCCAAAATGCTCTTTTAGAGTATACAAATCAAGCAGAGCTTGCGTTGGATGTGCATGTGCTCCGTCACCTGCGTTTATAATAGAAGCTTTCGTATGGTTAGAGAGAATATTTGGCACACCTGAATTCTGGTGACGAACTATGATTGCATGAGGCCCCATGGCATCTAAGTTCATCGCAGTATCAACCAGCGTTTCACCTTTTTTTGTGGAGCTGTTAACAACGTCCAAATGCACAATCTCAGCACCGAGTCTTTTTGCAGCTATCTCAAAAGAGCTTTTCGTTCTTGTTGAGTTTTCAAAGAAAAGAGTAATAATAATTTTATCTTGAAGAATTCTCTCAAAACGCTCATCACTAAATCTTTTTGCATCCGCTAAAATCTCTTCAACGTCCTCTATTGTAAAATCATCCGTGCGAATTAAGTGCTTCATTTTTTGCTTCTTTTATTTAATGTTAGACGCTTAAACGAACTCGTCCGTCCAAGCGGCAGGGACTAAAGTCCCTTGCAACCCCCTAAAGCTACGAAAAACTAATTTTTCGAGATTTACAAGTTTTTATATTTTACAGATTATACAAAACATCACATATAATATCAATATCGCTGTCCACTTTTAAAACCTTTTGCTGCGTTTTTAAAAAGTAGGGTTCTGAGATGCATTTGAAACTCTCCTCATTATCTCGACAGTTAAACGCAGTAAGATAAGATATATTTTTATCTGCTAAGGCTTTTTGACTTAGCAGAGTGTCGTTAATGCAACCAAGTGAGCAATGCGTCACCAGCAGAGCCACTGCGTTTAGTTCAGAAATCAAATCTATCATCATTGTATTTTCATCGATAGGAACATACAAACCGCCGGCTCCTTCAATAATGACAACATCACAGGAGGCTTCCATTTCCTCTAACTTCAGAAGAATTTTTTTAAGATTTAACTTTGTATTATTTGAAGCAACGAAGGGAGCAGCAGGTAATTCATACGTAATTGGAACAATGTCCTCAACTTCGAGCGACCAAAGTTTATGATTAAGCTGCTTGACACATTCTAAAAGAGCTTCTCCATCCGGAGCGTATCCATTGACTACTCCTGTCTCTATCGGTTTAATAACTCCGACTAGTAAACCGCGTGAAGCGAACTCTTTTAAAAGCAGTTTTGTTGTGTAAGTCTTACCTATATCTGTATTTGTTGCACTAACAAAAATTCTTTTTTTCATAATTATCTCTACTTTGGTATAATCTTTTTATCACATAATTAAGGCATGTATATAAATGAATCATTTTGAAGAGTATTGTACCAAATTTGTCCAAGAGGTTGGCTCTAAAGAAGGCGCCATTAGTCCGAGTATTGTTAGTTCGGCTTCTTTTGCCTATGGAACTCCCGAGATTGGCGAAGGCATTTTTGACGGAAGTGTAAAAAAACCGCTCTATTCCCGAATGGGAAATCCAACGACAAGTAAGCTTGAAGGCATTCTAGCAAGTATGGACGAAGGTATTGGAGCAGTGGCTACAAGCAGTGGAATGGGTGCAACAGCACTTGCAACTATGTCCCTTTTATCTGCCGGCGATGAGATAGTCTCTATCGGCGGACTTTTTGGCGGAACCTATTCCTATTTTGAAGAGACACTTTCACGTTTTGGCATCAAAACACATTTCTTTGATGTGGATGAAATAGAAGCCATCATAAACGCAATCAACGACAATACAAAAATTATTTTTCTTGAGAGCGTTGGAAATCCGAATATGCGTTTGCCTGATATTAAAAGAATCGCTTCTATTGCCAACACGGCCGGAGTTGCACTAATTGTGGATAATACCACTACGCCTATGAGCATCTCGCCTCTTAAGCTTGGAGCTGACATCGTTGTCTATTCTACAACAAAAATCATCTCAGGCAATGCTTCAGCTCTTGGCGGTTGCGCAGTTTTTCGTGCCATAAACGAGGGCGAAGATAAATTTAAAACTCCAAGATACAGCTTTTTAGCAAAGTTCATCAAAGGTGCCGGAGCTATGGCACTTATTCCAAACGCAAAGAAAAGAGCAATGAGAGACTTTGGAATGAGTGCGAATGCTCATGCAAGCTACCAGACAATGCTTGGACTTGAAACACTTCCGCTTAGAATGGAGAGGATTGTAAAGAGTGTGTCCACAATAGCCAAAGAGTTATATGCCAATGGACTTGTTGTAAACCATCCGTCTTTACCGCTTCATCCGCACCATGAAATCTATCTCAGTGATTTTAAAGGCGGCTGCGGTTCACTTTTAACCATAGACATGGGGACAAAAGAGAAAGCTTTTGAGTTTTTAAATAAAACAAAGTTAGCAACAATCACGGCAAATATTGGGGACAGCAGAACACTCGCTCTTCATATGGCTTCAACAATCTACAGAGATTTTGATGAAAAGACACGGGAATTTTTAGGCATAACAGACGGTCTCATTCGAGTGTCTATCGGTTTAGAAAACCCTCAAGATATCATTGAAGATTTTCTAAACGCAGCGAAGTAGGCAAATATGGCAACACATACAAATTACGAACTTAGCGATGAAGTGATGATTAAGTATCCTAAAAAGTATAAGGTCTATCTGCTCAATGATGACTACACTTCGATGGACTTTGTTATAGATATTCTTATAAGCATCTTTCACAAAAGTTATGAAGAAGCAGAAAAGATAATGTTGGATATTCATAAAAAAGAGAGAGGGCTTTGTGGCGTTTATACCTATGAAGTAGCTGAAACAAAAGTAATGCAAGTCACAAGAAAAGCAAAAGACAGCGGTTTTCCTCTCAAAGCAACAATGGAAGAGGAGTAGAGTATGATTAGTCCGAGTCTCAATGACATATTTCAAAAATCTATTTTATTCGCAAAAAGTTTACGGCATGAATATTTGACAATTGAGCACGTTGTGTATCTTTTGCTCAGTTCTAACGAAGGCTCAAATATTATTATGGCCTGCGGCGGTGATGTGGAAAAAATGAAAGAAGCTTTAGCACAATACATCAAAGCCAATATAGACACCTTGCCTGAGAATATAAACCAAGACCCTTATGAAAGTGTTGCTCTCTCGCGTTTAATCGACAATATGATAAAACACATACAAAGTGCCGGACAGCGTAGTGCCCACGTAGGAGATTTAATTGCGGCCTTGTTCGATGAGGAAAACACCTTTTCTTACATGCTTTTTAACGAGTACCAAATCTCAAGACTGGACATCCTGGAACTTATTTCACATACAGACACTGAGGAGATGAGTAAAGATACAGATTCTTACCTTGCAAAGTATTCTATTAATCTTTTACAAAAAGCCAAAGAAGGAAAAATCGACCCTGTCATTGGCCGCGAAGATGAAATAAAACGAGTCACACAAATTCTTTGCAGAAGAAAAAAGAACAATCCTATTCTAGTCGGTGAAGCCGGAGTTGGAAAAACTGCGATCGCTGAGGGTCTTGCCCTAAATATTGCAAGTGGAGATGTTCCTGAGATACTTAAAAAGTCAGAACTTTATGCACTGGATTTGAGTGCCTTGCTTGCAGGAACAAAATATCGCGGTGACTTTGAAAAACGCCTAAAAGGCGTAATGGATGAGTTAAAATCAAATCCAAATGCTATTCTTTTTATAGATGAAATTCATACGCTTATCGGTGCGGGTGCGACAAGCGGAACCATGGATGCAGCGAACCAGCTCAAACCTGCCCTTGCAAGCGGAGAGCTAAAATGCATGGGAGCGACTACTTTTGCAGAGTATAGAAACGGTTTTGAAAAAGACAAAGCACTCAGCAGAAGATTTTCCAAAGTAGACATTAATGAGCCATCGGCAAAAACAAGCTATCTCATTCTCCAAGGCCTCAAGGAAAAATACGAAAAGCACCATCATGTGACCTATACAAATAAAGCACTTAGAAGCGCTGTAGATTTGTCAAAACGTTACATCACAGACAGATTTTTACCAGACAAAGCCATAGACCTTATAGACGAGTGTGCTGCCTCTTTTCATTTAAAAGCTAACGCAAAAAAAACGGTTACGGCCAAAGATATTGAAAAAACAATTTCAAGTATTGTAGGTATCTCTAATGCGAAAGCGAGCAAAGATGAAACGCAGTCTCTGATGAAACTCGAAGATGATTTAAAGGTGAGAGTAATTGGGCAAGATGAAGCTGTAAACGCAGTAACAAAAGCCATAAAAATCTCAAAAGCCGGCCTAACACCTCAAAATAAACCCATAGCATCTTTCTTATTTTCAGGTCCAACTGGTGTAGGAAAAACAGAATTGGCTATTGCGTTAAGTGATATTATGGGCATTAATTTTGAACGTTTTGACATGAGCGAATACATGGAAAAACACACAATCAGTCGCCTAGTTGGAGCACCACCGGGTTACGTTGGTTTTGATCAAGGCGGACTTTTAACTGAGGCGATTAAAAAACATCCTTATACTGTTTTACTTTTAGATGAAATCGAAAAAGCACACCCGGATTTGGTTAATATTTTACTTCAGATTATGGACAGTGCAGTATTGACCGACAATAACGGATATAAAGCAAATTTTCAAAATGTTATTCTCATTATGACATCAAACATTGGAGCAACTGCCAGAAATGTTATGGGATTCAATAAAGACTCTTCTATCTCTAAAAATGAGGAGTTAAAATCTTTTTTTACTCCCGAGTTTAGAAATAGACTTGACGCTATTATAGAATTTAAACCACTTAGTTTTGAAACGATTACAGGTGTGGTCAAAAAATTTATCAATGAATTAAATAAAGATTTAAAAAAGAAAAAAATATCTGTCTCCCTTAGTGAAAATGCAGCAGAATTTATAGCAAAAAGTGCTTATTCCATTGAAATGGGGGCAAGACCAATTAAACGCTATATTCAAGACAACATTACAAACAAACTAAGTGATGAAATACTTTTTGGAAAATTAAAACATGGCGGCAAAGTTGAAGTAGATGTAGAAGATGCATTAACATTAACATTTCAAGAATTAAATGAACATTCCTCAATTAAATAAGTATGAATTAAAGTTTCCGCACCCCAATGATGCCAATGAAGATGGTATTGTAGCTTGGGGCGGGGATTTAAATCCTTCAAGACTTATACGAGCTTATCAAAATGGAATTTTCCCATGGTACTCAAAAGATGATCCTATAATATGGTGGTCACCAAATCCAAGACTTATTATGGAACTTGATGATTTTAAGCTTAGTCGTTCCTTGCAAAAAAGTATGAAAAAGTTTGAATATAAATTTGATACAAACTTTAAAGAAGTGATGCTTAAATGCGCTTCAACACAAAGAAATGGTCAAAATGGTACTTGGATCCAAAATGATATTATTGAAGCTTACAGTGAACTTTATGATCTAGGGTTAGCACATTCAATTGAAAGTTATCAAAATAATCTCTTAGTCGGTGGACTATATGGTGTTGTAATAGGAAAAGTCTTCTGCGGGGAATCAATGTTTTCACATGTTAATGATGCTTCAAAATCCGCATATGCGATATTGATACAGCACTTAAAATCCTGGGGATATGATTTCATTGATTGTCAAGTTCCAACTAATCATCTAAAAAGCCTTGGTGCAAAAGAAGTAAGCAGAGATTACTTTCTTACAAGACTTAGAGAAGTAAATATGGACGAACTAGCCCATCAATGGGATTTAGATCCTAAAATAATCTCTAAAAATAATTTTAATTAAGATTAAACTTCAAAAAAATTAATTTGTTAAATAATAATTTTTATTGTACAATCTATTGATTTAAAAAAAAAGGATTGAAAATGAAAATTATCGTTGCTATAACACTAGGATCAGTACTGCTTTTTGGTGCTGTAGATATTAACAATGCTACAAAAGATGAGCTGATGTCTCTCAAAGGCTTAGGTGCAAAAAAAGCAGAAGCTGTATTAGAGTACAGAAAAGAAAACTGTTTTAAAGATGTGAGTGCTTTAACTGAAATAAAAGGGATAGGTCCAAAATTTATTGAAACTAATAAAAAAGACTTACAAGCTGGTAAATGCAAAGTTGCTAAAAAGAAAGATTAAAAACAAGTAGATTAATTTAACTAAAGGTATAGATTATCTATACCTTTGACTTAGAACAAATATATCCTCAATAAATTACTGAAATCCCTCATCCTAGAATAGAAAATAAATTTAATGTAACAACATAAGTAAGTAAGTAAGTAAGTAAGTAAGTAAGTAAATAATAAAAAAGAAAATTGAAATCAGACAAAGTTTTATAGAAAGATAATAAGGTAAATATCAGACAAGTAGTAAATTACAATCTATAATGATATTTATGTAAAAAAGAATTGAATAAAAATATAGGGATAGAGTTATTTGAGAGTTTGTAGGTTTAGTTATTATTGCGATAAGTTATAAAATGATTAAGAATAAAAGTAGAAGTAATCTGATCAACTAGGCAGCGACCTACATTTCCACACCTGAAAGATGCAGTATTATCAGCGATGAGAGGCTTAG
>Ga0180732_1001102_pt1 | contig 17924 bp, 21 predicted proteins | sample KR11_01MetaG_FD_148674 | JGI IMG/M metagenome (GOLD analysis project Ga0180732, IMG submission 148674) | Groundwater microbial communities from the Olkiluoto Island deep subsurface site, Finland - KR11_0.1 MetaG | ecosystem: Environmental > Aquatic > Deep subsurface > Groundwater | place...
TTCTGAAATAAAAACTCAAAGTATTGCGTAAAATAAAAATCCCAGCAAAGCTGGGTTTTTATCGCCCCGCCATATCTAGAAAATTTTCTAATCATAGTTCAAGTGGGTGTCCTCAAGCTCGGGCCAAGGCCCGAACAAATATCAGACTCCCTTAGAAAAGAAACATTGTAGAAATTAAATCTAGAAATAGCAAGGCTACTTTAATTTTATCTCACCTTAAAGAAGCTTGTCAAATAGTTAAACGTTGAATATCTTCGCAAGCTGTTTTATTAACGAAACAACTACCGGCGGAGGCATCAAACTATTTGAGCGAACCCCCTGATCATCTAAAAACTCCCAGGGCTTTTTCATAACTTCTATTTTTTTCTCTTTTTCATTCCATGCATAACTGTACCCCGGAGTTATTTCGTAATCATCAACGAACTCTTTTGTTTTATCAATGGGAACGGAATTCCTAAGAAGAATTTTAGACACTCCCTGCAACGACAAAGCCCGCTCAATTAAAATTTCGTCCTTGTCCAATCTTTCTTTTATCGGTTTTGTTCCCAATTCGTCTCCCTCTTTTGTAACCATTATCGCACCCTTGCCAGTCCTGAGCAAAGCCGAAGGGCAGTTTGGGTTGTCGCAAATGAGATGGAATTTTTTATCTTTTTTGCTGTATTCAACTTTTTTCGTCGGCAGAAGCTTCAAGTTTCTTGATGTCTGGCAAAGCGGACAAATAACCCGCGATTTTATCCTTTCATCAATGACTGCGGTCGGCACGTCTATTAAAATAAAAATATCGGGGTCTTGCCTGTAATTGATCAAGTCCCTGAAAAACAAGGAATAAGAAATCTGGTCCAAGTCCCTGGGAAACCCGTCGATAAAAATGGCTTTTTTGCCCAACTTTCCGATTTCCCTTTTTACCAAGGCCAGAATTAGTTCGGTCGGCAGAAGAGTTTTTGTGCTTCTGTTTTTTAAGGACTTAATTATGTCCTGCAAGGGTATAAACCCCCTGTAATCTTTTTCCAGAAAAGAAACGAACTCCTTTTCTTTTTCTTTGTCTTTGGTAATCTCGTCAAAGGACCTGACCATGTCCCCTATGGAAAAATGCTCTATTTTATCTGGAGAAACAACCTCTTTAAACATTTTAGAATAAGTGCCTTTGCCGGAACTTTTTTTGCCCATAAGAAAAGCGATGAAAGTGTTTTCTTCCAAGCAGCTTCTCAATTTCTTTATTTCCGGCCCTGCCTTATATTCAAAATAGGCCTGTCTTTCGTTAAAATCAGTCAGGTCAAAGCTTCTTGAATTATCCTTTGATTTTGTTTTAAAAATTGGGAAATTAATATCTTTCATATTTAGTTGCTATTGCTTACGAGTTTTAAGTTTTTTCCATTAGAAACAAATTCAATATCTCCGTTTTCCTTCGTATTAAAAGTAGTTATACCAAAGTTTTCCAATCTTTGCAAAACTTCTAAAGAAGGGTGCCCATAGCTATTTTCCCCCACGCTGATAATTGCTGCTTCGGGCGAAGTTTTTTCCAGAAACCATTCTGAAGTGGAATACTTGCCTCCGTGGTGGCCGATTTTTAAAATATCAACATCAATCTTTTCTTCGGGCAATTTTTTTTCAATCGAGCTGCCCACGTCTCCAGTGAATAAAAACGATTTGTACCCGACGATTAAGGAGAAAATAATCGAGGTATCGTTGCTGTCTTTAAATTCTTTGCCCTCCAAGTTCTCTTCGGGACTTAAAATATCAATGGAAATAGACGGATTTTCTCTTTGTAAAATTATCTTATCGCCTGCTTTTGCTATCTTTATCTCAGCGCCTTCTTTTTGAATCAAATCTGCCCATTCCTGCCACTCAATCGTATCTCTGATTATCCCAGTCCATAAAATATTTTTTATTTTATACCTTTTCAGAACTTCCAGCAAACCCTCCATATGGTCTTTCTCGGGATGAGTCAGAATAAGCAAATCTATAGTTCTGTCGTAGGGAGACATTTCTTTTCCCAATTTTTCCAGAACCGTTGAGCCGGGCCCTCCATCAACCAATACCTGACGCTTGGCAGGAGTTTCAATAAATATGGAATCGCCCTGGCCGACATCAAAGAAAACTACTTTTGAATATTGTCTTTCTGATAAGTTATAAGCTATCTGCCAAATAAAAACATTGGATAGAAATAAAACAATAATAAGGACCGAACTTATTTTATTTTTGCGTAAGGCCATGCGAGCTTTAAGCAAACGCCCCCGATAAGGGGGCGTTTGTTAAGATTATTGAAATCTATTTTTTCTTGTTGCCTACGATTCTGAACATTTTGGTTCCGCATTCTGGACATTTTCCGCTAAGAGCGTTTCTTGTTTTTCCTCCTTTTGCCTTGAAGGTAACTTCCTTTTCGTTTTCCATATTTCTCTTGGCTTTGCATTTAACGCAATATGCTTCTGTCATTTTATATCTTTTCGCTTCCCCTAATTGAAACTTTATCAACGGGTTTAAGCGAATTAAGGTTTTTTTAAAATTCGACCTTGAAAGTATGTTTTTATTTAAAAATACGCCTTTGACCCTATTCTATCCCCCCTTTAAATAAGAAGTCAAGTAAAAATGAGCTAAACCGCTCGGCCTAACGACATTCCCGATGCCAAGACAAAGGGTAAAAAATATAATAAAAGTGCTTGCAACGCTATTTTAATTCGCGGCAAAACTCTATTTTGCCAGCCATCCGCCATCCACCACGACAACCGAACCGGTCATATAAGAAGATTCGTCCGAAGCTAAAAATAAAACAGCATTGGAAACTTCTTCGGGCTTGCCCATTCTGCCCAAAGGAATACCGGCCAAAGTCGCTTCTAATGTTTTCATATCCTGTTTCACCGAGCTTACCATCGGCGTATCAATTGCTCCCGGAGCTATGGTATTAACTCTTATGCCGAGCGGAATAAGCTCCAAAGACATTGCTTCTGCCATTGAGACAATCCCTCCTTTTGAAGCGCAATAATGAGTCAGGCCCTGAAAACCGGATCCAACCTGCCCCATAGCAATAGAGGCGACATTAACGATTGTTCCTTTTTTCTGCTTTACCATTTCTTTGGCGGCGGCTTGAGCGCAAAGAAAATATCCCTTCAAGTTAATATCAATTGTTTTTTTGAATTCTTCTTCCGACATCTCCAAAAACGGCTTGGGAACGCAGATACCGGCGTTATTCACTAAAATATCCAACTTGCCAAATCGTTCCACGGTTTTTTTCATCATCTCGTCAACCTCTGATTTGTTGCTTATATCGCATTTAATTGCGATTGCCTCCCCGCCCGCTGATTTAATCTCCTCAACCACTTTTTCGCATTCTTCTTGGGAAATATCGGAAACAGCTACTTTTGCCCCTGCTTTTGCCAAAATCAAAGCATGGGTTCTGCCCATTCCCCGTCTGGCGCCGGTAACAATAGCTATTTTGCCGCTCAAGTCGCAAAATTGTTTTGTTTGGCTTTTTGATTTGAACATATGTTTTAATATGTGTTTATTAATTTACTAAATCCAGTTTACCATATTTTAAACAGATTAAAAATCAACCGAACATTAAAAGCTCCGGCCTGAACATTAACAGTATGCCTAAAACCAATATCAGAAGACCGGCAACCAAAGTTGACCATCGATTGTATTTATCTGAAAAATTAAATCTGCTTAAGGTGAAAAAAGCAACTCCCAGCATTATAAAATCATCCAGCATGTAAAAAATATTGTAGAAAACCAAATATGAATAATGCTGCCAAGCTGTCAAGTTTTGCAGCGACAAAATTCTGGTGAACATTGCCGGAAAACCGGCTGAACATAGAAACTCAATCAAATTAACCGCAAATGCCAACCCCACCACCCCCAAAATCGTTGCCGGAATAGCTGAGGGTTTCAGGGCGTTTTTAATTTTATTAACTACTTTTTGTTGTGATTTTACGTCTTTAACCACCTTGCAAACACCCGGCTTCCAGCTGAAAAAATCTCTTATCCGCCAAATGCCAAAACCAATGCCAAACAACCCGATTAATATTCTGATTAAAGAAATATAACCGAAAGCCAAGAAAATATTCAGCCAGGCAGCCATTATCAAAAAGTATAAAATCCCTCCCGCAACAATAAACGTTCCGCCAACTAAAAGTATCTTTTTGCGGGATTTTACGGAAAGCAGAAGAGAAATTAAAACAACCAAAACCCACATTGCGCAAGGGTTAAAGCCGTCTAAAACCCCTAATAATACGGTTAACACGGGCAAAGACAATTTTGAAATGTTTATTTCGCCGAAAAACGGAATCTTTATTTTTTGCTCAACGACCAAATGCTCTCCCAGACACTCTTGAAGGCAATTCTCAATCTCTCGGGCCACCTGATCGTTAAATCCGACAAAATACTTATTCGGCGTAAAAGTAACCGGAACCCAACCCTGTTCATTTTGGGGAACATTGTATTTCTTGTAAAAATCAGACAGAATTTTCTGGTTGTCGGCATCTTCGGCAATTTCATATTCGGTAATAACTATCTCCGGATATTTTTCTTTAAGCGTTTTTAAATACTCTTTCTCGTCTTTGCAATGTGGGCAATAGATGCTGTAAAAAAGCGTTACTCCGGGGTTCTCGCTTTGAGCCAAAACAAAATCGGCTTTAATAAAAAAACCGGCAAATAGAAAAATTGTCAGAAAAACAAAAACTATTCTTTTCATATAAGTTGGCGTTCCATAATTATATATTATATATGATTATACCTTGGCTGATCAAAAACCTGAAAAATAAAGCTTTTCAGATTATAATTTTACCATAATCTGAGATTATTTAATAATCCCGCCGCCGAGCAGTTCTTTATTTTTATAAAACACTGCTGATTGGCCGGGGGTGACTGCTCTTTGGGAATTTTTAAATTTAACGATACAAAACTTGGGGTCTTTTTGCCGCACAACACCCAAAACCAACGGACTGCGGTAACGAATTTTAATTCTTACCCCATCCGGCAATTTCGGCTTAACTCCGGAAATCCAATTAACATTTTTTACGATTAATTCTTTTTGCAGTAAATCTTTCTTATTCTGGGTAACAACCAGCTCGTTTTTCTTAATATCTTTTTTAAAAACATAATATGGTTTTCCAGAAGCAATTCTGATTCCCCTTCTCTGGCCGATAGTATAAAACCACAAACCCTGATGCTCGCCCAAAATCTTTCCTTTCAGATCAACGATGTTTCCTATTTTTTCTTTTAAATGTTTTTTCAAAAAATCGTTGACTTCCTTGTTAACAAAACAAATTTCCTGAGATTCCCGAGCTTGAACGGCTGAAAGGTTGAATTTCTTTGCTAATTTTCTGACTTCGGTTTTTTCGCGACTGCCGATTGGGAATAAAATATGTTTCAGCTGTTTTTGGTTAAGCCCCCATAAAAAGTATGACTGGTCTTTATTTTTATCTACAGCTCTTAACAAGCCAAAGCCGGTTTTTGTTTTTTTCTTCCGACAATAATGGCCGGTTGCCACAAAATCAGCTCCGAGTTTTAATGCTTTTTTCAGTAATAGTCCGAACTTGATTTCTTTGTTGCAAATAACACAGGGATTCGGGGTCCTGCCTGATTTTTCTTCTTTCAGGAAATAATCAACGATTCTTTTTTTGAATTCTTTTTCAAAATTGAAAACATAAAAAGGAATACCGAGCTCTTTCGCGGCCTGCCTTGCTCTTTTTTCCGATTCTGGAGTACAGCATCTGTTTCCTTTTACACCGCCCCCAGAACTCCAAAACTTCATATAAACTCCAATAACGTCAAAACCCGCCCTTTTTAACAAGGCTGCTGCCACGCTTGAATCAATACCTCCAGACATGGCAATAACTATTCGTTGTTTTTTGTTCTTCATATTTCTTACTTTGCCACAATAAAATTCGTTTTTCGATGATTTGGCAGGTGTTTTCTATAATCTTTAATCAAAAACCGTAATTTCTTTTTTGCCCAATAAGGACCCGCGTAATCAATGCCGATTCTCGGAGTTGACAAAATTTGCAGCGGACTCAATTTTTCTCCCCAATCCTCCAGCCAGATTCTTTTGCTTTTTGTTAAATCTTCCCCGTAAAAAGACTTGTCCAGTTTTAAGCAACGGCAGAGTTTGCCGGGACCGTTGCTTAAAGAAATTTTCGCTTCGGGAATTTCTATTGCCCTGACAAGCACGCACTCCGGCAAACCGGCTTGATAGGTTGAGATATTGAACTGCCAATACATTCCGTAGACAAGGTAAATATAAATATGGCCGCCAACCAGATATTCCGCCCTGTTCCTTTCGGTTATTTTGTTGTTACGGGCATGGGAAGCCCTGTCTTTCGGCCCGATATAGGCCTCTGTTTCCAAAATTTTCCCGATTAATTTTCTTTTTCCGATTTTCCTGACAATATGCTTCCCCAATAAATCTTTGGCAACCCGTAAGGTTGGTTTGGCATAAAAACTTCTTTTTAATCTTTTTTTCATTTTGGCTTTATCTAATGTTAAGCAAGTAATTTTTTATACCCTTTTTGTGTCCTTTTTATATTTTTTATGCCTTTCTTCTATTATTTCTTTTCCTTTTTTATTTTTCACACTTCTTTGGGTTTTGAAATTTCTTTTTTAAGTATAAATATTTTTTGTATTTCCTATCAAGTCAAATTTTATCGGTAGAATTTTTATAAAGAAAATCTAATATTCTAAAAATTTGAGAGCCCGTATATTGAAGTTTTGATGCTTTAGTTTCTATGCTATAGCTTGCGGGGTAGATTTTTACTTTTTTCACCTTACATCTTCTCATAATAATTTCTTGAATTTGTTCTAAAAATGGCTTATATCCAGTTATCTGGAATTACACATGCGTTATTTTGTTACCGCCAAAATAACCATCTCCGTCGCAAACTCCTCGGATAAAATGCGGCATCAAACGAAAGGGAATTTTTACTTTATTAATTCTTAAGCTTTTATTTTGTCCTATTCCCAACTCTGTTAAGGAATCAAAAATACGAGATACTGATTTAAGAGAAATATAAACGCTTTTGTTGCTTTCAATACATCTGATTTTTGAGTTGCTATCAATTGCCTTTTTAAATTTTATCAAATGTCTAAAATCAGATCTTTTTAAACCAATAGACAAACTTTTTTCTTTCCCGTTTCTAGACCATAAACAACCATCGGCAGCGATAAAGCCAGCCCAATAGGCAGAAATAGAAGTCAGTTCTGCAAAAAAACCATTGTCGCATTTATATTTTTTCTTAAACTTTCCGAGGTTTAGTATGTGTACGCCATAATTTTCGAACACCCCGAATATGGTGGTTTTGCCACAGTGAAAAAACTTTGTAAGTTCGGGAACAGAATAGTTATTTGTTTTCGCTAATCTTAATAATCTTTTAAGCTTACTTGCATCTTTAAATACTTTTGCTCCGTAATTTTTCATCAAAAATGATTGTTTATTTTTCCAAAATTCTTTTTTCTAAATTAATATATTCCCCATATCTTTCTTCTATTATATCGATATCTTTTTTTGTCTTTTTGTGTTTTTCTTTTAATTCTTGAGGAACTTCTATATTATTTTTGATGAGATAATCATAAATTGCCTCGTGTAATGCATCATCGGCAAGAACCGAGCAGTGCAGTTTAGTAATAGGAAGAGGGCCTGCTTTTTTTAAAACGTCATTTTTTGAAATCTCTAAAGCGTCTCGTAACGATTTTCCTTTTGCAAGTGTAGTTATCATACTACTTACAGCAATAGCGACGGTACAACCAAAAGTTTGAAATTTTATATCAGTTATTTTTCTATCTAACCCTTTCCCATCTTTTCTGACTTTAATATAAAGCCAGGTTACGTCTCCGCATCTTAAGTTTCCTACCTTTCCTATCCCGTCAGAATTTCTCATCTTTCCCATATTTTTAGGGTTTTTAAAATGGTTTATTACTTCTTTTGAATACAACATATTTTTAAGTTCTGCCAAATGGCGAAATCCGCCTTAATTGTTTGATAATTTTAGGCAAAACCTTTAATAAATAACTTATTTCTTTTTCGGTTGTCCATCTGCCCAAAGAAATCCGCAAAGAACCGTGGGCTTGCTCCGGTCTTAGTCCGGTTGCCAGCAAAACATGGCTTGGCTCCAGTTTTAAAGAAGAGCAGGCAGAACCGGTTGAGGCGGCTATACCGTGTAAATCCAATTGAATAACCAATGATTCCCCTTCAATAAAATCAAACCGGAAATTGGCATTGTTGGGTAATCTATTTTTGAGGTGGCTTTGCCCTTCCGAAGCTTTATGCGAAGGAGGGCCGTTCAAATGGCTGTTTTTTATTTTCAGAACCTGGTTAATCAGCTTGTTTCTTAATTTAATTAATTGCTCTCCCTCTTTTTTCATCTCTTTCTTGGAAATTTCGCAGGCCTTGGCAAAACCGACAATAGCAGGAACATTTATTGTTGAGGAGCGCAATCCCGATTCTTGGCCGCCGCCGTGCAGAATCGGCTCAATTTTCAACCCCTCCCGAATAAATAATAAAGCAGCTCCCTTGGGGCCGTACATTTTATGGGAACTGGCGGTCAGCAAATCAATATCCATTTTATTTACATCAATCGGAATCTTGCCAAAACTTTGGCTGGCATCCGTATGAAATAAAACTCTTTTTTCCCGGCAAATTCTCCCGATTTTTTTGATCGGTTGTATCGTCCCTATTTCGTTTGAGGCGTGAATCACGGAAACGAGAATCGTATCTTCCCTTATTGTTTTTAAAACATTCTCCGGGCTGACCTGCCCGTACTTGTCAACGCCGACTTTTGTAATTTCAAACCCTTGAAGTTTCAACCAGTTCGCGCTTTCTAAAACGCAGGGGTGCTCAATCTCTGAAATTATAATATGCTTTCCTTTGTGCTTATTCGCCAAAGCAATACCTTTTATGGCTAAATTATTGCTTTCGGTCGCAGAACCGGTAAAAATTATTTCGCTTGGCTTAGCATTGATTAAATCTGCTGCGATTTCCCTGCTTTTTTCCAAAACAGCTTTTGCTTCCTGTCCAAAAAAATGCAGCGACATTGTATTGCCGAATTTTTTTGAAAAATAAGGTTCCATTGCTTTTTTCACTCGCGGGTCAACCGGAGTGGTTGCCGCATAGTCAAAGTAAACTTTTTTCATACTGAAATTATATTATCTATTTATATCGCCCATATTACCCGTTTATATTGCCTGCATATCCATATTGTTACCCGTATTGCCTTTATATTATTTTTTCTTTTTCTTGGGCTCGATAAGATCAGCTAAAGTAGTGGCGTTTAGCGTACTGTCCAGAGACTGCTGCGCCTCTGCCCAAACATCCTCGCTGGAACAGCTTCCAACCATAGAACAGCCGGCGCAATGAACCAGAGTTATGTTCTCCTCTAAAACAAGCACTATATCGCCCGGCGTAATTTTATCAGCCGGCTTTGCTAAAAAATACCCTCCTTGAACGCCTTTTTTTGCTTTTACCAATTTTGCCTTTTCCAACTGGCCCATAATCTTTTCCACAAAAGCAAAAGGCACTTTTTCTTTTCTGGTTATTTCTTTCAAGGAAACTATCTTTTTCTCTTTTTGGGCTCGGGCTAGGCATATCATTGCCCTTAACCCATACTGAGATTTTTTTGATATTTGCATATTGTTTTTATATTTTATTTAATAAATGAAACCCGACCAATCTTGTCGGCTTTAATTGTAGCAAAGCCGAAAAACGATGTCAACCCCCAAATATCTGGGCCTTAATGTTTCAGCGGTTTTAATATATTTTTTCGGTTTTAATGCCTTTGCAACCCCAATAAAAATATCCGAGTTTTCACTCGGATATTTTGATGTTTTCAAACTTCTGCGGGAGAAGTGTCGGGATTGTCTCTACCAAAACAACCGGTCCTAAATTCACAAATGACAACATCTTCCAAAATTTCTAACTTATGGGCCCAGCCGGATTTAATAACAACAGAATCCCCTTCCTCAATAATCCGACTATGCCTGAAATCACTATTGCCGGGTCTCAGAAAATGAATCTTTACTCTTCCTTTGGAAATAAACAATCTTTCATCCGAGCTGGAATGAACATGGCCTTCAATAATGGTTCCTGCTTTTTTCCGCCAAGAAATAATTTGGCGGGTAATCGATTCCCATTGCGATGGAGGGCCTTGGAATCCCTTTAATGCCAAAGGATTCGCTTTAATTATTACAACCCCGTCCACGTCCGCAACACTGTCTGTGTTCATGTCCGTCTCCTCTCTGTCTATTCCTATATTCATTTTCCACTCATCTCCCGCATCTGTTTTTTTGTTTTCAAAGAGCAAAAAACAAAAGCCTCCTTTTCAGGAGGTCTTACTATGTTATTTGATTGTGACTGCGACTAATAATAAAACCTCCCTTTGGGGCTAAGCAACAAAAGGTTTCCAAGCAGTAAATTCAAAAAGAGGTTTTTCATAAAAATATTTATATTTTATCGCGCCTTTTCTCTGTTTTTTATTATATTCTTGCAATCTTATGTGTCAACTGCCAATCCTGTTTTTGCTAAAACTCGCGTAATAAACCTGTTAAATCCATGCTCTTTAAGTATAAATATCCGCCAAAACTAAACAAAGTTATCGTGCCGGATAAGATCTCCCAGATTTTTTCTTATTTTTTCTTCCGGCCCATCACCGGGAACGCCAAGTGGCATTAAAGCAACCACTTTGCACTCTTCCGGAATATTTAAAATTCGCTTTGCGTCTTCTTGGGAAAAAGCTCCGATCCAGCAAGTGCCCAAACCCTCTGCCGCCGCCGCTAATGTCAGGTGGTCCAGCGCAATCGCTATATCAACCGGATGAGCCGGAATCCCGCACTGCATTATATGGCCGGGATTTGTGGAAACCGCCGCTATAATAATCGGGGCTTGGGATACAAAACTCTGGCCAGCTGCCCTTGCCAAAGCCGCTCTTTTTTGGGGGTTTTCCACTAAAATAAACTTATAATCCTGCTTGTTATGCGCCGAAGGAGCCAACCTTGTTGCTTTTAATATTCTTTCTAACGCTGCTTTATCCGGCCCTGTTTTTTTATAGGCTCTTACGCTTCTTCTTTTTTTGATGGCATCGTAAATATCCATAGAAAATTTATATTTCAGATACAAAATTAAGATTATATTTGTCTATGGCCTCGCCTTCCTTGAAAAGAAATCCGGCTTCCAGTTTTTTACCGTTTAAAATATGAGGCAGCCAAATTTTATCATCATCCCACATTTCTTTATAAGGAATTGCGCTAGTCTTAAACCACCTTGGAAGCATTTCTTCAGACTCCTTGGCCTGACCCCGCCATTCCTTTGCTAAAAATACATGAACATCCTGATTCCAATCTGTTTGATAAGGAAACCTGAAACGCAAAAGCGCCATTTTTTCCAAATCATTTATTGCCACGCCGATTTCCTCTTTTGTCTCGCGGATTGCGGCGTCAATAATATTCTTGTCTTTTTCCGGATCGATTTTTCCTCCGACCCCGTTCCATTTGCCAACCCCAAAGCCGCGCTTTTTCATTGCCAGAAGAATTTTGTCGTTTTTAACAAATAAACAAAGGGTTGCCTGCCGCATAATTTTATCTTCTTTGAAGTTTAAAGAAGGCGGAAACTGTTAATTACCAAGCCGAAATTATAGTTTAAATATTCGGCTGCCAACCGGCAAAAAACCATTCTGTCGGTAAATATTTCAAAATACTCCATTATCGGCACAAAACTTGTATCAATTTTCAAGGTTAAAGTAATATTTTTCTTTGCTTTATCAATTTTCAAACGGCACTCTTTGGTAGCGTAATTTACCCTGTCATGAATATCAGCCCGTATGTCTTCCATTTTTTTCACTATAACTCTTGACCTGTGAACGTCTGATTTATCAGCTAAAACAACTACGGCGGAGATAGGATTGGCAAAACTCATATCTTCTTGGTCTTTGTCATGATTTGAAATCGCCTGCATAATATCTGTCATTTCTTTCGGCTCAAAATTATTGCTTAGAACTTGATGAAAAAGCAAGGCGCCAAAATAATTATGATGGCTTCTGCTTATAAAATTGGCCATGTCGTGGCAAAAGCTGGCAACAGCCGCAAGCTCTTGGTCTTTTTTGCTTAATCCGATTTCTTTGGCGATATTCCTGGCCCTGTCGGCTGTTAAGTTTGCGTGCCTTAAGCCGTGGTCGGTATATAAAAGAGCAGCCAAGGTTTTTTCGGTTTCTTTGATAAACTCCAAAATCTGAGGGTTTTTCTTTACTTCTGATAAAGTGAGCATGCTTATAGATTTAAATGATTTATTTTCCGCATTTGCATAATTTGTTTCAAGTGGTTTTTTCTTCTTTTTTTATTAATCTTATTAAATAGACGCCGATAACTACCGCTACAAAAGTCATTAAAATAGCATATAAGAATTTTACCAACAAATTATTTTTTTGGAGGGGGAACAGATATTCTATCAATGATTTTATTGCGTCGTTCCAGGCCAAAGCAGTAACCAACCCGAAAGCAGCCGTAATGTAGGTTATGGCTTTCTCACCCACCTCTCTTCTTAACTTCTTTTCTTTGTCTTTTAGCCTGCTAAGTTTTTGCTTGATTGCGCTCATACTTCTATTCTTCAATAAAATATCGTTTTAGTCAAATGATAGGGTTTTTCTATTTTGTTTTGCTGGGCCTTGTTCCACAAAATCCAATCCACTTCAAACGCATAAAAGCTCTTTCCTTCTTTTTCCAATTCTTCTTTCAAATATTCCACTCCCCAAACAGTAGCTGACCTTATTTCAACCTCTTGTTTTGAATTGTGGGGAATCAGGATTCTATTTTTTATTTTTCTATTAAAGTGTTCTGAATATTCCAGTATCCCTAAATAATTCAGGGCTTGGGGCACTTTATAATCGGGAAAACAGGTCAGATAATCCATATCCTCAAACTCGGTTATTCCTTTTCCGTCAAAAGACCCCCAAGCATCAGCCAACAAAATCTGAGGTCTTTTTAAAAGATAAACCTTTTTTCCGTTATAGACGCTTATATCGTTAAAAGAAGGGAGTTCTTCGTAAATCTTTTTAACCAAAACCGCTACTTTTTTATCCGCCGATAAAAAGAAATTAACGGAATTCCCGTATTTTCTTATAATTTTATCGCTTACTGCCCGCACGATTTTCCAGCGTTTTTCCAGAAACGAAAGATTTTCCCCTCCCCGAAGAATGTTTTTAAAATCCTGAAAACTTATTTTGGAAAAAAACTCCAAATTTCCTTTTTCTCGATTATCTTCAAAGAATTTTTTAAGCGCCAAAGACAACCCAAAATAGCCGTTGTATGTTTTCCCGCCGTACTCAATATTCCAACGCTTGCCCTGAGACCAAAAACAAAAGTTAATAGAAGAAAGCAAAACAATGTAGCTCAAAAGCGCCTCGTCATTGTCGGTTTTTAAATGATACTCCTTCGGCCAAGGAGGAACCGTCAGCCGGCTTTCAGCCCATTCTTTTGCCAATTCTCCAATCCTTACCCTATTTATTTTTACGTCTTTCGCTTTTTTAATTACCTCCAAAGTTGTGGCGCGAACGGGATTTTCCATAAACTGTTGTTTTTGTTATTCTTGTTATTCTTGTTATTTTTGTTGCTGTTATATTATCCCTTTTTTAATTTTATCTCTGATTTTTTCCGCAAAAGTATTGAAAAAATACAGGTTGTGAAAAGTGATTAATCTTAAGGCGGTGATCTCCCCTGCTTTCAAAAGATGGCTGATATAATTTCTTTTGTAATTCTGGCAAACAAAACACTCGCATTTTTTATCCACGGGATTTTTGTCTTTTAAAAACTTTGACTTATTCAAATCTAATCTTCCTTTAGAGATAAAGGCAATACCTCTTCTGGCATAATGCGTGGGAATGGTGCAGTCAAATAAATCAATGCCGGATTTTATAATTATTTCCATGTCTTCAAGGTGGCCGATACCCAAAAGATGTTTTGGCTTTTTTTCATCAAGGCAGGGAATAACCCATTCTAAAATATTTTTCATATCTTTCTTGCTCCCGCCCAAATCGCCTCCTATTCCAAACCCGTCAAAGCCCAAAGAATCAATGAATTTCGCGCTCTTAATCCTTAAATCTTTAAAATGAGACCCCTGAATTATGCCGAATAATGCTTGTTTTGATTTTTTTGCGCGCAGACAGGTTTTTCCCCATTCATGAGTCCTTTCCAGAGATTTTTCAATATATTTTCTATCAGCCAAGGGCGAAGTGCACTCGTCAAAAGCAAAAATAATGTCAGCGCCTAATTTTTCCTGGATTTTAATTGATTCTTCGGGCCCTAAAAACAATTCTTTGCCGTCTACGAACGACCGGAAATAAACGCCGTCTCTGGTAATTTTCAGCGATTTCGGCTGATGCCCCGCTCTAATGGTTTCGCTTCTTTTGCCGGGAAAATATTTTAAAATCTTTCCGACATTAAAATCTTTGCCAAAGCCCAAAGAAAAAATCTGAAACCCCCCGGAATCAGTCATCAAAGGCGACTTCCAATTCATAAATTGGTGAAGGCCGCCTGATTTTTTCACAATCTCTTCGCCGGGCTTCAAGTGCAAGTGAAATGTATTGCAAATTAAAATTTGGCTTTTTGCCTGCTTTGCTTCTTCTGAAGTTAATGTTTTTATTGTTGCTTGGGTGGCTACCGGCACTAAACAAGGCGTTTCTACAACGCCATGCTTGGTTTTCAAAACCCCCAATCTTGCCCTGCTTTTTTTTGATTTCTTTAAAACCTTGAATTCAATCATTATTTAAGGCGCGCTTATCTGAATAATTTCCCGCAATAAATTATTCGCATAATCCAAAGAGCCGTCATTCAGAATTAAAACATCAAATGTTTTTTTATAATATTCCAAGTTTTCTTCGATTTTATCGTTTAAAAAACCGATTTTAATTATGTTTTCGCAAGCAAACCCCTGAACCATACCAACATCATCCAAACTATCGCCCAATAACACGACATTCTTTCTGTTCTTAATTCGTTCAAAAATTTCAGGGTAGCCCTGAATCGCGGCTTCATCTTTGTTCATGCCGTAAATAATCGGCTGTTTTACTGAAATCGCCTTTCCGTTTTCATCCCATTCAAAGGCATTAGAGATAATATGGATATTGGCGTACATTTTTTTCTCTTTCTCCAGACACATTTTAATGGAATCTCGACCAAGTCCGCCAGAGGACATTATTACCAAAGGCACATTATGCTCTTTCAAAAAATCTGCCAATTCAAAAAACCTTTCGCGAAATTTTATCTTCCCCGAATTAACAACTTTCTCCAAATCCCTTTTATTCAGACCGGACTTAATAAGCAGGTCAAAATGCAGCGTCCACCATTCCAGCATTGCTTTTTTCTTTTCTGTTTTCGGTATTTTAGGATCTAATTCAACGGCATAGTATTTTTTATAAAGCTCTTGGGCTTTGGGACCGTAATTCGGAGTCAAATAATTCTGGTTATACAAAACCGAAATCAAAGAAGAAAAGCTTTCGCCGTCGACAAAAGCTTTTATTAAAGTCCTGTCAAAATCAGACAAAACATGAAGCTGTTCTGCGCCGGCTTTAACCATTGCTTTTTTTATTGCTGCTAATTTTTCCGGATTTGGAATGATTATTTTTTCTTCCATTTTATTTACTGTTATATGTTTTACCGTACCATTAATTATATTGATTTTTGAAGATTTGGCGAGGGGGTCTTGACTTATTATGAATAAGGAGTATAATGGGATTTAGACTCGTAAGTCGAAGTATCTTAATTAAGTTTTTGATTTTTTAATTAAAGACGCAATTGTGGTTATACCACATATTTGCCCGCTTAGCTGGAGAATAAAAACATTTTTCTCTTCCCTCGCCGGCAACTATTAAGTAGAGCGACTCGGTCATTAAAAGGTCGCTTTTATGTGGCAATGCCACAACATTAATAAAATCAACATGTTCAAAAAGTTTGATGACAGGCCAAGGGGTAATGGTAACTTTACACCCAGGCCAATGATCAAAGGAGACTGGAAATGTTCAGAATGCGGAGTAGCAATAACAGAACTTCCTTTTGAACCGGCTCCTGACAGACCAATCTATTGCAAAGAATGCTGGATGAAGAAAAGGTCAGAAAGACCAAACAGATTCGATAGATAAATTGGTACAACAAAAAACCGCCTTAGGGCGGTTTTTTGTTGCTCTCAGTTATCTTACTTTGGTCCTGATTGCTTTTTGTTTAGGTCCTCACGCCCATTATTGCCCATCACTGCTCATTATTGCTTATTATTGCTTATAATCGCTCATATTACCTGTTACTGCCTGTTATCGCTCGTTATCGCCCCTTATTTAAAACAATGGTGAACTCTCCTCTTGGCGCCTGCTTTTCCAATATTTTTAACGCCTCTCCGATTGTGCCGCGATAAATTGTTTCGAATTTTTTAGTCAGCTCACGACAAACAACTATTTCCAATTCGGACGACAACTCTTCCAACTCTCTAAGGGTTTTAATAATGCGATGAGGCGATTCATACAAAACAACCGGGTATTGGGAGCTTACAACCGATTCGAAAAACTTCTTCCTTTTTTTCTTTGCCGGAGGAAAACCCATAAATAAAAATTTATCGGTGGGCATGCCGGAAATACTAATAGCGGCAGTAAGGGCGGAAGGTCCCGGAATTGTAACGATTTTAACTTCAGGAGCTTTGGCAAAAACTTCTTTAATCAACTGGTTACCGGGGTCGGAAATGCCCGGCGCTCCGGCATCGGAAACTAAAGCTAAGTTCTTATCTTGATTCAGAAAATTCAGAATATAGCCAATTTTTCTGATTTTGCTGTGCTGGTGGTAACTGACTAATTGGTTATTTATTTGATAATGATTTAATAGCTTGATCGTTACTCTTGTGTCCTCGCATAAAATCAAATCAACGTCTCTTAAAACCTCAAGAGCCCTGATAGTAATATCTTTTAAATTGCCTATGGGAGTGGAAACGATATAAAGAATAGCCATTTTTTCAGGATAATTTTATTTTAAGCAAAAGTCAAAAATCAAAAGAGAAAAAAGGCGAACGAGTCGCCTTTTTGGATTTTATCTTAATGCCAGAACACAATAATAACAATGAGAATAAGAAAGAGAAAAGCAACCAGCAACGACAACGCCGGCGCCAACCAATCTTCTTCTAAAAAACCGCCGTCTTCAGTAAATTCATCATCGCTAAAACCTTCGTCCTCTTTCATCCCTTTTGTTTCGCCAGTTTCTTCCAGCACATCATCGCCACTACAAATGATTTTTCTCATGGCAGCTCCTTTCCAACGAGAAAAAATTTCAAACAGCTACAAACATTATAGCAAAAAAACTCAACTCGTCAAACCTTATTTTATTCTTTTTTAATTGTTTCCCCTCCCCTCTTTGAAAAATAAAGAAATGCTCCTAATTGCTCCAATTAAAAAACCAAGCGGACAGGCAAAAACCGCCAAAAGAAAAAATACGGGTTCTTCAATTTCTGAATTAAAGATTGCGCCAAGAACTCCTGAAATAAGATTATGCAAAACCGCAAACAGGGCCAAGCCCACAACCGAAAACCCGGTCAGGAGCAGAAATTTCCTAAGGGGATTGGTTATTTTGTTTTTGAAAACCAGAATTATCAACAGGACTCCCAAAATGAAAAAAAGCAGCAGCTCAAACAGAAAAACGGAACGACCGACAACCTTAAACAATAAATCGCTTGCTCCCGGAATGAACATTCCGCTTATGATTAAAACGAAACCTGCCAACAATAATCCGAATATTATCTTTATTAAGTTGTTTTTCATATGGTTATCTTGAATATTTAATTAGCCGGTTTTTTTGCGTTTGATAAATATCCACTTTGTTAATTCCACCAAAAAAAGCTCTAAACAACCAAAAGCCAGCAGTATTGACCATTCCCATAAACCCAACCCGGTGGTTCTCAAAACATTTTGGAAAAAGGGCAAATA
>Ga0180732_1001103_pt1 | contig 17916 bp, 18 predicted proteins | sample KR11_01MetaG_FD_148674 | JGI IMG/M metagenome (GOLD analysis project Ga0180732, IMG submission 148674) | Groundwater microbial communities from the Olkiluoto Island deep subsurface site, Finland - KR11_0.1 MetaG | ecosystem: Environmental > Aquatic > Deep subsurface > Groundwater | place...
TAAATTCGGGACAATGAGCGCAGAAGAAGCGGCATATCTCTGGCTCTGCCTTGAGAACGGCATGAGCGTGTTCCTGTGCGGGGAAACGGCATGCGGAAAGACGGCAGCAATGAACGCAATACTTGTTTTCATCGACCCCAAAGCCAAGATATACAGCGCAGAGGACGCCACAGAGGTCACACCCCCCCATGATGTATGGCAGCAGCTTGCGACCAAGGAGGAAGGCGCAGAAGAGTCGCAGGTGCATATGTTCACTCTCCTGAAAGCCGCGCTGCGTTCGCGTCCCAATTATATCATCGTAGGTGAGATAAGGGGAATAGAAGGCGCAGTGGCATTCCAGGCAATGCAGACAGGACATCCTGTGATCTCCACGTTCCATGCGTCATCTGTAAGAAAGATGATACAGAGATTCATCGGCGCCCCGATAAGCGTTCCTGTCACATTCATAGATAACCTGAACGTCTGTGTTGTGCTTCATGCATATTACAGGGAAGGCATTCTCATAAGGAGGATCCTTGCCATGGAAGAACTTGAAGGGTATTTTGAGGAAGCAGGAGGTGTGGTGACGCGGGCTGTTTTCCAGTTGAATCCCACAGAAGATAAACACGAGTTCAGGGGATTGAATAACAGCTTTATCCTTGAAGAAAAGATCGCAGCAAGGCAGGGTTACAAGGATAAAAGAAAGATATACGATGAATTGTTCAAAAGAGCGAAAGTTCTCAATGCGATGGTAGAACATGAAATATTTGATTTTACAGAGACGTTCGAGATAGTGAAAAAATACAGGGAATACGGGCTGGAGGGGCTACCCTTCCCCGTCTGAGGTACAATGGAACTGGAAGAAGCTATTAAGAACAATCAGCATCTTGGACTATACCTCCGGAAGTTCCAGGAACAGACAGGAGTTCTACCTTCGTTCATTCCCCAGCTTTCAAGAGATATAGATAAAAAGAATATTAATGTCATCTATCCGGTAGGTGACCCGATCTTTATTCATTTATATGGGACCCAGAAGACGGGAATAAAGTATTATGCTATCGAACCTGAATTGACGCCATACGAACAGGAAAAATACCAGCTTCTGCTGGGGATGGTACTGAAACGAACGCCAGAGGAACTTGCAGCAGACACGCCTGATAAACTCAGGGAACATTTCAATAGGCTCCTGGATAAAATGGTCGTAATAGGGAGATCAACAAGGAACAAGGAAAAAGTCTCGCTCAAAGAAGATGAGTTCAGGAAAATAAAATATTTCATAGACCGAAACATTGTTAGTCACGGCATAATTGAACCACTTATCAGGGACCCGTATCTTGAAGATATTCATAGCATTGGCAAACACAGCATTTTCGTTGTCCATAAGGTCCTCGATATGCTGGAGACAAATGTACATTTTACTTCAGATGAGCAGATCAATGACTGGATGAGGGTGATGAGCGAGCGAATTGGAAGACCTGTGAGTGATTTCAGACCCATAGCAGATGGCGCGCTGCCTGACGGTTCGCGTATTAACATCATTTACAGCCGCGAAGTGAGCAGGCGCGGCAGTTCTTTTACGCTCAGGAAATTTGCTGCCATCCCCACAAGCGTCACGCAGCTTATAAAATGGGGCAGCATCAGCGCAGAGATAGGAGCTTACCTGTGGCTTTGCCTTGAGAACGGGATGAATGTTTTCGTAAGCGGTGAAACCGCAAGCGGAAAGACCACTGCTCTTAACTCGATAATGCCGTTTGTCAATTCAACAGGAAAGATCTACAGTGTAGAAGATACCGCAGAAGTAACAGCTCCACAGGCGGTATGGCAGCAGATGATCACGCGTGAGACAGGTCCCAAAAGCTCCCAGGTGGATATGTTCAGCCTGCTAAAGCTGGCGCTGCGCTCCCGTCCAACATATGTGATCGTGGGTGAAATAAGGGGCGTAGAGGGTGCTGTGGCATTCCAGGCTATGCAGGCAGGCAACTCGGTCATGGCAACATTCCACGCATCATCTGTAAAAAAACTCATCCAGAGGATAACAGGCGATCCGATCAAGGTACCTGTCACATTCATTGACAACCTTCATGTTGTTATCATATTGCAGGCTGTCTACAGGCAGGGGGTGTTCCTTCGCAGATGCGTATCTGTTGAAGAGATAGAGGGGTACATGGAGGAATCAAAGGGTGTTATTACAAGAGCTGTCTTCCAGTGGGATCCTCTCCATGACGTGCATCATTTCAGGGGATTGAATAACAGCTACATACTTGAGAACCTGATCGCCCATAAACTCGGCTATGCTGATAAAAAGAAGATCTATGTCGAGCTTGAATTACGCGCAAAGATACTTAAAAAAATGGTAGAACAGAATATTTTTGATTATTATAAAGCCAAAGATATAATCTGGGCTTTCGAGAGAGGCGGAGTTGAAGCTCTTCCGTTTAGCTTATAGGTGAAACATGTTCAAGAAAGCATTTGAATGCATGGAAATGACACAGAAGCAATATCTCTTTAAGATAGCCCTGCCGATCATATCCATGGGTATCATCTTTCCCATCATCATGTTCCTGCTTGTCCCCGACCTCATAACAGGAGCTTTCACCTATGTGCTTTTCCTTGTGCCTGTGCTATTTATTGCAGTTGTTGTTTTATATCCCACTACTGTGTTGGGGACCAAACAAAGCCAGATAGACGTGAACATGCATTATTACATCACGCATATGGGAGTGCTTGCAGCTTCCAACATGGCGCGAAAGGAAGTTCTTCGCCAGCTTTCAATAAATGCTGCATATGGATATCTTGCTGTTGAGACTGGAAAGATATATACATTGATGAATGACTGGAATTTCAGCCTTGCCCAGGCATGCAGGTTCATTTCAAAGAGAACGCCGTCCGCAATTTTTGCTGATTTTCTTGACAGGCTTGCACACTCTTCAGAAGCAGGTGAACCTTTTGAACAGTTCATCTGGACAGAACAGAAAGTCGTCATGAACGAGTTCGACACCATGTACAAGAAATCGCTTGGACAGATCCAGATGACGAAAGAGATCTTCGTGGCTATGATGACAGCCCTGATATTCCTTACCTCGATATCTCTTATAATGCCGATAATCACAGGCATGGAACCCGGCATTCTCATGGCAGGTTCGATCGTGACTTTTCTGGGCGCGGAAGGTATCCTTGTTTTTGTTATGAAAAGCAAATCTCCCAAGGATAAGATATGGCATACCCTGAGAATTGAGACTGGAGCCGACAGGACCATACGCATGTCCTTCCCCGTTTCTATAATCGGGGTCATATTATTATCCATCCTCCTGGTGCTCGCTGGAGATTTGCTTCCTATCACTTTCAAGATAGCAATAGCTGTCACACCTTTTGCATTAACAGGTTATTTAGCTATGAAAGAAGAAGAATTGATAAAACGCAAAGACGACAATTTCTCATCTTTCGTTCGGGCTCTCGGTTCCACGGCAGGCGCGCGGGGCGGTATAATCAGGGATTCGCTGCGCAACCTTACGTATCATGATTTCGGTCCGCTGACCCCGGATATCAAGGAACTCTATAAGCGGCTTGAGACAAGGATCAATAAAATAATGTCATGGAATTATTTCGCGGCAGGTACGGGCAGCAATCTTATCGAACGATTCGGGACCATATTCGCTGAAGGCATAGACAAGGGAGGAAAACCTGAACAGATAGGTGAAATAGTCGGGGATAACTTCATGAAAATAGTATCTTTGAGAAAGCTGCGCTATTCACTCGCTTCAAGCCTTGTGGGAGAAGTCTATGGGTTAACAGGAGGTATTGCTTTTACCATGTTCCTTACGCTTGCGATAGTCAAGATGCTTGTAAATATTTTCGAAGGCACTGATATACCCCCGGGCATGACTTCGATCCTGTCCCTGGGCTCTGTGATGGACATCAATTTCCTGGCATTGCTCCTTATGTCGATGATGGTGGGTCACTCTATCCTTTCAGCCATACTTTTGAGGGCTGTGGACGGCGGGAGCATGTTCAATTGCTATATTCATTTTGTGGGTATGGTATGGCTTTCTGCAATACTGGGAGAGGTATCATTTATAGTGATGGCAGGGCTTACATGAAGTTGACAAAAATACTTTCGCGCCGCTTGCCATGAGTTTATATTTGCGGATGAACATGTGAAAGAAGTGGTGGTAATATGAACAGGAAAGAATTTCCCCATTTACGCTAATGGTGCGGAGATCATCTCTGGGCTACGAGCTGTTTCCATGGGTCTGTGGGGCAGGGATGGGATGTTGTGGAAAAATATATTCGTGAGCAAGATGTATATGAATTTAATAGAGGGAAATAAGGAAAACGATAGCTACAGGCCTCGTACATTTGTACGGGGTATACCGTAGTGACTGAAGGCGATAGGGGTTTATGCTCGTATAAGGCGATAAGAATCCAGAAGAATCTTTTTCAAGTGCTAAAAATAGGCGCTCAACAAGAAAATACAGCCCAAAAAATATTAAGGCTTACATTCACTAAAATGAGTAACTCTTATACACATGTGAGCAATAAAGATTCAAGTAGAATAAATAGTTTAACATAATATAAGGTGCATTTGATGACAATGGAATCGGTGTTCAGGCAAAAAAGCGTAGAGGATAAATTGAAATTTCCTGATGATTACATAAATAAAATTATTTGCGGAGACAGTCTCACCATAATGCGACAAATGCCTGACAAATGCCTTGACCTTGTTGTTACTTCGCCACCATACAACCTAAAAAACTCGACAGGTAATGGGATGAAAGATGGGAGAGGTGGAAAGTGGGCTAATGCTGCTTTGGTAAATGGTTATAGCCATTATGACGACAATATGCCCCATGATAAATATTCACAATGGCAAAAAGACTGTTTAACTGAGATGTTTAGATTAATCAAAGATGATGGTGCAATATTTTATAATCATAAATGGCGTGTACAGGCCGGTTTGCTTCAAGACAGACAAGACATCGTTGGTGATTTCCCTGTAAGACAAATAATCATATGGCGTAGAAAGGGTGGAATAAATTTCAATCCAGGGTATTTCTTGCCGACTTATGAAGTAATTTATCTTATAGCAAAACCAAATTTTAAACTTGCACCAAAGGCTAATGCGCATGGCGATGTTTGGGAGTTCACTCAAGAAATGAATAATGATCATCCTGCACCATTCCCCGTAGCTCTTATTGACAGAATTATTTCTTCAACATCCGCACAAATAATACTTGACCCATTTTCTGGAAGTGGAACTACGGCTATTGTTGCTATGGGCTTGAAAAGAAATTTTATTGGCATTGAACTTTCTCCTGATTATTGCAAAATATCTGAAAATCGAATTGAGAAAAATAAAAAACAATCCGAATTATTAAAACTAAGACCACTCACTTCTTTTCAGGAGACTCTATGAAAATATATACCAAAGATGATTTAATAGCAGAACTTAAAAATATATCGGCAAGAGGATGGATTAAGAATGCGCGTCAAGGAAACCATGGTGGCATTGGTAATACACTTGAAGACTTATTGGGCATTACTGAAAATAACTTGCCAATTCCAAATGCAGCAGAGTGGGAATTAAAATCACAAAGGCTCAACACGACTTCATTGACAACATTATTTCATTTTGAGCCATCCCCAAGAGCCATAAAATTTGTTCCACATGTTTTGCTATTAAAATATGGTTGGCCTCATCAAGAAGCCGGAAAAAAATATTCAAACAATGAAATGAGTTTTCGTCAAACAATCCATGGTCGTTCACCAAGCGATAGAGGATTTATAGTAAAAATTGACCGTAGAAAACGTAAAGTTTCAATCTCATTTGACAGCAATAGAGTTTCAGATACGCACAGTGATTGGCTTAATACTGTCAGAAATCGAATAGGATTAAGTGAACTCGACCCTCAACCATATTGGGGCTTTGACGACCTTGCAAACAAAGCTGGTACAAAACTTTTAAATTGCTTTTATGTGCAAGCCGAGGTAAAAAAACAAGACAGAAAGGAGTTTTACAAGTATAGCAAAGTGATGATGTTGCAAAAGTTCAGTTTCGATGGATTTTTAAATCAAATTGAGGAAGGCAATATACTTATAGACTTTGATGCGAGAACGGGACACAACCACGGAACAAAATTTCGTATGCGCCAGAATTGTCTGCCAAACTTATATGAAGAAGCTACGGTTATTTTGTAATATAATGCAAAGTTTTTTTTATATATCACCCAAGGCGGCTGCCTTCGCTATGCTAACGTCATTGATTATATTATTCTTGAACACTTTGACCTGAATACCAGCGCCAGAATTGAAAAACTGAAATCAGCAAACCGATGGAAATATGGAAACCACGAGCATCCTCCCGTTGATGCCCCGCACAAAGCGAAGCGACGTGCGGGGTCGTTGACTGGAAGACGATAGAACCCCCATGCTCTCAAAAGGCGATATAATCAATAACAACCTCTACAAAACAGGAATTCAGGCGCATACACTTCAATGATATGCCTTATCATGATGTTCGAACTCAAGGAAAGTTACAATCTCGTTTTTCTTATCAATCAAATAAAAAAGAACAAATGAACCAACATGAACTCTCCGTTTGCCTTTTAACACGTTTCGGAGTGGTTTACCCAATTCGGGATTTTTACTAATCTCTATTATTTGGTGTATTACTCTCTAATAAAGAGATCTATCCTTCTTTTTTAGTTTGTTCTTTTAAAAAGCCCTGCGCCTGAATTAGAAACTAAATGAACTCCACTGGTAACTTTCTGTCTGGTTAGTATGAGGCTCCATCTGCAATACTCTTGTAGATAAATCAAATGAATCTGGACAGTTGAACCAGAAGCTAATAAAAAAAGTCTTATAAAATTTTCTATTTCAGATAAAGCTTTTTAGGAGACAAACATATAGAAACCTGAGGTGAAGATATATCCTTAGCTTAAATATTAAAGGTAGCTGTGTAATAGTTAGAGCTAAGTGAAAGTATTGTCGATGAAAGACCTCCTCTCCTGGGACCAGACCCTTTTCAAAGACAGCGAGCTTTTCGAACTTGATCACGTACCAGAGCATTTCCTGCACAGGGATGTGCAGCTTCAGTCTCTCCTGTACAGTGTGCGTCCTGCATTGAGCGGGGGAAGACCTCTCAACTGCATGTGCGTTGGCGCCCCGGGCACAGGTAAGACCACAGCGGTCATCAAAGTCTTTGAGGAGATAGAGAAGCACACGCCCAAAGTCATTCCGGTTATTGTGAACTGCCAGGCTTACTCTACAAGGTATGCGGTTTTTTCACAGCTATTCCATAAGCTCATCGGATATGCGCCCCCCTCTTCAGGAGCTTCCTTCAAAAAGGTGTTCGGGGAAGTGGCAAAATATCTTGTTGACAATGAGAGGGTGCTTCTGGTGGCGCTTGACGATATGAATTATCTCTTCTATGAGAACGAAGTGAACGAGGTGCTTTATTCGCTTCTCCGGGCGCATGAGACACACCCAGGCGCGCGCATTGGCGTTATTGCAATATTAAGCGATACCGGCGTGCCGCATATTCTTGACCCGAAAGTGGAATCTGTTTTCTTACCTGAAAACATCAATTTCCCACAGTACTCCATTGGAGAGGTAAAGGATATCCTCTCCAATCGCGGAAAGTTAGGATTCTATCCCGGTGTTATCGATGAAACCGTACTCGAGCGGATATCAGAGCATACGTCAGCCCTTGGCGACATTCGCGTGGGGATAGACCTCCTGAAACGCGCAGGGTTGAATGCAGAGCGCCGCGCCAGCAGGACGATAGGGTTTGAGGACGTGGATAAGGCATACGACAGCTCGCGGCTTGTGCATCTTTCGTATGTTATGCGGACGCTGAAAAATGACGAGAAAGCACTTCTTGGTCTGATAGCGGACTCGCCAAAAACAAATTCCGGAGAGCTCTTTGAAAAATTCCATTCACAGACGAAACTGGGATACACGCGGTTCTATGAACTGCTCAACAAACTCGGCTCTGTCAGGCTCATCGATGCGGATTTTACAGGAAAAGGCTCGCGCGGCAGGAGCAGGGTGGTAACGCTGCGGTATGGGGCTGACGAGATAAGAACGAGATTGTACTAACTCAAAAGTCGAATAAGAAAGCTTAAAATACCCTATCCCCAGAATATACTATCAAATGCCTCCCCAAAAAGTCACAAAAGTCCTCCTCTTCCTTAAGAACATGGTGTACGAGAGCACTTCGCCCATGGAGATCCTTCGCTTCGCAAAATACTACCGCAAGAAAGGACTGGATGTCGCGGTCGTGCTCTGGGGTCCGATGGGAGTCATCCTCGCAAAAAAAGGCAAACACGGAACGCCTCCATACGATGAGCGCGTAAGAGAATGCATAGAACTGGGAGTGAAATTCAAGTGCTGCGAACTGGCATCAGGGATGATCGGTTTTGAGATAGATGAACTCATAGAAGGTGTAGAAATGGTCCAGTCCTACGAGGTAGCAGACCTGATGCTCAAATACTGTGAAGAAGGACAGCTTGTGATAAACCTGTGAACCTGAAATCTTTTTAACTACAAAAAACAATTAATGCTCATGGACCGGAGACTACTTGAAAAACTGAAGATCGGCGAGGTCGGTTTTCATAAGATCGATAATAAACCTGATACCAGCGCCGCGATAGAACTCAGGCGCGCAGCAGTATCAGAACTCACCGGAACGAAGTTCAGCCATATTAACAATTACTCTTTTGACGTAGAGAAAGTCACGAAACGCAACATTGAGAACATGATAGGCGCGGTGTCAGTTCCGCTTGGAGTGGCTGGACCGCTCCTTATCAGGGGCGAATATGCGAAGGGAGATTTCTATGTCCCTCTTGCGACCACAGAAGGCGCACTTGTCGCAAGTGCGCACAGGGGCTGCTCTGTCATCACAGCATGCGGTGGAGCGAGTACCAGGATATTCGATGACAAGATGACACGTGCCCCGGTTTTCAGGGTAAAGGATGTGGCAGGGGCAAAACAGTTAGTTGAATGGGTCAAAGGGAATTTCGTGCGTCTGAAAGAAAAAGCGGAAGGGACAACACACTTTGGCAAACTGCTTTCGATAGAACCATTTGTGGCAGGAAGGAACGTATATTTGCGGTTTGCCTATGACACAAAGGACGCCATGGGGATGAACATGGTCACGATAGCAACGGACGCTACAGTAGATATGATACTCGAAGAAAACAAGGCTGAACTTGTAGCTCTATCGGGAAACATGTGCACGGATAAGAAGCCAGCCGCCATAAATGCTATAACCGGAAAGGGAAAGACAGTATCAGCAGATGTTGTTCTTACAAGCGAAATAATCCGGGAAAAACTCAAAACAACGCCTGAGAAAATGGCTGATGTTAATTACAGGAAAAACCTGGTCGGTTCTGCTCGCGCCGGGTCGCTGGGTTTTAACGCCCACGCAGCTAACATTGTGGCAGCCATATTTATCGCATGCGGGCAGGACCCTGCCCATGTGGTCGAGGCAAGTAATGCCATGACATTGATGGAGCTCACGGACGATGGGCTTTACTGCTCGGTCACTCTGCCTTCGCTTGCATTGGGAACTGTGGGCGGCGGGACAGTTATAGGTGCGCAGCATGAATGTCTTTCTATGCTTGGCGTGGGAGGGGGAGGTGACCCGCCCGGTGCGAATTCAAAGAAATTTGCTGAAATAGTGGCAGCAGCAGTGCTGGCTGGGGAGATATCACTCATCGGCGCGCTTGCAGCAAGGCATCTGGCTAAAGCGCATGCTGAACTGGGGAGATAAAAAAGAAAAAAAGGTTGAGAGTTTTAATCCTTCTTCAGCCAGGGCATCATCGCTCTGAGTTCTTTTCCGACCTTCTCGACCTGATGCTCGTTCTCCATCCTCTCAAGCGCGTTCAATACTGGTCTGTTCGCTTTGCTCTCAAGCACGAACTCCTTTGCGAACTCGCCGTTCTGTATTCTGCGAAGCGCATCTTTCATAGCCTGCTTTGACTGCTCGTTAATGATCCTTGGTCCGACCGTCAACCCGCCGTATTCTGCGGTGTTGGATACATAGTACCACATCTTGCTCAGGCCGCCCTCATGAATAAGGTCTACGATAAGTTTCATCTCGTGGAATGTTTCAAAGTATGCGATCTCGGGTTTATAGCCTGCTGCGACAAGGGTTTCGAACGATGCCTTCATGAGGCATGTCACGCCGCCGCAAAGGTCAACCTGTTCGCCAAAGAGGTCTGTCTCTGTCTCTTCCTTGAACGTTGTCTCAAGCACTCCTGCGCGTGTTGCGCCAATGCCTTTTGCGTAAGCCATTCCGATATCCCTTGCTTTGCCTGTGGCGTCCTGGTATATCGCAAGAAGGGCGGGTACGCCGATGCCCTCAGTGTAGGTGCGCCTGACAAGGAAACCCGGACCTTTCGGGGCGACCATTATGACGTTAATGTCCTTTGGCGGCACTATCTGGTTATAATGAATATTGAAGCCGTGAGAGAAACACAGCGTCTTGCCCTTGCTCATGTGGGGTGCGATCTCGCTGCTGTAAATTGCGCCCTGTATCTCGTCGGGGACAAGTATCTGGATAAGGTCTCCTTTTTTTGCGGCATCAGACATTGTCATAACCGTAAGACCGTCATTTTTTGCCTGTGTCCATGATTCTCCGTCCTTCCTTACCCCGACCACAACGTCAAGCCCTGAATCATGCAGGTTCTGAGCCTGCCCTGCTCCCTGGCTGCCGTAACCGATAACTGCGATAGTTTTTCCTTTCAGAACGTCTGAATTTGCATCTTTGTCGTAGAATATTTTAACCATGAATTATCCTCCTGCCCTTTGACAGCATTAACAGGTATAAATATTTACTTTAATGGGCTTATTATTCCATGGACCGGTCGGGAATTGAACCCGAGGCCTCTCCCATGCCAAGGGAGCGATCTACCCCTGATCTACCGGCCCATAAGGATACCCCGCATAGTACACGATTTCAGATAAAGCTATCGATTGATTTCTTTTGACTGGAACTATTATAAAGTATGCAGACCATTCGTTATATTATGCCAACGACATTGACGATAGCAGGTGTTGATCCAGGCGGCGGAGCAGGTGTTGCCGCGGATCTAAAGACCTTTGCAGCGCTTGGGGTTCATGGAACGTGTGTGATAACGTCACTGACCGCCCAGAATACAAGAGGTGTGGTGAGCTGCCAGGATATCCCTCTGGAATTTATCGAAGATCAGTTCAATGCTGTGGTAAGTGATATCCAGATCCACTGCGCCAAGACAGGTATGCTCTCCTCCCCTGATATTGTAAGGACTGTGGCAGGGTTGTTGAAAGACCGGAGGTTCCCTCTTGTTATCGATCCCGTGATGACTGCAGAGGCTGGCGGTGAACTGCTGAAGGATGATGCTGTGAGCGTCCTGATCGAGGAACTTATGCCCCTTTGCACAGTGATCACACCGAACGTGGCTGAGGCAGAGCGGTTATCGGGTTTGAAGATAACAGACCTTAAGGATGCCAAAAAAGCTGCAAAAAAGATCCATGAAATGGGTGCGAATGCCGTCATTGTGACCGGGGGTCATCTTGAGTTCACTGATGTTTTTTTTGACGGGGAGGTTACGTATATTGATGGAACGATGGTAAATGGGGGGACTCACGGCTCTGGATGCACGCATTCTGCTGCAATAACAGCAGAGCTGGCAAAAGGCACTCCTCTTCTTCTGGCTGCACAACGAGCCAAGAGATTCATAGAGCAGGCGATACTGGCAAGTGTGGCGATCGGCACAGGTAGCGCGCCCGTGAACCAGATAGGACCCATTCTTGCCGAAGCGCAACGGTATCAGGTATTGAGGAATGTTGAGGAAGCTGTTGGAATTATCGAAAAGAACATGGCGCATGAACTTATCCCGGAGGTGGGTTGCAATATAGCTATGGCAGTCTCTACCGCATCATCCACGTTGGACGTGGCTGCTGTCCAGGGAAGGATCGTGAGGTTAAGAAGTGCTCCACATGCTGTAGGCTGTGCGACATTTGGTGCGAGCAGCCACATTGCAAGGATAGTGCTGACAGCAATGCACTCGGACGCAACCATGAGAGCCGCGATGAATATCAGGTTTTCACGGGAGGCGCTTGCTGCATGTGAGAATATCGGGTTGAAGATATCTTCTTTTTCAAGGGAGGATGAGCCTGAAGGTGTGGCTACAATGGAATGGGGCGTGAGTGAGGTCATACAGAGGGAGGGCATGGTTCCTGCTGTTATCTATGATACCGGCGGTGTGGGTAAAGAGGCGATGATAAGAATCCTGGGGAGGAACGCTGTTGAGGTAGCGGGAAGGGCGGTTGAGATAGGAAGGGGTATATGAGAGCGCCAGACAAAATGGTTATTTAGTACAAAGCTTGAGAAATAAAAAGATGAACAAATTTAGGACACATCAAAAAAGGTGGAATAGAATTCCTTTGATATGGAACAGGAAAAAAACATTCTATGGTTTGATACAATTTGGAATTATTTTGTTTTTACTTTCATTCTCATATAGAAATATGGATAAGATTAACAACGTATTTTTTGCTGTTCCCATAGGTATAATATTCTCGATATTAATAAAACAATTATATGGGATCATGAAATGGTATCGTATTTGGATTAATGCTACAGGAACATATACGAATATTATTATCCATATATGTTTATATTTAATAATTCTGTATATTTCAGTTTCTACGGGAATGTCTTATTTATGGAACTAAAAGAATAGTATGCAAACTATTGTCGACAATGATAAGTAGAAATTTATAGGAGCAAAATAATCTATATAAAGTAGTTTTGAATATTATAATGTACTTGAAATCTATGCAACCAAAAAATCGAATCATTGAAGCAAAAAAAATCCTTAACAATATCGTAACAAGGCTCAGGCGGGACTATGACCCTGAGCAGATAATACTTTTTGGTTCTTATGCATATGGGGATCCTACAGATGAGAGTGATATTGACTTACTCATAGTAAAAGATACGAATGAATCAGTTCTTGAGCGATGGGTCAGAGTTCGAAAAATGGTCTCAGAGCTGAGGAAGGGATTTGCGTTCTCACCAATTATTGTTACCCCCTCGGAACTAGAAACCAGGCTTGAGAAGTGTGACTCTTTTTTCGAAGAAATTGTGAAAAGGGGTAAGAAGCTTTATGCAAGGTAAGGAATCAAGTCTGCCTGATGACTGGTTTATAAAGGGAGATGATGATAAGCAGGCAGTCGGCATCCTGTTAGAACATGGGGGCAAAAGCTCTGTGGTCGCATTCCTCATCCAACAGATGCTCGAGAAATACATGAAAGGATTTCTACTATCAAAAGGTTGGAAGCTCAAGCGAACCCATGACCTTGAGGAACTCCTTGATGGGATGGTTGGGCATGATACATCCTTTGAAGAGTTCAGGGAGATTGCCCAGAAAGCCACAGCATTTTACTTTTTAGAAAGATATCCATTTTTTGGAGGAGAACTCAGTGGGGAAGAGATTGAGATTGCATATCATGAATCGTTGAAATTAATTGAAAAAATTGATGAATTGTATCGCCAAATTAAGGAATAGAAGAGTTAAAAAAAATAATCCTTATGGACATCCGATTATCCCGCCCCTGCGTTGACGACCCGACACGATACATTGCAGAATGCCATTTCGGGAAGAGGGTCATTATAGAGAAGCTTTGCGATCTCCTGCGCAGCGCAGGAGCAAAAGGACTAAAGTGCTCTATCAAACTTGGAGTAGCGCGCTTTGAACTTGAAGAACGAAGCGTAATGATTTACGCAAGCGGGCGCGTAGATATCAGGAAGATCCGCAATAAAGATGAAGCAAGAGTTGTGATGGGACAACTGACAGAAATGATAAAAGAGGCTCTCAGCGATATATCCTCTTAGAGAACTCACCGATCGTGTTGCGTGTGTTCAGGGCTATTGCTTCCATCTTTTTATCAAGGTTCTCTTCCACGCCTTTGATGTTTATCCTTATAGAGCGCTCTTTTGCATTGACGATTTCTTCGAGTTTAATTAACCTCATATTGAGCAGCAGTATCATTGCAGCAAGAGAACCCGCAAGGATCATGGCTGATAATACGATAACAGGATCAGAATCGCCGAACCTTGAGAGCCAGCTGTTAGTAAGGACTAATGAAGACAGCGTCATTAAAGCTGCAAGACCGACATCTTTTGTTTCCATTTTTCCACCTCTTTTGTCTGTAATACTTTTGGACATATATAGATTTAGATTTCACAAAATATTATTAGAGGCTGGAACAATACGCTATTAATGGCTCGAAAGCTCAAAACCGAAGATATTGTAATCCTGAAAAAACTTGCTCCTGAGCTTGCGGATACCTCGTGCGCGCATTCAGGTCACGAATTCAGGTCAGTGCTGCCTCCTGTATCGCAGCATTTCTCCACTTTACAAATTCGCAGGAGATTGAAATGCCGCATGTGATGGAACTCTTTGGAAAGACCCGCGTAGTCGTGAAGGATGGAAAAGTTGTCGAAGTCGGTGAACCCATGGCAGAATGGTGCCCTGTGTTCAGCAAGACAGCAGGCGTATCGAAACTCACGGCGCAGGAAGCAAAAAAGAACATGGAATACCGTATCCGCGAACTGGGGATGTTCACTCCGCAAAGAAGGTTCGACCATGGTGTTTTCGTGAAATTCGGAGCCAGTGAGATCATGATGACTGCACTTCGGCGCGGTCTTCTTGATACAACGGTAACTGTATGCGACGGGGCAGGCACGGTCATATCAAACGATCCGGGACTTGTTCAGGGCATGGGTGCCCTGATGTCCGGGTTAATAGAGACAGAGCCGATACCAGAGATCATCGCAGGGATCGAAGCGCGCAAAGGCGTGGTGCTGGATAAGGAAAAAGCACGCATAGACCCGGCAGGAGGTCTTATCAAAGCCTGCGAAATGGGTTACAGGAATATCGCTGTCAGCGTTGTGGATCCTCAGGACGCAGGGAAACTTCGCGCCATTGAAAAGGAGCGCGGGATCAATTTAATTCTGATAGGTGCACACCTGACCGGATTAAAAAACGAAGAGGCAAAGGAGTTGATCGGAGCGCTTGACATTGTCACAGGATGCGCCTCAAGGACCGTGCGGAATAATGTGAAGCCGGTTATCCAGATGGGTACCTCTGTTCCCATGTTCGCCATGACGCAGAAGGGGAAAGAACTGCTGTGCGAACGCGCAAAGGAAGTTGACTCGCCACTCCTTGTAAACACAATGAAGCTTCCGACGCTGCCGGAAGAAAAACAGCCAAAGCCTCTCCTGTAATCTTTTTATATTTGTAATACTATTCATTGCATATGAGTGAAATGCTGACTTTCAGGGAAGATGACGAGACCATAAAGAAGATAGACGAACTGGCGCGTCAGAAGATGAGGTCAAGGTCAGAGATAGTCAGGCTGGCTGTGAGGGATTACGTTAACCGCAAGCTTGAACTCATCGAGATCCAGAAACTTGCGGCAAAGCGGTATACTGAAGGAAAGCTGTCACTGGATGAGCTTGTGGACATACTGGGATTCAACGAGGCAAAGAAAGTGGCGCATTATAAAGACCTCGCAGAATCATCATTTGCGCAGGGCATGTCATGAAAGCAGTAGCAGATGCAAGCGCGTTATTGTCTCTTGAATATATGGGGGCGCTGGAAGATACACTTGGGATCGCGGACATTTATACCACAGGTTCAGTAGAAGAAGAACTGAACGAGATTGCAGGTTTCAGGGATGAAAAATCCGGAATTGCAAAAAAGATACTGACTCATATCAGCGATGGAAAAATAAAGCGCATTGAAATGAAAGGTGAGGCGTACCCTGTAAATGTCGGCATGAGCCAGTGTCTTGCTCTTTGCATCAGCGCAAAGATCCCGGTCATGTTAACTGATGATACCGATGCTTCATATCATCTCGGCAGGATCGCGGCGCAAAAAGGTATAAAGATGAGAATGTGCGCATCTGTGCTTGTGGAATTGATCAGGGCAGGTAAGATGAGTCCGCACGCTGCAAAAGTGAAGCTTGATGAACTGATAAAAAAGCGAAGCTGGGAAAGCGGCATCATGGAAGTGCTTGCAAGAAGGTATCTGGAGGATGGCGAATGGTGATCCTGGCAGTTAAATATGACAGCGTGTCATCGGGGTGGATATGAGCTTCCTGATCAGGTTTGTCCGTCACTGGATAGCAGGAGAGACCCCGGGTGACGCCATCGCGAGTGCGAAAAAAAAGAACAGGGCAGGTTTAGGCGCTATCATCAATTTCCTGGGCGAGCATGTTAGGGATAAAATTGAGGCGCAGGAGAATGTGGAGAAGAATATAAAGCTCCTTTCAGACATTGAAAAAGAGAAGGTCAACGCATCCATATCCTTAAAACTTACTTCTCTCGGGCTTTTGATAGATAAGCGGTTGTGCCTTTCGAACGTGGAAAAGATAGCAAGCGTCGCGTCTTCGAAGAACATCTTTGTCTGGATAGATATGGAGAACTCGCCATACACTGAGGATACCATAGACATATACCTCGATATTTTTACTAAATTCGGGAACGCAGGCATTGCGATACAGGCTAACCTTAAAAGGAGTGAGAACGATGTCAGGAGGATAACCGCGGAAGGCGGCATGATCCGGCTTGTCAAAGGCGCATACAGCGAGAAAAAAGATATTGCCTTTTTTCGCAGGAGCGAAGTGACAAAGAATTTCTCAAAGCTCATGGGCTTCCTTTTCTATAAAAGCGCTTCTTTTGCGATTGCCACACATGACGAACAGTTAATTAATGAGGCGATCGAGGTAAATAAAGTCCATAAAAAGAGGCTTGAGTTCCAGATGCTCATGGGGGTAAGGGAAGAACTTAAACGCCAGCTTGTATCGAAAGGTTTCAATGTTGTTGATTATATCCCTTATGGAAATAGATGGCTTCCCTACACGATCAGAAGGCTGAGTGAGAGAAAGAGTAATATACTTCTCATTATGAGGTCAATATTTGACATCTGAAGCTAAGGTATATATTACTTTACATCGTATGTAAACTTCAGAAATTAGCACAAAAAACAAGACAGGTTTTTAAAACATGGACCCCTCAGCACCATCGCTCGCATTGGTTTTCCTGGCAGGCATAGTAACAATAATGAAGCCTTGCTGCCTTCCTGTAGTCCCCATTATATTCTCAGGCTCAGCCGGGCACAAATACCGCCCGCTCTACATCGTTACGGGAATGACGCTCAGCTTTACCATTATGGGCGTACTGGTATCTGCATTTGGCGCCACTTTTGGTTCATTTACCGACACCCTCAGGAGTATCGCCATCCTGTTCATTATGGGGATGGGCGTAGTGCTGTTCGATGAGGATGTGAACATGGAGTTCATAAAGTTATCAAGCGCGCTCACCCAGGGTTTGAGACATAGCCTCGGCTCGATGAGCGGTTACTCTTCCAGAGTGCCTGAAGGCGGACTTGTTGGCGGATTTTTCCTGGGGATGTCGCTGGGCATCGTCTGGATCCCCTGCGTCGGACCCATACTCGGCGCGGTTCTTGCGTATGTTGCTTCGGTTGGTAATGTCCCGTACGGTGCATGGATGCTGTTCGTCTATTCTGTGGGAATGAGCCTTCCGATGCTGACAATAGCCTATTATGGCAAGAAGGTCACAGCCAGGTACCAGTGGTTCGTGAGGCATGGTCATATTCTCAAGAAACTATCCGGGCTTGTGTTAATTATGGTAGGAGTAATGCTGCTCTTTAATATTGACAAATTAATTATCAGGTTGCTCTCCCCATATTTCCCCACGACGTTCTATGGGTTATAGAGCGCCCCTCATGAGCGCAGGAGTCCCGCTTCACTTTACCTTTTTTTTTAACGTATAGGAAAGTATAAACGCATATCCATATCTTGCAGTTGAATTTTCAACGTATAGGAAAGTATAAACGCATATCCATATCTTGCAGTTGAATT
>Ga0180732_1001104_pt1 | contig 17907 bp, 11 predicted proteins | sample KR11_01MetaG_FD_148674 | JGI IMG/M metagenome (GOLD analysis project Ga0180732, IMG submission 148674) | Groundwater microbial communities from the Olkiluoto Island deep subsurface site, Finland - KR11_0.1 MetaG | ecosystem: Environmental > Aquatic > Deep subsurface > Groundwater | place...
CTTTTACAATGAAAAGAGAGTACACCACGCTTTCAAAAACAAATACTCTCCGCTCCAAGCTATGCTACAATCAAATCATTATAAAATTAATTTACCCCTAGAGTGCAAAAATGGGTGGACTTATACATTTATTTGAATAAATGTGATTTTTGTGCTAATATTTTTATCGTTAATTTCTAACACCGCGGGGTGGAGAAGTAGTATCTCGTCGGGCTCATAACCCGGAGACATCGGTGCAATTCCGATCCCCGCAACAACTAAACAAAAATACACCCATTCGGGTGTATTTTTGTTTTAAGTTTTGCGTTGGGAAGAAAGCCCCCACACCAAAATTTTTGGTGTGGGGGCAAGCAAACTGTTTTACTCGTGTTCGGAATTGCAGGTCGGACCCAGCACCACTTTTATAACTGATTTTTGTTTTATTACTAAACTTTAGAAAATTTTCTTAGGTTTATAATATTTCTAAATTCAGAAATAAAAGTGGTGCTAGGGAGACGGGGTCGCCTGCCTGCCGCAGGCAGGCGAATCTTTATTTTATTCTTTATTTTATTGTCGGGCGGTTCGTACGAACGGTTCAATGGTGGAATAAAAATAAAAAAAGTGATTGTTGAAAAAACAGCCACTTTGAAAAATAAAATCCCAGAATTGGGACTACGCATATCAAATAAGAAAATGTAATGGCATTCCCAACACCACTACTGCTTTCAATAAATGGTCTGATGTGTGTGCGAGTTTACATTTTCATTAAAAATAAAAACAACCAACATTTTTAAATTAATAAAAAACTTCATTCTGCTATTCTGGATTTTAAAATCTGTCTTAAATATAATTTAATATAAAACTTTATTAATCATTTTAATAAAATAAATCATTGAAAATAAAGTAAAAATGTATTATTCTAATTGAATACAAATTATGTCGGGGTAGCTCAGTTGGTTCAAAGCGAGCGTCTCATACGCGCTAGATCGTGGGTTCGAATCCCACCCCCGACACAAATGGAGGGGAGAAAGCAAATTTATTTGCTTTCGTGTGGGTTCGAATGATTTTTTATGTTGAGCATGCGAGACAAAAAATCACGGGGGAGCATAGCGACAATCCCACCCCCGACACAGGAGGGGAAAAAGCAAATTTATTTGCTTTCGTGTTAGATTTAGGCAATTTTTGAATATGCAGTCGTAGCTCAACTGGTTAGAGCACCCGCCTGTCACGCGGGAGGTTGCGGGTTCAAGTCCCGTCGACTGCGCATAATAAAAGACAATCAGCTTTTGCTGATTTGTTTTTGTATTACTGAAGCTCAGTATGAGCGTCGGGACTTGAAGAGTTTAATTATATTTTGCGAAGCAAAATAATTAAACTCCGGGCAGGAAACTCTTATGACCCGCCTTGGGCGGGGAATTAGAGTTGCTGAAGTCCCGTCGACTGCGCCAAGTCAGAAAAAGACCAACTTTGTGTTGGTCTTTTTTGTTTTTAAAACCCTCAAAAAAATTTAAAAAATATGGTATTATTTGTCTAAAATATGCCGTTGTAGCTCAGTTGGTAGAGCATCGTCTTGGTAAGACGAAGGTCAGCAGTTCAATCCTGCTCAACGGCTCTAGCCGCCAGAGTAGCTCAGGTAGTAGAGCACATTCTTGGTAAGAATGAGGTCATTGGTGCAAATCCAATTAACGGCTCAAAAAGAAACACAAAATTTGTTTTAATTACAACCATTTATAATATTGATACCGGTCTGCGAATTTAGTATAATTAATTTATGTCAAATCTAAAAAAACCTAATAGAAAATGTTTAGCTTGTGGTAAAGAAACAGCACGTGCAGGATATAAATATTGCAGCAATAAATGCCAAAATAAATATCAGCGTGATTTTTATTTAAAAAAATGGAAAGAAGGGAAGGTAAGTGGATTGCAAAGTTTAGGTATTGTTTCTACTTCTATAAAAATTTATTTACGCGAAAAGTATAACAATAAATGCTGTTTATGTGGTTGGTCAAAAATCAATAAAAAGACCGGATTAGTTCCGTTAGTTGCTGATCATATTGATGGTAATTGGCGTAATAATGTTGAAAATAATTTGAGGCTTATTTGTCCTAACTGTGATTCTCTAACTCCAACATATTCTGGTTCTAATAGAGGTAATGGTAGAAAAAATAGATCTTTAAGCAAGAGAGCAAAAGAAGGTAAGTTATTATCTAAAAATAAGCCGAAATAGTTCAGTGGTAGAACACTACTTTCGTAAAGTAGGAACGCGAGTTCGATTCTCGCCTTCGGCTCCAGAATTAATAATTAAAAAATAATTATGAAAAATGTATATATAATTCACGGATGGGATGGGAATCCCAAAGAGCCAATGTTAAATTGGTTAAAAAAAGAATTGGAAAGTAGAAACTATAATGTTCTTGCACCTGAAATGCCAAATCCTGGAGAGCCCGAAATAAACGCGTGGATAAAAAAATTAAATGAAGTTGTAAATACAAACGATAACAATATTTTTATTGGCCATAGTGTTGGGTGTCAGGGAGTATTGAGATATATAGAGCAGACTCCAGAAAAAATAAAAATTTCAGGAATACTTCTTATTGCGCCGTGGATGGAACTGGATGAAGAAACAATAAAAGAGGAAGGAGAAGAAGTTATAGAAATAGCCAGACCTTGGATGGAAACACCAATTGATTTTAAAAAAATAAAATCTAAAACAAAAAATATAACAGCAATTTTTTCTGATGACGATTATTTTGTCCCGCTTTCGCAAAAAGATTTATTTGAAAAAGAATTAGACGCAAAAATTATTGTTGAACATAATATGGGACATTTTTCACCAGCTGATAATGTAGATAAATTAGATTCAGCTTTAAATTCTGTTTTAGAAATAAAATAATGACAGAACAAGACAAAAAGAAACTAAACGAAGAAATAGAAAAAATAGAAACAGAAATGTTTCAGGCTGATTTTTGGAATGATAAACAAAGCGCACAGGATAAAATAAAAAGATTGGGAGAGCTAAAAGAACAAAAAGAAGGAGTAGGAAAATATGACAAGGGTAATGCTGTGGTAACAATTTTTTCAGGAGCCGGTGGCGATGATTCGGAGGATTTCTCAAGAATGCTTCTTGAGATGTATTTAAAATTTTCTCAAAAAAAAGGATGGGGAACTAAAATAATAAATAAAAATGAAAATGACCATGGTGGTTATAGAAACATAACATTTGAAATTCAAGGCAAAAATACTTACGGGACCTTGAAAAACGAATCAGGAGTTCATCGTTTAGTCAGGATTTCTCCGTTTAACGCAAACCAAAAAAGACACACTTCTTTTTCTATGGTTGAAGTAATTCCCAAAATCCCAAAGATATCAGATATTGACATAAAGGACAAAGATTTGGAGATTAGTTTTTCAAAATCAAGCGGACCCGGTGGACAAAATGTAAATAAACGAGAAACAGCTGTTCGTATAACGCATATTCCAACAAAAATATCTGCGCATGTTGATTCAGAAAGATTACAAGAACAAAATAAACAAAAAGCACTGGAAATTTTGGCTGGAAAATTGTATCATTTTACAGAGGAAGAAAGAAAGAAAAAAGAACAAGGACTTTCTGTGAACAAAACCACAGAAAATGAATGGGGAAGCCAAATAAGGTCCTATGTTTTACACCCATACAAACTGGTTAAAGATCACAGGACAGATGTTGAGGTAAGGGATACAGAAAGTGTGTTGAATGGGGGCATAGATAAATTTATAGAGGCGGAGAAAGGGATATAAAAGTTGAAAATGTAAAAATCAAAGTGCCTGCCCGCCAATGCCAGAGCGATAATGTTTGTAATCTATACAATGTGACATATTGTCAATATTATTTATATAACCATACAATTGTGCATTAGGCGGTGGCAGGCGGGCAAAGTTGTGGAGTTCGCCAAAGGCGAACAAACTGTTAATTGTAAATTTTCTGAAAGAAAATTTACACAACGATTTTAACATTTTACATTGTCATTTTTAATTTTGATTTTTCAATTTTGCATTTTTTTAGAACTTTTTTATTAAAACAAACTACAAATAATAATTTAATGACAGAAAATCCAAAAAAGAATGGAAATATAATACATTTTGATAATGTTAAAAAAATGTATATGGAAAACGCCATTGCTCTTGATGGCGTAACTTTGAGTATTGGCAAGAATGAATTTGTTTCAATTGTTGGGCATTCAGGCGCTGGGAAGACAACATTATTGAAAATGCTTTTAGCCGAAGAAAAACCAACAGATGGAAAAGTATATTTTAATACAACCGATGTTCATTCTTTAAATAGAAAAAACATAACATATTATAGAAGAAAAATAGGAACAGTTTTTCAGGACTTTCGTTTAATCCCGAGCAAAACAGCTTACGAAAATGTTGCTTTTGCGATGGAGGCGTGCGGCAGAGAAGATAGAGAAATAGAATTGGATGTTCCTTATGTCCTTGATTTAGTTGATTTGGGGAATAAGATATGGAATTTTCCAAACGAGCTTTCCGGGGGAGAAAAACAAAGATTAGCAATTGCCCGTGCCATTGTTAATCAACCAGAAGTTTTAATAGCTGACGAACCAACTGGGAATCTTGACCCAATAAATACATACGAAATTGCCCAAATTTTGAAGAAAATAAATAATATAGGAACCACTGTTATATTGACTACCCACAATAAGGGCGTTATAGATTCACTAAATAGTAGGGTTGTTACTATGGAAAATGGTAAAATAATAAGAGACAACGAAAACGGGAAATATATAATATAAGTGCAAAATGTAAATCTCAAAATGCCTGCCCGCCAATGCCAGAGCGATAATGTTTGTAATCTATATAATGTGGCATATTGTCAATATTATTTATATAACCATACAATTGTGCATTAGGCGATGGCAGGCGGGTAAAATGACAGTTGAAAATGTAAAAATTGGTAAATTTTAAAATAGTTTCACTTTGAATTTTACATTGTCATTTTTAATTTTGATTTTTTAATTTTAAATTTTTTATGTTCTGGATGAATACAAAAAGAATAGTAAAGTACGGCTTTATAAATTTTTGGAGAAATGGGTTTGTTACCCTTGCTTCAATTTTGATTATGACAGTAACGCTTTTTATAATGGGCTCCTTAATTTTTCTTGGGGCGATTCTTGATTCTTCTCTAAACCAAATAAAAAATAAAGTAGACATAAATGTCTATTTTGTAACCACGGCGCCAGAAGAAGATATAATTTCACTAAAATCTTCTTTGGAACAATTATCAGAGGTGAGCTCCGTTGAATATGTTTCTAGGGAACAGGCCATAGAAGAATTTAAGAAGAGACACGAAAATGACCAGCTTATTTTGCAAGCGCTCCAAGAATTAGACGACAACCCTCTCGGCGCCCATTTTAACATTAGGGCTAAAGAAACCTCTCAGTATGAAAGTATAGCGACTTTTCTTGAAAACTATCAAACATCTTCGGGCGGGGTTTCTATTGTTGATAAGGTAAATTTTTTTCAGAATAAAATTGCGATAGAAAAACTTTCAAATATTATTTTATCTATAGATAAATTAAGTTTCGGTGTGATTATTGTATTTATGATTATTTCAATATTAATTATTTTTAATACAATACGTCTCGCGATTTATACATCAAGAGAAGAAATTTCTGTTATGAAACTTGTTGGAGCTGGTAACTTTTATGTGAGAGGCCCGTTTGTTATTGAAGGAATAATGTATGGAGTATCATCTGCATTAATTGCTCTGGCTCTATTTTATCCCGTTACAATATGGATGGCACCGCTCACAGAGGATTTTTTTGGAGGGGCAAACATCTTTAATTATTATGTAAATAATTTTGCGCAAATTTTTGTTGTTCTTATTTTGTCCGGTGTTTTTTTGGGCGGGGTATCAAGCTATCTTGCAGTTAAAAAATATTTAAAAATTTAAATTCAAAACCTCTGGGAATTCAAATGGTCTGGGGGACCATTTGAATCCACAATGTTTTAGTTAATTTTGAATCCATAATATTTTTTTGTGTTTGGCTCTTTTAAAACCTCTGGGGGAGGTTTTAAAAGAGCCATGTCAGATTTAATCCTATTTTGAGCATTTGAATCCATAATATTTTTTGTTATTAATAAATAATGACCAAAAAAAATAACCACAAGTACATTTTTGTTTTAGGAGGTGTAATGTCTGGGATAGGCAAGGGAATAGCGACCTCTTCAATAGGGAAAATTCTCCAGGCAAGTGGTTTTAGAATCAATCTTATAAAAATTGATCCATATCTAAATGTTGATGCCGGCACTATGAATCCAACGGAGCATGGTGAAGTTTTTGTTTTGGACTCAGGACTTGAATCAGACCAGGACATGGGTAATTACGAAAGATTTACAGGAATAACATCTACAAACGATGATTATATAACCAGTGGGATGGTCTATAAATATGTGATAGAAAAAGAGAGAAATTTGGGATATAAAGGAAAATGTGTGGAAGCAATCCCTGATATAGTAAATGAAATAGTGAGAAGAATAAAACTTTCAGAACAAGAAGACCGTTCGGATATATCTATAATAGAAGTCGGTGGGACTATAGGAGATTATCAAAACACAATGTTTATAGAAGCTGGCAGGATATTAAAATTAAAAAATCCTAAAAATGTTTTGTTTATTTTAGTTAGTCATTTACCCGTACCAGCCAAGGTGGGGGAAATGAAAACTAGGCCAACAAGAATTGCTTCACAAACTCTTAATTCCTACGGAGTTCAAGCGGATTTTATAATTGCGAGAAGCAGTGTAAAACTTGATAAAAAAAGAAAAGAAAAATTAGCAACATCTTGTAATATTCCAGAAAAAAATATAATTTCTGCGCCAGATATAGAAAGTATATATGATGTGCCGATTAATTTTGAATTAGACAAACTGGGAAGTAAATTACTAAAATCACTGGGTTTGAAGGCCCTAAATGGAATTGACTTAAAAGAATGGAAAAATTTTGTACTAAAAAGTAAAAATGCAAAGAAAAAATTAAACATAGCAATAGCTGGTAAATATTTTGGTACAGGTAATTTTATTCTTTCGGATTCTTACATTTCTGTTATTGAGGCGATAAAATTTTCTTCATACAATTTAGGCATCAGGCCCGTTCTCACTTGGCTTAATTCAAAAGATTTTGATAGGGCTACAAGAAAACCGAGTTCTTTAAAAAAGTTTGATGGAATAATAGTTCCGGGTGGTTTTGGTGAATCTGGAGTCGGTGGGAAAATGAACATAATAAAGTATGCTCGTGAGAATGGGATTCCATTTTTAGGTTTGTGTTATGGTATGCAGCTTGCTGTGGTTGAATATGCGCGAAATGTTCTAGAAATAAAAAATGCGAACACAGTTGAAATTGACCCGAACACTGCAGACCCAGTTATTGATATAATGCCTGAACAAAAAAAGAAACTTGAGAAAAATGATTACGGAGGAACCATGCGCTTAGGTTCATACCCAGCCATTTTAAAAGAGGGGACTATTGTGAGAAAGATATATGGTGTGGATAAAGTAAATGAGAGACATCGTCATCGTTATGAAATTAATCCCGAATATATTCAAAAACTAGAAGAAGGGGGAATAATCTTTTCTGGTAAATCGCCAAACGGTAGATTAATGGAGATAATGGAACTTTCATCAAAAGACCATCCATTTTTCGTTGCTACACAATTTCATCCAGAATTTAAAGCCCAACCACTTTTGCCGCATCCTTTATTTACAGGATTTATAAAGGCATGCATCAATAAAAAGTGATTTTTTGTTGCAATTTATATATATATATTAATATAATTAAATAGAAGAGTAATATTTTGTTTTTAACTACGGCCAGCGGCTGCACTCACATAGAACTTTAACTTGGAGCTCGCACCCGCTGGCCTTAATTAAACGGAAAATCGCAGATAAACGCAGATAACAAACCGCAGATTAACGCAGATAAAAAATCACAGCATTTGGGTGTTGTGATTTTTTAATTTTAGAAACTTTTGAAGAGACCTGCCAGATTTTAATCCATAATATTTTTTTGTTGAGCTCTGAATGAGCTTTTTAATCCACCCCAGTGAAATAGTTTTCAAATTTCACGGGGCAAGTAATATTTTAAAGTGTCGTTGTATTTTTGTCATAACAAAAATACAACGACACTTTTGTTTTTAAATGTTGTGGTTTTAAATTTTTTTATTTTTTTCTTTGTAAATTCATATTCTCTAATTCAATTGAATGGTTGAATCCGTAATTTTTTTTGTTTTTTTAAGACCATTTTCTTATTCGCGCGAATAAGAAAATGGTTTTATGCTTTTATGATTTTTAAAATACAAAACATTATGGATTCAAATGCTCATTATAGAGCATTTGAATTTAGTGATTTTTTTTAATTTTAAATTTTTTGCTTGCCCTGTTAAATATTTTTGAAGAATATTTTTTTAATTTTAAATTTTTTGCTTGCTCCGTTAGAAGTAGGGTGTATGACACCCGCGACTTCTAACGAGGTTATCCACAAATTTTTAAAAAATTTCTTGTTTTTATTTCTTTAATATAAGATAATTAAACTACATTACAGTTACGGCGTAGAACATTATTGAAAAAATTTAGAAAAATTTTTATAGAAGGTCGGACGTCGTACCAATTAAACTCGCTACTCGCCAATCGGTGTGGGCGAAGAAATAAAAATGAAAAAGAAAAAAGTTGCAAAAAAAGCACCAAAAAGAAAAGCAACAAAAAAACCAGCAAAGAAAAGATAAAAATAGTATCAGCATAAAAAATAACCGCTAAAATCTTCAAGATTTAAGCGGTTATTTTTGTGGAGATATTGGGATTTTATGTTAAAATCTACTCTACTACTACTAATTATACGAAATAGACGGTGATTAACCTAATAAACAAAATATTTAAAGACAATAATACGAAAACCCTAGATGGAATGGGGGTTATCGTAAAGGAAATAAATTCTTTTGAGAAAGAGATGTCTTCTTTGTCGGATGAAAAATTAAGTGAGAAGACACTATATTTTAAAAATAAAATTAAAAATGACGAAAGTTTAGACAATATTTTACCGGAGGCATTTGCGGTTGTTAGGGAGGTTTCAAAAAGAACTCTCAAACAAAGACATTTTGATGTTCAGTTGATGGGGGGGGTTGTCTTACACAACGGCAATATTGTTGAGATGAAAACCGGAGAAGGAAAAACTCTTGCCGCAACTTTGCCGGCTTATTTAAATGCGCTCACAGAAAAAGGCATTCATATTGTTACAGTCAATGATTATCTTGCCAGAAGAGATGCGGTTTGGATGGGGCAGATATATTCTTTTTTAGGATTATCCGTTGGTGTTATAAACGGCGATGCGTCATATTTGTATGACCCAAAATATGAAAAGCAAGAAGACGACAAGGAACGAGACGAATTTGGTTATTTTAAGATTGTCCATGATTTTTTAAGACCATGTACAAGGAGAGAAGCATACGAGGCCGACATAACATATGGAACAAATAATGAATTTGGTTTTGATTATTTAAGAGATAATATTGCATACAAAAAAAGTGAAACAAGACAAAGGGAATTTAATTATGCGATAGTGGATGAAATTGATTCTATACTTATAGATGAAGCCAGAACCCCCCTAATTATTTCTGCCGCAACAACCGAGTCGGAAGATTTATATAGAAAATTTGCAGACATTGCTAACAAAATGAAAAAGGATGAAGATTATGAAGTTGATGAAAAATTAAAAGCGACAACACTAACTGATGCAGGGATTGAAAGAGCGGAAAAACTTCTTGGAGTTGAAAATATTTATACAGAAATGGGCATAAAATATGTTCATCACCTTGAAACGGCAATTCGCGCAAAAGCGCTTTTTTCAAAAGATAAAGATTATGTTGTTCGTGATGGGCAGATTTTAATTGTGGATTCTTTTACGGGGAGAATTTTACCAGGGAGAAGATATTCAGAGGGCATACATCAGGCAATAGAGGCGAAGGAAAATGTTTTTGTCCAGAAAGAATCTAGAACATTTGCGTCAATAACATTCCAGAATTATTTTAGATTGTACAAAAAGCTATCTGGTATGACAGGAACAGCAATTACATCCGCGGAAGAATTTAGAAAAGTTTATGGTTTGGACACAATTGTTATCCCAACTAACAGGGAGATGAAAAGAGAAGACCGTGGTGATTTTATATTTCAAACAGAACAAGGAAAATTTAAAGCAATTTCAAAAAAGATAAAGGAGCTGAACGATAGGGGGCAACCGGTTTTGATAGGCACAGTATCAATAGAAAAAAATGAACTTTTATCCGAATACCTTTCAATGCAGGGTGTTAAACATAATATATTAAACGCAAAAAACCATGAGAGAGAAGGGGAAATAATAGCAGAGGCCGGGAAAAAGGGATTTGTTACCATTGCCACAAATATGGCAGGTAGAGGGGTTGATATAAAACTTGGCGGGCAATCTGCAACAGAAGAAGAATATAATGAAGTGAAAAAACTGGGGGGTCTTTTTGTGTTGGGCACGGAAAGGCATGAAGCAAGGAGAATTGATAATCAGTTAAGGGGGCGTTCTGGAAGACAGGGAGACCCCGGGGAAACGCAATTCTTTGTTTCATTAGAAGATGATTTAATGAGAGTTTTCGCGTCGGATTCAATCAAAAAAATGATGAATAGATTTGGTATCCCAGAAGACCAGCCAATTGAAAATAAGATGATATCAAAAGCTCTTGAATCCGCGCAGACAAAAATAGAGGGTTTTCATTTTGATTCAAGAAGGCACATTCTTGAGTTTGATGATGTGTTAAATCATCAAAGAAGGACGATATATGAAAGAAGAAGAAAAATATTATTTTCTGATAATATTTTTTTGAGAGAATTTTTAGAAGAAAGAGCTGATGACATAATAAAATTTAAAAAAATACTTGACGAGAGATTGTCCCAACTTGATGAAGAAACTTTTTTTGAAAATGTAAGACAGATTATATTACAAACTATGGATATGTTTTGGGTTGAACATTTGGAAATGATGGATTATATGCGTTCCAGTGTTAATTTGAGGGCATATGGTCAAAGAGACCCACTTGTAGAATATAAAAAAGAGGGGCTCAATATGTTTAAACAAATGGAACTTGGCATTAATGAGCAGATATTTCAACTCATACCAAGAATAGGAGAAGGAATAAAATTAAATGAAGGAGAAAAACAGCTTAATGAAGTGCATGAAAGTGCAAAAATAATAGGAGATACTAATAAAGGCAATATTGTCCAAGAAAATAAAAATAGGGGGGCTGGTGGTCAAAAAATAGGGCGCAACGACCCCTGCCCGTGTGGAAACGGTAAAAAATATAAGAAATGTCACGGTAAATAAAGAAGCCGTCATATCGCGATTATGACGGCAACCTAATGTTATGAATATTTCACATCTTGGAATCCCAAGATGAAGCTGGGGGCAGGTCTTTCCCTTCACCATTGATTCAATCCTACCAAGGCCGTATGATAAAGTCAAGAAGTACAAGTACTATCATGAGAAATAAAATATCGAAATATCGAAATTTTAAAATATCTAAATATTATTTATGACAACAATACAAAAATTTGAAGATTTGATTTGTTGGAAAAAAGCAAGAGATCTAGCGAATTTTATTTTTGATATAACAGATAAAAAAGATTTTAAAGATTTTGATTTAAAAAGACAAATTCGCCGCGCTTCAATTTCTCCAATGTCAAATATAGCAGAGGGTTTTGATAGAGGAACCCGTAATGAATTTGTAGATGCTTTGTTTATTGCAAAGGGCGAAGTTGGGGAAGTAAGAAGTCAGCTTTTTATTTCTTTTGACAGGCACTATATCAATGAAAGTGAATTTGAAAAGGGGATGTCCTTAACCGATGAATGTTCTCGCTTGATACAAAGTTTTTCATATAAAATAAAAGGGGGAAGCAAAAAGGGAATACAATTTAAACATATACAAAAAGAGGATCCGCTCAAAGAAATAACAAGAAAATCATCTCCCGAATTGTATAAAAAGTTTTATGGGGAATAAAATATCGAAATATCAAAATATCGAAATAATGGACAAAAATGATAAGCCAAAAAACAACATTTCAAAAGAAATAATTTACCATTTTAGGTGTGTAAAATGCCAAAAATGGTGGTCTGTGAGTTCAATACCGAAAAACAAGAAAAAATGGTATTGTCCTTGGTGTGGGGAAGGGCAAAAGTAGATTATTTTTTTTAAATTGAGCTATAATTGTATTAATTAAATCTCTCAATGAAGAAAACATACAAACCAACAATAGGGCTTGAAATTCACGCAGAATTAAAGACAGAAACAAAAATGTTCTGTAACTCCAAGAATGACCCTGAAGAAAAAAGCCCAAATGTGAATATATGTCCTGTGTGCATGGCGCATCCGGGGACATTGCCTGTAATAAATAAAGAAGCAATAAAGAGTGTTTTAAAGGTTGGGATAGCCCTTAATGGTAAAATTGCTGATTTTTCGGAATTTGATAGAAAGAATTATTTTTATCCTGACATTCCTAAGGGTTACCAAATAAGTCAATACAAACATCCTCTCGTTTCTGGAGGGGAATTGGTTGGTGTTAAAATTACAAGAATACATCTTGAAGAAGATACTGCAAAATTGATTCACCCGCCTGCGCAGGCAGGTGGCAAGAGGGATTTTAGTTTAGTTGATTACAATAGAGCTGGAGTACCACTGATGGAGCTTGTTACTGAACCAGTAATTGAAGATGGAGAGACAGCCGTAAAATTTGCAAAAGAGCTTCAGTTGATTTTGAGATATTTAAATGTGAGCGATGCAGATATGGAAAAAGGACAAATGCGCGTTGAGGCCAACATTTCGGTTGCACCGAAATCGCAGATGAGTGCAGATGGCACGCAGATAAACGCCGATAAAGATAGAAATTTATTATATGAAGACTTAACTTATAAAATTAGAGGGATTGTATTTTCAATTTGTAATCAACTTGGAAGTGGACATAAGGAATCTGTTTTAAATGACATCCGCGAGAATCTGCATGTTAATCCGCGTGAATCTGTTTTAGGGACGAAGGTAGAAGTAAAAAATTTGAATTCGTTTAAATCAGTTGGTCTTGCAATTGATTTTGAGATAAAAAGACAGACAGAAGTTTTAGAAAGGGGAGAGGGTGTCAAGCATGAAACAAGGGGGTGGGATGAAAATAAGCAGATGACTTTTTCTCAGAGAGAAAAAGAATTTTCTCACGACTATCGTTATTTTCCAGAACCAGATTTGCCAAAACTCAAACTAAATGAAATAAAAGAATTTAAAAAAGAAAATTTATTAAAAGAAATTCCAGAATTACCAGAAAAAACCAGAGAGAGATACAAGAGGGAATACGGAATCAAAGATGAAGACATTGAGAGTTATATAACAGACAAAGGACTAAGAAATCTTTTTGAGGAAACAATTAAATTTTTTAATGATAATAAAAATTTAATTAAGCTAACTTCAAATTATGTTACATCTGATATTGTTGGTTTTTCAAAAGGGAGTGATGATGCGGTGGGGAAAATAGAAGCGAAGTATTTATCAAAACTTATCAAAATGATTAGCGCAAATGTGTTATCTTCAAGAGGCGCAAAAAATATTTTATTTGTTATGTATAAACAAGGAGGAAGTCCAGAAGAAATAGCGAAAGAAAGCAATTTGCTTCAAATTAGTAATAAAAAAGAAATGGAGAGTATTGTCAAGAAAATAATTAAAGATAATCCCGATGTTGTTAGGGACTATAAAAAGGGGAAAGAGTTATCTATACAATACTTGATAGGAGAGGGAATGAAAAAAAGCAAGGGTTCTGCCAATCCAAAAGTTTTAAAGGAGATTTTTATATCAATTTTGAATTCAATTTAAAACCTCTAGAAAATGTTTTTGTGCCCAATCTACTTGGAAGCTCGGCTTCCAAGTGTTTTTTTGGTCAATTACTCTGTGAAACAATAAAAAGATTTTTTCACGAGATAAACGAGAAATCCTTATTTTAGAATATGCTTTAAAATCATCTCGTTCAAATATCTTTTTAATGTTTCACAGACCAAAATTCCTCACTTTCTATTTTATACTCACTTAGCGTTTTTAAATTGATTTAAAATTCCACATTGAAGTCTGACTTCAATGAACCCGTGAAGTCTGACTTCACAGGTAAAAATTTTCTTTATTATCTCCTAATATACTCCTCCTAACTACTTTTTCCCCAACTTGGGTGCGGAGCACCCAAGTTGGGGAGCTTTGAAATTTAGATTTACATAAAAACTTACGAGTTATAACAACCGTTTCTCAACTCAAATTTTCCGTATGATTTAGCGCCTGCATTTCTTTTTTTTAGGGGTTCACTTGGAAGCTCGGCTTCCAAGTGAACCCAGCAGAGGCAAGGCCTCTCAAATGAGAATTTTTGTTAAAAAGAAGTATAAAAATAACAATAAATATCTACTATTGTATTTATGATGTTTTTATTTAATTTTTACTCCCTTTAATCTAAAAACAACTTCTATCTCTCATTGAAGTCAGACTTCACCCGTGAAGTCTGACTTCAATTAAAAAAACCACCAAATTTTTGCCCCTTTTTGGTACAAAAAGGTAGAGTTTTTGGGGTTTCTTACACATCTCGTCTTTTTCTCGTTCGTATTTTTGAAATTTGGGCTCAAACAAAAAACATCTCGTCTCTTTCCATTCTTGTTTAGACGAGATTTATCCACAGTTTTATTAACACTTTGGCCTTTTTAAATGTAAAATATAAGTAATAAAAATTATTGAAAATGAAAGATGAAATTTTTATAAAAGGAAGAAAATATATTACTACTAAATCTGCGTCTGAACTCACCGGCTACACCAGCGACTATGTTGAGCAACTTTCTCGCGCTGGAAAAATAAAAACGATGATGATAGGGCATACAAGATATGTTGATGAAAAGGATATTTTAAATTATGGCGATAGTGGTGGAATTCTTATTGAAGATAAAAAATATATCTCAACAAAAAGAGCATCCGAACTCACGGGATACGCAAGCGATTATATAGGACAACTTTCTCGCGGTGGCGCGATAAAGTCCTCATTGATTGGAAAAACCAAGTTTGTTGAAGAAATTGAAATTTTAGAATATGCAAAAAAATCTGGCAAGATGATTTTGCAAAAGGGAGATTTTGAACAGGACCTGTCCGCGCAGGCAATTGACGAAACACTAAAAGAAAAACCCCAAAAGGATTTTATAAAAACGGAATGGGCAAATTATTTTAAAGATGATTCTCCCCTTATACCGAGTTTGAAAAAAGAAAAATCTTTCCCTGCAAGTAAAAAGGAAAAAATAATTTCTCCTTTTGAAAAACCCGCCTCGTTTGTGAGCGATGCCATTTTCAAAAAAGTTGTAGCGCTTTGTTTGGCGATAGTTGTAGTTTTTGGTCCGTATGTTTTTTCACGAACTCCATATGTTGAGGCGGCGCAAGAAAAATTAAAATCTCTCGCAAGTAATGTTTTTGAAATCGGGGAAGAAATTGCTGGAAAAGTAAATAAAGACGGAGTGATTGTTTTACTAACCGACTCGGTTTCCTACACAAAAGATTTACTAAAAAACGAAACGAAAAAAATTGCTGTAAATACGGCAAGCGCGATTTTGTCGGCGAATATTCAGGATACGAAATTTTCCGCGAAAGATATCGCAAAAGCAATTTATGTATCAATAAATTCTTTCTTCAAGAAAAACAAAACAGGAGAAGATACACGATTAGTTAAAGAAGCCGAAGATAATAACCTACCTGCGCAGACAGAAAAAGAGCAAACACAAATACAACCAGAATCTCAACCTCCGAAAACAATTGTAATTGAAGGGCCGACAAAAATTATAGAAAGGATAACCGAAATAACATCAAGCACGGCTATTTCAAAAGAAGAATTAGAAATCAGAATTCAGCAATTGGATAATAAGTTAAGCGCAAAAATCTATGATGTTTATTCAGGAACTTCAAATAGTGTTCAGAGCATATATCAAGTTGTATCTCAAACAAACAAAATAGACAAATTAACCAATGTAGATATAATAACCCCGGCCATAACAGGCGGAACATTAAAAAACTCAATAATAACGGGCTCAACTTTTTCAGGAACCACACTTGATGGTTCTGTCCTCACACTTACGGGTAATGCAACAATAGGGGGTCAGCTAACCGTATCTGGGACGGCTACATCAACGCTCGCTGGCGATGTAAATTTTGATAGCAACACTTTGTATATTGATTCTCTCAACAACAGAATCGGAATTGGAACGACAACTCCGCAATACGCTCTTGATGTTGTTGGTAATATAAACGCGACGGGAATAATAACAGCGACAAGTCAAGTGATAGGCGGCGACCTTTCCGTTACAGGCAACACAACACTCGGGAACGCGACAACCACCGATATTACATACTTCAACTCGCGAATTGGTTCTTCTCTAATTCCAACAGCAGATAACATTCTTGATTTAGGTGATAGCGCGAATTGGTTAAGATGGAAATCGGGATTTTTTGGAACATCTATCGGAATAGGAGGAAATGCGACGACAACGGGCTCGTCTTTGTTATCGTCTGGCGCTTACGCGATTGATTCAAACGGAACGCTTTCAATAAACACAACAAACAATCAACCAACGACATTCGGAACAGGACTTGTTACACTTCCAAATCTTTCAGGAACAAATGCCACAATCACAAACGCAACAACAACGAATTTCTACTCAACGCTTGCAAACATAATCACAGGTATTTTCTCATCTCTAACCGCAACAACATTCACGGCGACAAATTCAACAACGACAAATGCCACAAGCACGACACTTGCAATAACAAACACGGCGACAACAAGCAACCTCATAATCTCAAACGATACGACAATCTCATCACTAACGCCATCAAGATTGGTATCCCTAAACAGTTCAAGAAAGTTAACCAACACCGACCTATTCTCTTGGGTGACGGGAACGACAAATCAAATCACAATCACAGACGACTCTGATGGAACAATAACTCTCTCAACTCCGCAGAATATTCACACATCTGCAAATCCGACATTCAACAACCTAACTCTCACAGGAACACTAAACGCGACAGGGCTATCATCTTTCACACAGGCGTCAACTACGCGGCTTTCTGTTTTTGATACCGCATATTTCGGGGGAACGGCTACAACAACAATCACTCAATCCGCGATTAATATTCCAACAGGGGGAACTTATCAAATCAACAGCGCTAATGTTCTTTCAGCGACAACTCTCGGCTCTGGAGTATTATTTTCTTCTCTCACAAGTGTCGGCGCATTAAACTCTGGCTCAATAACTTCGGGATTCGGAGCGATTGACACGGGAGCGGATAACATAACGACAACAGGAACTGCAAATCTAACTAACATAATCGGAACTAACGCCACAATCACAAACGCAACAACAACGAATTTCTACACTTCAATCTTTAACGCAGTATCCGGTATCTTTTCTGATTTAGTCGCAACAACATTCACAGCGACAAATTCAACAACGACAAATGCCACAAGCACGACACTTGCAATAACAAACACGGCGACAACAAGCAACCTCATAATCTCAAACGATACGACAATCTCATCACTAACGCCATCAAGATTGGTATCCCTAAACAGTTCAAGAAAGTTAACCAACACCGACCTATTCTCTTGGGTGACGGGAACGACAAATCAAATCACAATCACAGACGACTCTGATGGAACAATAACTCTCTCAACTCCGCAGAATATTCACACATCTGCAAATCCGACATTCAACAACCTAACTCTCACAGGAACACTAAACGCGACAGGGCTATCATCTTTCACACAGGCGTCAACTACGCGGCTTTCTGTTTTTGATACCGCATATTTCGGGGGAAC
>Ga0180732_1001105_pt1 | contig 17882 bp, 26 predicted proteins | sample KR11_01MetaG_FD_148674 | JGI IMG/M metagenome (GOLD analysis project Ga0180732, IMG submission 148674) | Groundwater microbial communities from the Olkiluoto Island deep subsurface site, Finland - KR11_0.1 MetaG | ecosystem: Environmental > Aquatic > Deep subsurface > Groundwater | place...
ATCACTTACATGTCGACTGTGCATTAACGGAATTTACAAGAGAATGGCTAATGCCTGGCATTCGATGGGTCGATCCGGTAGATATATTATCAATGCACCTTGATCCGCAACGTATTCGGGCAATGCTTCAGAAGGGCGCATGACCAACTATGACGAATACATACAAAGACGCTGGCAAAACTACGCCTGGCACGTCAAATTATATGTGCATATTATGACACTGGTGCGGACGTGGATAATCACGTTGCGTGATATTCTATGATGCGCAACTATAGCAATACCGAGATGATTACGACAGGGAATATATGTAGTGTGCAAATTTAAGGATTTGGAAACCGCACTTGTACAACTAAACGACACACTATGCCGGATTGCAGCTGCGCTGGAGCAGATAGCGCAAAGCGATATGACGTTAGTGGACTTTGATAGCATAGACTGGGATATAGACTTGGGCGACGGAGATTGAACAATGCCAGATGATGATGGTCGGATTATTGCTGTACTTGGAGAGAAGATGGACAATATAGCATCTTTATTAAAAACTCATATAAACGACAATAAGGTCGATCATCAAATTTATGAGGGCAAATGGCAACGACTAGAGGTGAATGTCGCCCAATTGGAAACCAAACAGACGACGCTTGCATATATACAGGGTGTCATTTCGATTGCGCTAAGTTCGGTTGCTGCGTATTTGGGAATTAGATAGTTGAGCGATACCGGTAGAGAGGCGGCGTATATGTCTGATACAAGACTATGTTATCACTGCGGAGAAGTTAAGCCGGTGACCATGTTCAGCATAGACAGAAGGAGCAAGAGAGGCTATCAGTGTATGTGCAAAGCGTGTTTCCATGAATATTGCATGCAACACAAGGAAGAAATCAAAACCAGAAAAGCAAAGTATTATCAAGAGCATCGTGAAGAAAGCAAGGCGTATTATGATTCTTATGTAGAAAGATACCCGGATAAAATTAAATTATATAAAAAAACATACAAAATATCAGAAAGAGGAAGAGCAGCAGGTGCGGCCCATAAGAATAGAAGGAGAGCGACTACTGGGTCTTATTTATCAGTTGATACTGTAGAGGAGTTAAAAGCCGAGTATGGCGGATTTTGTCCATATTGCAATGATAAGATAGATGATGGTCATATAGACCATATTGTTCCGATTGCTAGTGGCGGAACGAATGATAGGGATAATCTTGTTTATTGTTGTGCAACGTGCAATTATGAAAAATGGACGCGGAGTCTGCTTGAATTTATGATTTATAGGGCTATGGCGGAATAAGTTGAAAATAGCCATAGTTGCAGATACGCATGCGCCATACCACGACCAACGGGCGATAGACTTGGCGTGTGTTCTGATTCAAGAGTTTGTGCCGGATGAGCTGGTACACCTAGCAGACGGGCAGGACTTTTACTCAGTCAGTAGTTTTGACCGCGATCCGGAGCGTGTAATTCGATTACAGGATGAACTCGACAAGGGATTCGAGGTGAACAAGACACTGGCCAGTGCCGCGCCGGATGCAGAGCGGTATTATCTGGAGAGCGGCAATCACGAAGCGCGGTGGATTAAGTACCTGCATAAGCACCCTGAGATAAGCGGGCTTCGCGCACTAGAGTTTGAGAACGTGTTAAGGTTGGAGGAGAGCGGATGGAAGGCCGGCGGGCTTGACCGTGAATATTGCGGCGGTAGACTGGTACTCAAACATGGGAAACGTATCAGCAAGTACGCGGGGCAGTCTGCGCGTTTTGCGCTCGAAGAGGAAATGCACCAGCGTTCTGTGGTTATTGGGCACTCGCACCGGCAAGGGTTTATACCTGAGACTGGGCCGCGTTTATTGGTGAGTGGGTGGGAAGTGGGTTGTCTTTGCGAATTAGAGCCTGAGTATATGCGGCATCCTAACTGGCAGCAAGGTATGGCTTTTATCACGACCGGCACGGGACACAGCTTCGGCATTGAATTGGCATTATTTATTGGTCGGGGTAGAACTCGACTAACTTATTTCAGAGGTAAAGAATTTACAAACTAGGACGGTGGTAATTGATGCGGAATATCACAGCCTGACCGGGTTCAACAACCTGCGGGCATGTGCCAGTTATATGAATTATGTATATGAATAGTACGGAGGATAGATGCCAGAGAGAGTGAATACGAATAGTGATAGAATTTTAGAAGTGACGTTGGTGATAAATACCACGGCCTACACGGCCAATGACGTATTGTCCATTACCGCCGAGATACCAAACGCGGTGCCGAACGGCATGACCGCCATTCTGGAATATATCCAATTGACGGACTATGCCAAAAACAACGCCGCATTGCAACTGTGGTTTCTGGATACCAATACCAGCATCGGCACAATTAACGCCGCTGAGAACGCCGCAGATGCTGTCAGCGATGACGTGGTTGCGTACGTGGACTTTGCGGTAGCCGACTATACCAGCGAAGCGAATTGGTCGCGCGCGTCCAAGAACCTGACCGATACGGGGATGGGCGCAATGTTTGTGCCGGCTACGACAGTGGGGACGGTGCGGAATAGTAGCATCTGGATCGCGTCCAAGATTATCACTGACGCTAAAACCTATGCTGTAGGTGACCTCAAACTCAAGATTGGCTTGATGGTGAGCTGATGCACATCGCATCGAGACGAGCATTGATGCTGGCTGCGGGCGTGCCATTCCGCGGCGCACTCGACGCCTACGCCACAAGTATGGTACATCTGTACGACCCGGCCCGGCGCTGGTTGACGGCCTACACGGGTAACCTCGTGCGCTTGCGGCGTGCTAGTGACAATGCGGAAAGCAACTTCACATATACCGCTACCGGCGAGCTTGACCTGGCAGCTATCGCAACGTGGGCAGGCGGCGCATCTTATGTGGTCACCGTGTACGACCAGAAAGGCGCGGACAACGTAACGCAAGCCACAGCCGCAAACCAGCCGCTATTCACCGCCAGCGCGCAGAACGGGCATGCGGGGATGACGTTTGACGGAACGAACGACTTCTTGCAAGGCGCGTTCACAAATGGCGGAGCGTTGAGCCAGCCATATAGTGTTTTTGCACTGGCGAAACTGGATGCAACACAGGTTAATGACGATGTATACCGTTTATTAGTTGACGGTGATGATTCTTCAAACAGAATGATAATCGGACAGGACGCGGCAGATACACCAGATGCATGGAGAATATACGCTGGGAGTGCTCTGTCGAGCGGTACATCAAATTCAAATGTTTTGATTTGGTCGGTGGTCTTTAATGGTGTATCGTCACAATTCTGGAATAATGCTGTCAGCCAAGCGAGTGGGGATGCTGGCGCTCAGAATGCCGACGGACTTACTGTCGGTTCACGGTATTTGAATGCGCAAGAGCCGTGGAAAGGCATCATCGGGACGCTTGCCATTGCTGACCCGGCGTTCAACGACACCGACAGGCAAGCTGTCCAGGTGATACTCAACACCTATTGGGCGGTGTATTGAAACGTCTATGGATAATATCCGTCGCTTTACTGCTGATCTATGCATTGCAATCCTGCGGGATACGACCAGTCACATTTGCGTCGCCATTACCAGCGCCATTGGAAAACAAGCGCGGCGTAGGCACAAACGATATTCAGGACATTTGTATACCAGCAACATGCGCTGATGTCGCAAACCTAGGCGTCGGCTGGACGTTCAAATGGTATGTTACGGCGTTAAATTGCAGTGGTATTGAATCAGTGTGTCAGATTAGCGTCCCGCTGGCAAACAACTATTGCGAGATATTGCGAGGCACGTCACAATGGCTAATGGGATTCAACGAGCCAGAATTACCAGCATCGCACGGGCAGGCAAACTTGACACCAACTCAAGGGGCTATTGCCTGGAAGGACGTTGAGGGCTGTTATCCGGATAAATTTCTAATATCACCAGCTATTGTAGTATATGATAATAAATTGATTGAAGGTGGGACATGCTGCTGGGCGGATACAATGGTAAATCCTACCTGCCGGTGGCTTGAGGATTGGCGCACCGAATATATAAGGTTGTACAATCGGCATCCAAGAATAGACGCGCTCGGGGGGCATTGTTACGCTCAATTCGCGGTAAACAATGATACACTGACAGCTTGCCGGACAATGACGGCATATTTGGAAGCACGACTAAAAGCGTGGAATATTCAAGGCGGAATTTGGATGAATGAGTTTGGGCCTATACCCAGCACGAATCAGGCGGATATGAATCAACAGTTATTGGAAACTATGTTCTATTTTGAGCGCACGCCGACTATTGCGCGATATGCAGCCTGGGCTCCATGCCGAGCACTGGCATATCCTTCGATGAGCATGTTCGGATGTGACAATCACACATTGACCAGTTATGGGGCGGTGTATAAGTCACAAGTTCACACGGCGTTTATGCCGATGATTATTGTGGCACCATGACCGCATTCTCATTCGTCGGCACGATAGCACCGCTGCAAACAGCAATTATGATTGCCAGTGATGGGGGATGGCGTGTGAAGGTCGATATTCCGGCGAATCAGGAGGGGGCAGCGTTGGAATTGCTGACGATGCGCGGCAAGGTGCTGAAGATTACGATTGAGGAAGATATTGAGGGGATAGGTGGCGAGCGAAGTAAAGCTGTTAATAGGCGAAACGCAAAAGAACGAATCTAGCAAGGCGATTCGGGCTTGCAATGATTACCTACGCATGGGCGTTGGTCGTTCTCTTGCTGAATTAAGCCGCATTTACACCGCTCAGCACCATGAAGCACCGCCAACGCAGTCATGGGACACCCTGAAGGCATGGTCGTGCAAATATAATTGGTCGAATCGAGCAGAGCAATGGGACTCGAATACAGATGAGCGCAAGACACTAGAATACAATCTTGCAATGAAAAATGGGCTTGCGCTTGATTATGAGCGTGTAAATAGTCTAAAACAATTGGCATTGTTTTTAGAGTCGCAAGTTTATGAACAAGGCGAATCTGGGAAGTTCCATAATGTTTGGTTGCCAGATGTTAAGTCCGTTGGTTATGGTGAGTTTTCCGAAATTGTTGACATTGAACGGTTTAACGCTGGATTGATACAGCAATTTAGGGGTGCGCTTGATGACCTGGCGAAAGAAACTGGTGGACGGATAGTTAAGCAAGAAATTGGGGGCGCCGGTGGGGGTCCTTTGCAATTTGTACAAATCGGGATTGGCGGGATCAAAGTTGATGAGGATATATAAATGTGGATAATCCGCAGTTCATATTTTATGGCGGGTCACGTGATTGTGTCAAATATCATGGCTCTGAAGCAATATTGCACGGGCCAGCCGAAACCGGAAAGACAATCTCGCTACTGTGGAAGATTCATCTATGTGCGTTAAAATATCCAAACGCGTCTATTGTAATTGCGAGAAAGACGCAAACCAGCACATATAGCACGGTGCTGATGACGTACTCGCAAAAGGTATTGTTGGGCAACCCTGGGCGGTGGGGGATAGAGCCGTATGGCGCTAAAAAGCCGGAGTGGTTCGATTATCCTAACGGTTCGCGGATATGGATTGCGGGACTTGATAAGGCGGGTAAGGTGCTATCCGCAGAACATGATATTGTATATGTCAATCAGGCCGAGGAGCTAACGCTTGAGGATTGGGAAACCATCACGACGCGCACGACAGGTAGGGCGGGACATATGCCATATTCGCAAACAATAGGCGATGTAAATCCTGCATATCCAACACACTGGATGTATCACCGGGCGAGTATGCAGATGTTCTATTCCAGGCACGAAGAAAATCCGGTGTTATACAACCAGATAACAGGTGAAATTACAGCGCAGGGCGAGAAAACAATGTCCGTGCTGGATGCGCTTACTGGAGTCAGAAAACTGCGATTACGCTATGGAAAGGCGGCGCAAGCAGAGGGTGCAATTTATGACGAATGGAGCGACGCCGATCATCTGATATACGAGAAGGATGCGCCGCGCAAATTCAGGCGCTATGTGGCAGCATTAGACTGGGGATACCGCAACCCTGGGGTGATGGGTTTATTTGGGCTCACGCACGACGATGATGCATATTTGATAGCTCAGTATTACCGCACAGGTATGCGTGATGATTGGTGGCTTGAAAAGGCATTAGCTCTCGATGTAGAATATGAGCATATCGAGGCATTCGTTTGCGATCCGTCAGAGCCGGCATACATAGATAAATTCAGAGCGGCAGGACTGAATGCGATTAAGGGTGAGAATAGCGTTATACCGGGCATCAATGCGGTTAAAAAGCGATTGGCAGACAAGCGATTGCATATTGTGCGGGGCGGTTTGCGAGAGCGTGACGAATCGCTTGCAGAGGCGCGCAAGCCGTTATGCGTAGAGGATGAATTCCCGGCTTATGCGTGGTCAGATAATGATAAAGAAACGCCTGTTAAGGTTGACGATCATGGCGTGGATATGGTGCGGTATTTCGTCAGATACATAGATAGTAACAGCCAACCATTCGCCAGGGCGTATGTTTATTAAAGGAGAATGATGAGCGTAATTTGGGCAGTATCATCCGGGGAATACAGCGATTATGGTGTAATTGCAATATTCACAACAGAAGAGAAAGCTACTGAATACGCAAAGGCTTGTCACGCAGAGGTAGAGGAGTTTAGACTTGACCCGTCAATTAGTGACTTTGACCAGGTAGAGCTTATGTACGTTCAGATGTACAAGAATGGTGACGTTAGAAGCGTTGAGAAATCTACAGGAAATAGAATTGACCGTCAACCAGGATTCTGCAACTATCTTCGTGCCGGATATGCGGAACCGCAGGAGGTTATTACGTGGGGCGTAGACACAGGCGACGAACAAAAAGCTATCAAAGTTACGAACGAGAAACGTGCCATGTTAATAGCTAATGATGCGTGGCTAAATTACGACAAGACGTATGCGTTGCTTGGGCATAAAGAAGAAAGTTAGGTATTAACACGGAGGCGTGAATGCCGACAGATTTACAACAACTACTTGAAATAGTGTACTTACAGCAATGCGTGGATGAGGAAAAGACCGCGCAGCAGAATGTCGTCATTGCACGCGATTACTACGAGGGCGACCAGAAAGTACCGCTATCTGAGCGACAGAAGGAATTCCTGGGCTTCAACGAGAAGACAGCGCGGTTCGCACTCAACTATTGTAAGGGAACCGTGGATGCCGTTACCGAGCGGATGATTGTGACGGGATTGACCAGCGACGATGATACTTATGCGCAATGGTGCTGGGACGTATGGAGCAACAATCGCATGGATGCCAAGCAGGCGATGGTGCATCACGGCGCGGTCAACGACGGCGAGACATTTGTGATGGTCGAATGGCCAGAAGGTAGACAATATCCGCTGCTATTGCCACATCCACGCTATAGCGATCCGGAGGTTGACGGGGACGGCTATGGGTGCAAAGCGCATTACAGGGAAGGTGATCCGAATCTCGAATTAACAATGGTGAGCAAGCGCTGGACGGAGACACGGATTAACGATAAAGGCCGGCGTGAGACCCTAAGGCGCATGACATTGTACTTTCCAAACCGCATTGAGAAGTACATCGCCAGCACAAAAGACGAATCGGGCTGGATAGAATATATCGAGACTGACGTGGATGCCGAGGGCAATAAAACGGACAAAGCGTGGCCGATACCATGGATGCATTCAGACGGGTCGCCGGTGGGTATCCCATTCGCTGTATTGCGCAAACCGTCACGCCGACCGGAGTTGTGGAACGCTATTCCGCTGCAAGACAATATTAACAAAAACGCATTGGATTTGATAGCGACGGTGGATAGCACTGGCTTTCCGGTGCATCTGGCATTCGGCTTTATGCCGACTACAGACGGCAAGCCGCCGGAAAGCGACGGGGGCAACTATTTGAAGCTATTCCCCAGTGCGTGGATGACGATTGACACGAGCGGCGGGAACGATACGCGCTATCAGGCACTACCCACCGGCGACATCGAGAAGCTGCAAGCGTCCCTTGATTCGTGGATACTGAAACTGGCACAAATCACAGGCACACCGCTATCGCGCTTCCAGATGACGAAACAGGTTGCCGCTGAGGGTACGCTGAAACAGCAGGATGAGCCGTTGTTGGCTAAGGCGCGGCTATACACGTCGCAGGTTGGCAATGGGTGGGAGGACGTATTCTATATCGCGCGGAGCATTGCTAAACTGAAGGGGCAGCAAGTCGGCGATGACGCATCGTTGCTACAATGCCAGTGGAAACCATTAGCGGTGCGCGACGAGAAGGCGATGCTGGAGACGGCGCAACTCAAAGCGGGGCTAGGTATTCCATTCGAGACGATATGGGGCGAATTGGGCTACGACGCTGACCAGATAGCCGAGATGAGTGCGGCACGAGCGGAGCAGTTAGTGCAGACCAGCAACATAGGTGGCGCGCTGTTGGAGTCGTTTGAACGTGGCGGGTTTTAATTAAGTAGCACAAAAGGAGAATGAGAATGAAAACGATATACGGAAGTTCGGATTTTATAAGTCCGGGGCTGGTTATTGATGATGATGGTGATTATATCTACATGACCAGGAGCGATTATAAACTATTAGCTGGGCTGCTACGGCAAACATCTGAATCTAAAAGAATAAGTGGACTTTCACTGCAAGGCAATCACGCAAAAGTTTTATTAGATTTGGAATATTCGCATACTGGATTTTAACATTCAACGTAAAGGAGACTGAGAATGTACAACAAGACGGATAATATGCGAGCGGAACTGAGTCATGCATTGCGTGATGTATCTGAGGCATTGTCAGGCGTGGCGCTTGATGCTATAGAGCCATTCTTTGAGAAGATGGAAGCCGAAGAGCGAGAGGAGTCAAACCGCGAAATGGCGAATGATAGATTTGACACATTTGCCAACGAGTCCGATTTGACGCAAGAGCAAAAGAAGCACCTGCGTGTTTACAGGCGCTATGTGAAAACGGACAGGATTAACGGAGAATGCGCCTTGATAATGACATTGCTTGATAAAGCCATTGAACGTATAGACGACTTGGAAATAACTGTTGAGGCGTTGACAGATTACTAATGCCAATCACACCCGATGTGCTCCGCCTTAACGAGCAGTTCCGTGCGATGCTATTGGCAAACGAACGCCAGGCAGCGGGTGCAATGGTTAGATATTATGGAGTCGGGTGGCAAAAGTTGCAAGCGGACATCGGCAAACTGAGTGGCGAGATTACCAAGTTGCAAAACGCGGGTGTGACGATTGACAAAAAGACCGCAACGGACTTGATACATATGCTGGAAATACAACGTCAGGTGGATACAGAATTGACGCGGTTCGCCAAGTTCGCAGATACGACCATCAGTGCTGAACAGCGCACGGCAATCGTGGCAGCAGAACGGCAGGCGTATGAACTAATTGAAACCGCACTACCAGGACAAATCAGAGACGTGGTGAGCGTAAACTTTCACCGGCTGCCGCGTGAGGCGGTCGAATCGCTGGTTGGGTTCGTGCAGGATGGTACGCCGCTGGGGGATTTGATAGCCGGCTATGTGGGGGATTCAGCGCGTGATTTCAGTGAAACGCTGGTATCCGGCTTGATTGCGGGGCAGGGGCCGCGTGAGACGGCGCGCCAATTGCGGAATGCCTATGGGATGGGTTTGACGAAGGCGCTACAAATATCGCGCACCGAAACGCTGCGGGCATACCGGACAGCAACACTTGCGAGTTACCAGGCGAATAGCGATGTGCTGAATGGCTGGGTCAGAAGTTCGGCTAAAGATGACAGAGTTTGTATGGCCTGTCTTTTACTTGACGGCAAGGAATACGCGTTAGATGAACCGATGCCGGAGCACATTTCGGGACGTTGCTCGTTAATCCCGCGCACAAAGACTTTTGCCGAGATGGGCATTGACGCACCCGAGCCGGCGTTCACACCTGACAACGGGCGCGATTGGTTCGAGCGTCAAGACGAAGCGACGCAACGCAAGATTATGGGCAGCGGGCGGTATGACGCCTGGAAGGACGGCGCGTTCACGCTTGACCAGATACCGCAGCTGACGCATAACGACACGTGGGGCGATTCGTGGACACCGGCGCCACTGTATAAGCTGCTGGGTGAGGGCGCGCCGGTGGGCAGCTATCAGGGGTGGCTGGAGGGACAGGAGGCAAAATTACTTGGTGGAATTGCGCCAATTGGTGATGATATAACTTCTGATATTTTGGATAAATGGTTAATTAGCGGGCTGGATAATCCAGACGATAGAACTTGGCTGAGAAGCTCTCGCATAATGAGAGAACAAGCCAAGAATGATATAGTTACTGAGCTTTCAAGGCGTAGCGGTTTGTCGTATGACGAAGCGAATGTATTTATTGAGCAATGGTCTCTAACTTCAAATGATAATGATATGCGGTCATTGGCAATACAGAAAGACGCAGCCGAGTTCTTCGGGATGCCATTATCTAATTTTACAATAGAAAAGATTAGAGGATTGGAATTAGAATTAGAGAATTATAAGGTGTCTTTATCCGGGCAGGGCTTGACACAAGAAGAAATAGTTGCCAAATTAGATAGAATTGGTAAATTCTCACCTTTGTATTCTAGCGATGCACAAAAGAGTTTTATTGGTACAATGTATGATTTGACACAAGAACAATTAAATACAGCCGGATTCTCTTCTGGCGATACTATTCGACTGAGACGTGGGGTGCGCTTGCCAAATGATATAGCCAAAGATATGTTGACAGATGATATTGTTAACATAGAAGGAAATGTGTTAGAGAGTTGGTCTGTATCAGAGGGAACAGCCAGAAAATTTGCAATGCGTGACCCATTGGCGGTGAGAGAGGATACCAATATTGGTCTGGTATTAGAAATGGACGTACCGATTGAAATGGTTGTTGGAAGTGCTAGAACTGGATTCGGTTGTTTAACTGAGGGAGAGTTTGTTATACAGGGACTTAGAGGAGAAGCGAAAATCGTGGAGCGAATAATAACAAGATGATAAAAAAACAAACTATCAATATAGGCGACACAGACAAGAACGCTGATTGGATTAAAACTCCAGAAAATCGAAAATCTGAAGCCGAGATACACGATGCGCTTGCTAAACAACATGCAAAGGACGCCAAATGACACTGACACAAACGCAAGCGCTACTTGCTATTATCCGCCGTGCGCTTATAATGATAGTGAAGCACATCGAGAAGTTACAACGCGAGTTGAAAGGGGAATGATGTCAGAGTTAAAGAAAGTTAAGGCAAGCGAGAAGATACGCACTGGGCAAATGGTTGTTATGTTCTGGAGCGAGGACGGGGAAGAACATCTTGCCCAGCTCTGGAGTAAAGAGCCACATATAAACGGATTCGCCAGTCACGACGCAGAACCAGGCGAAGATGTATGGATAAGAGTCGGTAGTAAATAACTTAACAAGCGATATAGGGTAACAGTGAACTCGTAATATTGATGCGACGCACAGGGGCAGAACCCACGCGAGAAACGTTAGACAATGCATCATCTGTTACCCTGAATATTTAACAAGCAACGGCTGCATTCGTAAGAATCCCGCCAATATACTGAGTTACCGACGCGAAAGCGCCCGTGATTCAGCATATTGGCGGTTTTTATTTTACGGCGGGTTCAGTCCCGCAATAGGTAGGAGGCGAGATGCCAGAAGAGACACCGGGCGGGATGCCCATAATTACACCGGCAGGCGAGATGCCAGACGGTACGGACGCTGGAAATATGCAGGCCGACGCAACGCAGACTGAACTTGAGGACATTCGCAAGGCACTCAAGAAAGCTAACGCTGAGGCGGCAAGCAATCGGAAGGCGCTACAGGCTTTCCAGGATGCTGAGGCGAAACGCAAAGAAGCCGAGATGACCGAAGTCGAGAAGGCCAATGCAAGGGCGACCGAGATGGACGCTAAGTACGCGGCCTTAGAACAGAGCCTACGGGAAACCAGACTCAATGCGGCGATTGATGTAATGGCTAAGACGCTGAAATTCCGCAAGGGAAAAGAGGCGCGAATGCTCATCAATCGGGACGCGTTGGAGTACGGGGACGATGGCGAATGGACGGGAATCGAGGAAGCGCTTAAGGCGCTGGCCAAAGAATCACCACATCTGATAGAGGCAGCGACAATGCCAGATACCGACGGACTACGCCGGAATCAAGGCAAAGCGCAGGCTCAAGACGATGCGGCGTTAAGGACTATTGCGGAACGATACGGCATCCAATCCTAATAGTTTTATGGAGACAGAATGGCAACAAATAACATTACGATGACTGCGAGCGATGTACGCCCTTTACCGGGCTATAGGTCAGTTCGCATTGACGCCGGGGGCACAATCTACGCTGGTGAACCCTGCTATATTGTCAGCGATGGCGATGTAGAACGGACTGATGCGGATGGGAGTTTGTCCGCGATGGTTCTGGGCGTTGTGGTTGCAGACAACGACGGCGGCACCGTCTTTACAGACGGCGACGTCGTGGATGTGGTCTACAACGGACGGGTAACGGGTTACTCGTCATTGACACCTGGTCTTCCTGTTTACGCGTCCACCCTTGCGGGTCAGATGCAACAGGCGGAAACATTCGTGACTGGCGACTACATTACTGAAGTCGGCATCGCGGTTACAGCAACTGAGATTCTGGTGAATCCTATCAGACACCTCGGACCTGCTGAAGACGGAACCCACGCATAAGGAGGGATGAAATGGCTGTCATAGGATTTTGGCGACCTGAAACAAATAGCCCTCCCCGCGTTGTGGGATGAGGACTACCTGAAAAAGTTGGAACTGGAAGACGGGACTAGCTTCGGCGCAATGGTTGCGGAAGCGCAAGCTGCACTGCGCATGCTGTCCACAGAGATGACCACACTGCCTCATTACAGCGGCTTGTTTGCTGTGGATGATCAGGCAGAGTTGGAATATGCAATCGGTGTGTCTAACAGCTGGTCAGAAGCCAGCGAATACACGCCGCCCGATCCACGCCGGGGCAAGACGACCGGGCACATGCTGCCCATCGCGCCTTATGACATCGGCTTGGGTTGGACTCAGATGTACATGCGCCGGGCACGCGCGGCTTCAATGCGGGCTGATATTCAGACCGTGATCGACGCTGGGCGTAATCTTTGGCAGCAAAAAGCCCTCACGCGGCTGTTCTCATCCACGGCTAACGCCGTAGGAACGACCAGTTCGGACTTGGGCTTTGCTGATGCCGCGGCAACGGATACAACCTATATTCCGCCCGTATCGCCAGATGGTGAGACGTTCCTTGGTTCACATACCCACTACCTCGGCTCTAGCGTAACCGGCATCACAGCCAGCACGCTGGATCAGAGCGCGTTGAATGTGGCACTGGAGCATCTGCAAGAGCACGGTGTGCAGGGTCCGTTTGAGTTGGTAGGAGCGCGAGCCGATGCCAGCGAATGGTCGAATACTGAAAACGTGACCGGCTGGAAGCCACCAATGTATCAGGGTATCGCTTATCAGGCGAGCGCTGTGGAACGGGCGATGGTTAGTGATATGGACAACTATTTTGGATTCGTTGAGACTGACTATGGCATCGTGCGTCTATGGCTTACTCCTAGAGTTCCCTCGGATAACTTTGCAGTCTACAAGACGTATGGGGGTGGCAACCAGCGCAATCCATTGCGGATGCGCTTCCGCCCGTCCACGGGCTTCGGCTTCATGATTGTCCCTGGGCAATATGTCAATGACCCCGTATCTCTGGCAGTAGGATATACAGAGTTCGGGTTTGGCGTTGGCCCTAACCGCGTCGCCGCGGTACTTGTCGATGTTGGAGCTTCTACTTGGGCTGCACCGACTATTTCATAGTTGACGAATAGGAGGCATTAAAATGGCTAACTACGGAAACTATGGTAGTGGACGGTTCAATAAGATACTCGTTAAAGACATCACCGTTAGCGATGATGTTACCATCACTGATGACCTGGCAATCACCGGCCTATTGACGGTCGGTGAAACGCTGGCAATCACGGGCGCATCTACATTTACCGGCGCGGTAAGCATCGATGATACCACGGCTACAACCTCTGGCATTACGGGCTCCCTCCACACAGATGGCGGAGTCGGTATTACGGGGGCGTTGTACGTGGCAATCACAACCGCATCGACGACCATGGCTACCGGGGCGTTAATCGTCAAGGGTGGCTTCGGTCTAGCGGGCGCGATGTTCATTGGCGGGCTGATAACAAACACATCCGTAACTGGCTTCCGTTCTAATCCGACCTTTGTGCCAGATTCTACTTACTCCAATTACGCACTTGCAATAGGATGGAAGGGAACTGCCAACGAACTTGCGGTAAACTTTGGCAATGCTGCCGACCAGAACTTTAACCCGATACAACTAAACGTTAATGTTACTGGAACAACCACCGGCCCGACTAACTCAAGCCAGATGAATGGAATCCACCAACTTATCACTCACGATACCAACGACATGCTGAATCTTAGGTTAAAGAATGCCGACTTCAATGTTGTGATTGGTAAGGATGTCAAGGATGCCTACTGCTATCAGGGTGAAATCGACTTTACAACTGCTGCCGTTACTGTTGTTGGAGAAACTGCGGTACTCGGTTTAGTGGTTAATGCAGCCGTGGCTGTTACTGGTAATGTTCGTGGTCAGATCATATCCATGCAGGGAACCGGAACGTATACAACCGCTGTCGGGTTGGAAATCAGAACCACATGCGGTACGGGATTGGGCGCGGGTCTTTCTGAGGGTATCAGAATCGCCGGTACTCCTCTGCCAGTAGTTGGAATTGCGATGGGCAACCAGACCAATAACAACGAAGGGCCACAATTCGCTTTCTTCTTCCCAGCTCCGGCTGGGGCAGATATTGGGCCGTGTGTGGCTTCGGCTAACGCTGGTGCCGGCGCTGGTTCAATCGCTATTAAAATCGGCGGGGCTACCAAATATATGCAATATTGGGACGCTGCTACCTAATCATATACAAGGCCTATGGCGGTGAGCCTTTAATCACCGCCAAAATCTAACGAAAGGGGCGTAAAACGCAATGGAACTAACAATTCTCGAAAGGTTAAACTTACTGGGCATATTACCCGAAGTGGGCAATTTTGTCACGATGAAAATCCTACAACGGTTACGATTGGCACTCGGCTTCACAGAAGAGGACATCGCAAAATATAATCTCGTCGTCACAGAGGGCAACGTAAAATGGGAAAACGAAGAGGGGCCGGCCAATATCCCGCTTGGTAAAGTGGCGCGTGAGGAAATCATCAAGGCGCTTGAGAAACTGGACAAGGACGGCAAAGTCGGAGCGCGTCACCTAACTTTGTATGAGAAATTCGGATTCAACGCGGAGTAGATGCAATGAAAGGAGAACGAATCAATAACAAAATCGAGGCGGGTACGGGTAGAGTTTGTCTCCTTTCGCTACTTGTGCCCGCCACCTGGCAGATTACTATAGCCCAGGGCGGATAGATAGCAACATAAGGCTAGTTGTACAAAACTATCCGCCCTAAATATGGGGGTGCTAATGGCTTTTACATACGTTGGGGATTACTCAACCAATCTGGACAAAGTACGCGAAAACATCCGCGATGTAACGAGCGGATCGGGTCCGCGTCCCGCTGATGCCAACTTTGCCGATGCGCTCATCAATGGCATTATCACCGACGAGGGAAGCTGGCAACGGGCGACCGCCGCATGCTTTGAAATGCTGGCCGCCGAATGGCGCCGGCATCCATCCTATGCCACTGACGGCTTGCGATTAGATCGCAGCGACATCGCGGACGGATTCGACAAGATAGCGCGGGGATGGCGCAGCAAATATGGCGGAGCAGTCCGACAATATGCGCCGGTGTACGTGGCGGGGCAAATCACCAAAGACGGCTACTCAGATGACATCACCAATGATGACGTGGAAGCCACCGCGGAATATGGTGATCACAAGTTTGAGTACGTGACACCGTAAAGACACAAGAAAGGAGAGATATGAAGCTAAACCTGGGTGTTGGCCGGGATGCGCTGGATGGGTGGGTAAACGTAGATATAAAACAGTACGCGGGCGTGAACGTAATCTGGAACCTTAACATAGTACCGTGGCCGTTTGAGAACGAACAATTCGACGAGATATTGGCATTGGACATTCTGGAGCATGTTGTTGACTTGACGGCAGTGATGGACGAATGTTGGCGGGTACTACAGGCTGGCGGGGAAATCACGATTCGTGGGCCGGTTGCCGGTGGTATTAACCACTATGCCGATCCGACACACCTCCGTGGATTCATAGCACGCTCATTCAACTACTATGCCGCCAATACGCAGCCGGGTGTTGAAGTGCCGTTGATATATGGTGAGGGGCGCTGGAAATTAGATTCTGTAACAGAGGACGGGCCGAATATCTTATTTAAACTGAAGAGGTTGCCATGATAGGCGTCGGGATAATCGCATTCAAGCGCGCATTCTATCTGCGGCGGTTAATCAAAAGCCTGGAAGCACAGACAGACCTTAGCGGCATTAACTTTCATTTCTTTCAGGATGGATGGGTAAATGAGTTCAGTGGATTAGTATACGCGCACGATCACGAAATAGCACAAAGCGTCAAGACGTTCAATATGGCAAAACTGCCAAATAAGGAATTACACAGACGTGAACGCCATGTCAGCGTGGGCATCAACAGCTTTGAGGCCTGGGAGTATATGACAGAACGCTATGACAAAGTGATGATGATGGAAAATGACGTTATTCTTTCCCCGCACTGGTTCAGGCTGGCAAACATATTGTACAACGAAACACCAGACGATGTGTTCAGCTTTTCGCCAGGCTTTATCAGGCAATGCGAAAAGGCGGATATTGACCAGCACCTTAACAGCATGACAGTACCGGAAAGTTTCCACTTTTGGTGTGAGTGTTTCACGCCTGAGAAATGGAATAACATCAGGCCATTATATCTTGACTTCTACGACACGTTTATACGGGGCATCGATTTCAATATGCGTAACGCACAAGATATTATAAATTGGCACTCAGAACACGGCAATCCTTGCGACATTACCACACAGGACGCAGGTATACAGACATCAATCTGGGCGCTCGGATTAAAGCACGCCTGTTGTACCGTCAACCGCGGAATGGGCATTGGGATGATCGGGCTTGACTTCAGGGAGCCACTGTTTGCAGAGTTCGGGTTTGCACAGCAAATGCCGTATGTATTCGACAGTGACGCCACGCTCGATGGTTTCAAGTGGCTATAAATTATATCCTCCAGTCCGCGCGACCTGAATATCACTATTGTCTATCACTGACAGAGGGGATGGTCGTATCGAGCAGATGGAATTAGCTATTGCAAAACTATAACACATAACGAAAGGGGAAAAATGAGGATTCTATTCACAGCCGCTGCACCGTGGGTGAACAGCGGATACGGAAAGCCGATGCGGTCACTTATACCGATGCTAACTGAGGCGGGGCACGAGATAGCAGTTGCGGCATTCTACGGATTCCAGGGGACTGTCGCTAATATGGAAATCTCAGGCGTACCGGTCAGAGTATATCCGATTATGAAGGCGCAATATTTCAACGACGGTATTGAGCATCACGCCAGAGATTTTAACGCCGATGTAGTTATTACATTACAGGATGTATGGATTCTGCAAAAATATGGCGCGCGCGGGTTCAGATGGTGTCCGTGGATGCCTATAGATACGCACCCGGTTACGGATATGATTCTGGATGCGTTGGCCAGTTGTCACACCGCACTTGTATATACAAAGTGGGCACAACGCGAACTGGATGCGCACGGATACGAGAATAATCGTTATATGCCGTTGGGCACGAACATGGACATTTACAAGCCGATGGATAAGCGCGAAATGCGGGCGCGGTTCGGGCTCCCAGAGGATACGTTCATTGCGGGGATGGTGGGCGCAAAT
>Ga0180732_1001106_pt1 | contig 17881 bp, 15 predicted proteins | sample KR11_01MetaG_FD_148674 | JGI IMG/M metagenome (GOLD analysis project Ga0180732, IMG submission 148674) | Groundwater microbial communities from the Olkiluoto Island deep subsurface site, Finland - KR11_0.1 MetaG | ecosystem: Environmental > Aquatic > Deep subsurface > Groundwater | place...
TGTAGATTCTTGTACACTCTGTTTGCATAAGGTCACTCTTGTTGTATTGTTTATTGTCTTGAAATCACAATAATTATACAACATTTGTGGCCTTTTTTGCTCTCTATTAATGAGAAATGCGGGCTAAGGGTTGGGATGGGAGGTTCGATGTGCCTGCCAAAGAGAATAGAATTTTGTTTTTAGTCATGTCGTGTCTTGACTTCCCGCTTTACTTTAAGCTGCACACGATGCGGTTGCGTCTTTATGTAACCATGCTTATTGTGAAAATCCGTTATGGTATGATTATCTGGCCTTGATTGTCAGTGATATGTTTTTATTTGGATGTTTTTTATGAATGATACAATCCTGCAGTTTATTATTCTGGCTCCGCCTCTGCTGCTGGCCCTGACGGTCCACGAATTTGCCCATGGCTATGTGGCATTTCGGTTGGGAGACCCAACGGCCAGGGCATTGGGCCGTCTGACATTGAACCCCATCAAGCATCTTGATCCACTAGGAACGATTGCTTTTTTTATCTTTCACATTGGCTGGGCCAAGCCGGTGCCGGTGAATCCGTCTTATTTTAAAAATCCTCAAAAAGACATGCTCTGGGTGGCCTTGGCCGGTCCAGCGACCAATCTCATCATGGCTATTATCAGCGCTTTGATGACCAAAGCGCTCTGGTTGCTTGCCCAGATCATTCCTTACTCTGCTATGGCAGAAGCAGTTCTGATCCCGCTGAATAGCACTTTGATTGCCAGTGTCTGGATCAATCTGGTGCTCTGCATTTTTAACTTTCTTCCAATTCCTCCGCTCGATGGCAGCCGGATCCTTGCTGGAATTCTACCCCCTGATCTGGCCCGTTCTTATGCATCCATTGAACGATATGGTTTTATCCTTCTCATTATCTTGGCTGCCACTGGTGTTCTGTCCAAGTTGATCATCCCGCTGATTAATTTTGCTAATAGTTTGTTACTTTCCTGAGTTTATTTGTTACCGTTTTGATTTTTCCACAGCCTGTTTGACAGGTAGAGGATAGGGATTATATTTTTGCAGGGATTGTGGCAGATTGTTTCGGGCATTTCTGGCGGCATCCAGGCTAGGATATTCACCATAAAAAAGTATGAATGTTGCAGGTGAAGTCGATTTTTTGAGTACGATAAATTTTTCTGATCCTTTCTGATTTTCTTCCTCGCGCAGTATCCCTCGTAACTTCTCTTTGGCCTGATCCGCAGCAAGGACCATGATTTGGAGGGTGAAATAATCATTTTTTTCTCCAGTTAACCATCTTTGACCGGAGTCAAGACTTTTGCGAGGGAGCTGTCGTGCAATGGCTGCTTTCAGCTCGTTGTTTTTTGTTAAAGGTTCAGCGGTTAAAAGTGGGATGATGGTATTTTTTTTAGGAAGTTTGTTAACAGTGATCACTTGAATATCTGTAGATTTTTTTTCTACCAGAGGCGCAATCTCAACTGAGATTGGTTGTGTTGCTGTTTCTTTTACTGCTGATGGAGCTGGTTGGGTCGATTCTACGACTGGTTCTTGTGCTTCTGCTGGAACGGGCCTTACCAAATTGATACTCAGCTCTTCCGCTATTACGGGAGCTGGCTGTACCGATTGTACAACTGGTTTTTCCACTATCACTGGGGCTGATGGGTCAGGCTTGACGATTGGTTCTACCACTGTTACAGGAGCTGGATGGACTAACTCTGTGATCGTATTTTTTTCATCTGTTATGATTTGTTGCGTTTTTGTCTGAGGTGTAACCTGTGTACTTGCAGGTATGGAAGAAGACGTGGCAGGTTTCTGTTCTTCTCTGTTGATCAATAAAAATAGAAGCAGGACAATGAGAAGAGCGCCAGCCCCAAAGGCAATTTTTTTCTGCATATGTAGACTTGGCAGCCGAGTAGGAGGGGGGGCTCCCGCTGTCATATCGTCTGAATCCCGGACGTGTTCGAGCAGTACCATGAAAGAAGTATCATCGGCACTATAAGATGATGAACGTAGAGAGTCTCCCGCCAGGCTGTTGATCTTTCTGAAATTGCCATGGGACATGGCAAGGATTTTCGCAGCCACTTCCCGGCTGAAGATATTCTTTTTTTCAGAACCCGGTTGTTGCTGCATGCAAAAATTCAGGTATTGAAACGTATCTTCTTCTGTTAATGGCGGCAGAGAGAGATGAAGTTCTTGCGCATTTTTAAAAGTGCATAAGGCCAGTTGTTCAATATGTGCTTGTAGTCCTATCCTTCCAAAAAGGACAATCTGGAGTAAAACCCCGTTTTCGTTTGTTAGATCAATCATCTTGCGAACACGTTCCAGCGTCGCCAAATAAAGTTTTTCCCCTTCATCAAAAAGGATAAGAAGTCGCTTTTCTCGTTCCCGCAGGACTTGAGCGATTTCCATCAGGATATGATCGCTTCCCCGCGCGTTATCTTCCATTGAAAAGTTCAGATTAAGCTTCAAGGCAATGATCTGGAGGACATAATCAAAAGATTCAACGGAGTAGGGAAAGGAAATTACAATATAAGTTTCAGGGAGATCTTTCTCCAGTATTTTGCAGAGCATGGTTTTCCCATGTCCCTCTTCGCCAATACAGGTGATCAGGCTGGCAGAAGATTCTGTTATAGCTTTTCTTAATGCTTCAAGGGTAGAGGTCCGGCCGCTATCAGGAAAAAACAACCCATGGTCAAAAGGAGACTGGTGATTGATGTATTGTTCCTCTTGCATCTGTCCTGTTTCCAATATTTTAGTATCATTTTGCTCCCCAATCATTGTTGGAGGGCGCTTGGGCTCGTTGAATGTTCAAGCCGTTCAACTGAGTGAATAGTTAGATTTTTTAATGTGCCCGGATAATGGGGTAACATTTAAAAATGGATATACCATAACAAATGATCGGCGCATACTTGATTTTCCTGGCATCTTCTTATTCTGCAAAAGAACCTTCAAGGGGTGTATGCTCAATTATGTTACGAGCTTGGGGAAATCTGGTATGATCTTGTAGTGAAAATGGGTGCAAGTCTCGCTAACATATTGCAGATTTTTTTTTATTTAAAATTTAAACAGAACCGCGTCTCTGTTCAAGAAAATAATATATCATGCTGATCCAATTCTGTATAAGCCTTATTTTTTTGCTGGCTGGTTTTGTTCAAGGCATGACCGGATTTGGCTCGGCCCTTGTGGCCATGCCGTTGTTGAGTTTGTGTATTGACGTCAAAAGTGCGGTCCCGCTCTGTACTTTGAATAGTGTGGTGATTACCACATTCCTGGTATTGAAGCTTAAAAAACATCTGGATAGGAAGGAAATTTTCCCCCTGTGTGTTGCCGCTATTCCAGGAATGTTTGTAGGTGTTACCTTGTTAAAGAAGGTGAGTTCAGAGAATCTCAGTATCGGCCTTGGAGTTCTCCTCGTCACGTATGCCTGCTATAACCTTTTGATTAAAGTCAAACAGAGGAAACTACACCCCATCTGGTCCTATCTTGCCGGATTTTCTTCCGGCGCCATTGGGGCAGCTTTCAGCGCCGGTGGGCCACCGACGATTATTTATGCGACACTTAATGATTGGGATAAGGATGAGATTAAGGCCACTCTCAGTGGATTTTTTCTCTTTAATTCGTATCTCAATGCTACAGCTCATGCCGTGAGCGGTCTGACCACGGTTTCTGTCCTCTCTTCGTTTATCTATTCCGCCCCTTTTGTCCTTCTGGGAACATTTCTGGGCGCTTTCTGCTATGATCGCATAGATAAATCGGTTTATCTTAGAGTGATATTTGCCTTTTTGATTCTGATGGGTACAATGATGATTGTCACTGCGTGGTGATCCTGATTTTTTTTTTAAAAAAAAAGCAAATAAGATGTGAGGAAAATTCATGAACGGAGCTGAGCTATTGGTGCGGTGCCTTGAAAATGAAGGAGTCGATACCATATTTGGTATTCCCGGTGAGGAGAACCTGGCCTTTCTTGAGGCTTTGAGGAAATCCTCGATACGTTTGATCCTGACCCGTCATGAGCAGGCGGCTGGGTTTATGGCAGCCACGTATGGCAGGCTTACCGGCAGGCCCGGCGTCTGTCTTTCGACCCTTGGGCCTGGAGCGACAAATCTTGTCACTGCTGTTTCGTATGCGTTGCTTGGCGGCATGCCTGCTCTTTTTATTACTGGTCAGAAGCCGATCAAAATGAGTAAGCAGGGGCGATTTCAGATCCTTGATGTGGTGAGGATGATGGGGCCTTTGACCAAATTCACCAAACAGATCGTTACCGCTGGAAGTATTGCTCCACTGGTCCGCGACACGTTTCGTCTCGCCACAGAAGAGAAGCCCGGCCCCGTGCATCTGGAACTGCCTGAGGATATTGCGGCGGAAGAGACAGATAAGCAGCCTTTGTCGCTGACTCGTCTCTATCCTCCCCTTGCCAATCCTGGCTCCATTGCCATTGCGGCGGAACTTATTAAACAGGCGCGTTATCCCTTATTTCTCTTTGGGGCTGAGGCCAAACGACCGGACGTGTGCCGGGTCGCAAGAGGGCTCATTGAAAAAGCAGGTATCTACTTTTTCACCACCCAGATGGGCAAAGGGATTATTGATGAGTATTCTCCTTACTCACTGGGCACGGCAGCTCTTTCGGACCATGATTACCTGCATTGCGCCATTGAACGGGCCGATGTTATTATTAATGTCGGTCATGATGTTGTTGAAAAGCCGCCATTTTTTATGAGTCAAAGAGACGTGCAGGTTATTCATGTCAACTATTCGCCAGCGGACATTGATGAAGTTTATTTCCCCCAGCATGAAGTAATTGGTGATATCGGAACCACTCTGAGCCAGTTGTCGCACCTTATTTACGACCCGGCCGTGTCAGATAACGATTATTTCCAGCGTATTCATGAAGAAATCAACACCCATGTCTATTACACTCCAAGCGATGACCAATTCCCAGATACCCCGCAACGGATAGTCAGTGATATTCAAAATACGGTAGCTGACAACAGTATTCTTTCCCTTGATAATGGTATGTATAAGATATGGTTTGCCCGAAATTTTAAAGCGACACAGCCTGATTCGCTGCTCCTGGATAATGCCTTGGCCTCCATGGGCGCCGGCCTCCCAGTAGCTATTGCTGTTAAACTATTGTATCCGGAGAGGCAGGTTGTTGCTGTGTGCGGCGATGGCGGCTTTATGATGAATTCCCAAGAGATGGAAACCGCTATCCGGCTCAAATTAGATCTGGTGGTCATCGTCCTGCGTGATAATGGCTACGGGATGATCAAATGGAAGCAGGGTGGTATGAACCTTCCTGATTTTGGTCTTGACTTTCTGAATCCTGATTTCATACAATACGCAAAGAGTTATGGCGCAAAAGGCTATCGTGTTACCCGTGCCGGAGAACTTGTAGAACTGCTGTCGGGATGTCTTAAGCAGTCTGGCCTTCATCTTATTGAAGTCCCTGTAGATTACTCGCAGAATGAAAAAGTCTTTTTCCAGGAGCTTCGAAACAAGACGTGCCTCCTGTGATGAAATTTATATACACTTGGAGTGTTAACTATATACCTATGGTAAGTGCAGCGATTTGCCTTCTCCAATCTTCATGACAAATCCGATAAAAAAATATCGGGCCATTGCCAGTGCGATCTGGCTCTTCATAGTTTTTCTCTCTCTTGTCTGGAATCAAGCGGATGATATTCGGGAAAGAAATGCCATTGCTCTTGAAACAGCCAGAGCGTTTTTGACTCATATTGTTGCTGTTCGCTCTTGGAATGCCGAACACGGTGGGGTTTTTGTTTTCACCGATGAGAAAGATCCTCTCAATTCCTACCTGCCGGACGATCAGCAGGGAATCGTGACCAATGATGGTCGTAGCCTTACCAATATTAATCCAGCCAATATGACCCGTCAAATTGCCGAGATTTCTGATCGTCAGAGCAAGGTGCGATTCCATCTGACAAGTCTTGACCCAATCCGCCCTGAGAACAAGGCCCTGCCCTGGGAGGAGGGGTGGCTGAAAGATTTTGAGAAAGGGATTCAGGAACGGAGCATCTTTGTTAGCGGTCCCGAAGGGGAAACATTTCGTTATATGGCGCCATTGCGTGTTACCGGGGCGTGCCTCCCCTGCCATGATAGCTATAGCTCTGGTGAGATACGGGGGGGGATTTCCATCTCCATGCCGCTGCGTTTTCGTAAATCCCCGTGGCCGATGTTGATCAGCCATGTCGGGGCGGCAATTATAGGGCTTTTGGGGATACAATTTTTTGCCATCCGGTTGCAGACTCGCAGTGAACAATTGCTGGTTATGAATCAGCGGCTTCTGCGGGAAATTGAAGAGCATAAACAAAGTGAACAGGAACTGGTAAAGATCAAGGAAAATCTTGAATCCAGGGTTGCCAGTCGAACAGCGGAGCTGAGCAGAACCAATACCCTCCTTGATGCCAAGATTAAGGAACAGCTGCAGATTGAACGAGCTCTGGTCAAAATGAATGATGAGTTTATTCAGATTTTTAATAGTGCGCCAGATGGCATGCATATTATTGACAGGGATTTTACAGTTCTTCGTGTCAATAAGGCATTCATGGCTCTTACTGGTCATAGTAGTGCTGAAGCGATTACCGGACGTAAATGTTTTGAGGTTTTTGCCAGTCGGCTCTGTCATACTCCGGAGTGCCCGCTGACCAGGATTCTTGAAGGCGCTAAACGGGTGGAGGTGGAGGCAAAAAAAGTACGAGGGGATGGCAGTAGCTTTCCTTGTCTTGTGACTGCCACCCCGTTTCGTGCTCCCGGCGGGAAAATGATTGGAATTATAGAGGTGTCAAGGGATATAAGCAGTTGGAAGGATGTGGAAAAAAACCTGTCGCAGGCTGCTCAGGATCTTCTCTTGCGCAACCAGGAGCTTCAGGATTTTTCTCATGTCATCTCTCATGATCTGCAGGAACCGTTGATACTGATTCAGGCATTCAGCCAGCGCCTCCAAGCCAATTTTCTTACGGATATCTCGGACAAAGGAAAGGACTATCTTGAACGAATTCTCAGCTCGGCTGATCGCATGCAGATGCTGATTAACGGTCTGCTTTTCTACTCAAGGGTAGAGAAGGAATCGCAGCCTTTTACTCAGGTTCCTTTGAATAGCATCATTCAGGCTGTGCTTGAAGATCTGACCATTAAGATAGAAGAGAGTGACGCCGCCATCTCGGTTGACGATCTGGGGACTATTATGGCAGATCCCTTGCAAATGCGGCAACTGTTTCAGAATATTATAGGCAACAGTCTCAAATATCATCATCCTGATCGTGTCCCTGAGATCCGGATTACTCGTATTCCGGAGCCAGAGGGATTTGATTCTGATACTGCTGTGTCCATTTTCGTAAAGGATAACGGTATAGGGTTTCAGGAGGAATATCAGGAGAAGATCTTTGATATTTTTCAACGACTGCATACCCGTCAACAATTTAATGGAACGGGTATTGGCCTCTCTATCTGCAAGAAGATTGTTGAACGCCATCATGGTAGCATTAGTGCTACTGCTGTCCCGGGGCAGGGTGCTGAATTTATTATTACTTTGCCTCTGGTCCAGGACAGGCGGCAAAAACTGAGGTACGGTGCAGCCGGGCGATGAATTTGTTGGTATTCTTCCCTGAACTTGATTTAAGAACATCTTCTATGGAACCGCTGTCAGGCTGATTGACTTCCTCTGGTGAGGCAGGTAATATAGTTGGTATGTCTCTCTTCCAGTTGACCGATGAAATCATTTTCCCGCAGCCATCTTTGGCCGATAAAAACGGTCTTTTGGCCATTGGCGGTGATCTTCATCCGGACAGGCTTGTGGCAGCTTACAGGTCTGGAATATTCCCCTGGTTCTCGCCTGGAGACCCTCTTCTCTGGTGGTTTGTTGACCCCAGGCTTGTTATTTTTCTAACTGAGTTTAAGATCAGTAGAAGGCTGGCCCGAGATATTAAACAGGGGCGGTTCAGGGTCACTTATGACCGGGCCTTTGCAAGGGTCATAGCGTCCTGTGCTCAGATTCGTCAAGAAGAGGGCGAGGGTACCTGGATCAGCGGACAGATGCAGAATGCTTATTGCCGGTTGCATGAACTGGGCTATGCCCATTCGGTAGAATGCTGGCAGGGTGATATCTTGGCAGGTGGTTTGTACGGTATTGCTCTTGATCGGATTTTTTTTGGTGAATCCATGTTCACCCGTGTCAGCAATGGTTCCAAGGTTGCCCTTGCGGCTTTGGTGTCCAGATTGAATAAGATGAATTTTCACCTTATTGATTGCCAGATGACGACACACCATCTTTTAAGTTTTGGGGCGCGAGAAATTTCAGGGACAGAATTTCTTGATCAGCTCAAACTCTCTATTCAAACAACTGTTCCCGGTGGTAAATGGTGCGATGATGTCTTCTGAAAATAAAGAAATTTGTGATGGTTGTGGTAGGAGTGCCCTTTTGCAGGATATGCAGGGGAATGAATTTTGTGATTCGTGCGGTCAGATTGCCCAGGTCATAAAAACAGACCCGCAATTATTGCGTAAGATCTGTACCTTGATCCGGTCAGACCTGCATGGCTCTGAGAATGGTGACCAAGCATGTCTGGCCAACCCCTCAATGGAGTTGCCCGAGGTTCTTGATGCCGTACGCTACCGGACAAGAGACCGGGAACTCAACACCTGGTATGTGTCCATAAGTGAGCTTAAGGGGAATCCTGTTGAGATTTTTGCTTCCACTGCCTTTGATCGTGATCATCATCTCCAGTCGCGGATCTCTAATCTTACCACAATCACTCGTCTGGTTTCTCTGGTGTTAAGACATGTATTCCTTGGTGAAGTGCTGACCCTGGAAAAGACAATCAAACAATTACACCGCAGTTCCAGACAAAAAAATGACCTTCCTGACATGTTGACTCGGGTGTTGAGCCGTTACATTAAAAATCCCAAAAAGATAGTTGAGGATCTCGAGGAGAAAGGGCCTTCTATATAGAAAGCAGATATCTCTGGTAGTAGGCATTTTGAGTTGTTTGGAGAGAATCTCAGAGAGTAAGTGGCTCTTTGTGAAATTGCATGACTTGAAAAGATTCTGAGTATCTTGCAAAGAACTGTCTAAAATTCCAGAACAAACTCATAGGGAAATTTTGATTTATCAAAATGTTTGAGAACCTGCCGCAAATCAAAGAGGCTGGGTACCTCAAAGACCAGTTCCCACGCAGGAGTTGGGGTAGGGGTTTTGGAGAGTGCTATCAGGTCAAGAACTTTCATTTCTTCCGGGGCCACACTGAGGTACATCATCATTTTCTTGCGGGGTGCTGCCATGATGATTATTGTTTGTTTTTTTGCAACAAATGTCTCTTTTTGTTTCCATCGTACATAGACAATATCCTCCCGCTGTAACGCTATCGTCTCGAGTTTCTGACAATTCATGCTGTGCACTGACAGGCCTCGTTCGCTGAGCAGGCCATAGAGCCGGGAATCGGTAGGGCTTGGTTTGCAGCAGGCTGACATCTTGACAAATGCAGGATCCAGGGTGGTCAGTTCAATGGTATTAAAGGCTCCTGTTGGCCGGATAAGAAATGTTCCGGCATAGAAAATCGTTTTGATACGGTCAATAAGTGTGGGTAATTTTAACCTGCCCTCACCGATCTGCAGGTAGAGTTCTTCAAGGTTTTTCAGATCAAAATATGCGAGTATCTGTTTGAAGTCCGGTCGGGCCAGAAGGTCGGAAGGAAGGTTGTAACGCCGGATCTCCTGACTGATTACAGAAAGTCCAATCTCCTGGGCAACCTGCTGACTTCTGAGTTTAAAGGTTTTTGCCAGTTCCGCCCGGGCTCGAGGTGTTTTGCATATTTCAAGCATTCTCAGGTCAAAGTGGATGGGGTGTTCAGCCCGGATAATACGTACCACGTCTCCGTCCTGTAAGATGGTATCAATCGCTCCCCGTTTACTGCCAATCATGGCACCAAGGCAGGTGTTGCCAATATCTGTGTGGACGTGGAAGGCAAAGTCAAGAACAGTGGAGTTGATTGGAAGATAGGCCAAATCACCCTGAGGGGTGTAGGTGTAGATCTCTTTTTTCCCCCTGGCTGCAATAACATCACGGTAGGAGACAGAAGAATCTGAGCCAAGAACATTGAACAACTCCTGGATCTCGCGAATAAAACGGCGCTGATTGGAACTCTGAGAACTCCAGCCTTTAAAAAGACCACGCTGCGCCCTGCGGGTCATATCCTCCGTGCGAATCTTGAAGAGAAACTCTCTACCTTTAATGTTGGCCCGGGCATGCAGAGACTGATAGCCGGTATTTTTGGGATTAGCGATAAGATCACGGATTGTTCGGGGGATGGGGGGGAATGTCTGATTCAGGATTCCCAAGGCCTGGTAACAGGCTGGAGCGCTCTCGACCACAATAAGGATTTCAACAGGATTATCTATCTGTCTACGAAGGATACGGTTGTTGGCATCATAATAGGCCCAGAGTCCTTTGGTGCGAATAATGACATTGCAGGTAAACCAGATTTCTTCTGCTTTCTTTTTGAGTTGTTTCACGATCTCCATAACCACCGGGTCCTGTTCGAACTGTTTGATATGGGTGATAAGTTTGGCGCTTTGCTTGGGGAATTTATAGGAAAGAGCCAGATTGAACATCTCACGTTTCAGGCTGAACAGGCCAAGTACTGAGGCAAGTGGGGCATAAATATCAATGGTTTCATCGGCAATCTTCTGTCTTTTGTGCTGAGGCATGGCGCTGAGAGTTCGCAGATTGTGCAGTCTGTCGGCCAGTTTGACCAGCATGACCTCCGGGCGCAGGGCTGCCCCTGAAAAAATCTTGCGATGGATCATCTTGTACTGTGTCTGTTTATCCCCCTTGAATTGTGTGATTTTGGTACAACCTTCCACGATGGCCTCAACATAATGGCCAAATTTTTCTCCGATAAAATCAGTAGTGATTTCTTCAACATCCTCAACTGTATCATGTAGCAGAGCGGCAGCAAGAATCTCCGGATGGGTGATATCCATTTCGTCAGCGAGGATCTTGGCGACAGAACAGGGATGCATGATATATGCCTCACCGGAGCGCCTCCATTGATCATCGTGGGCTTCAATGGCAAAATCCAGAGCCCGCCAGAAGACATCAGCAGCAGGGGTATTACCAAGTAAGTGCCTCATATGAGAACGATATATTTCCAGGTCAAAAGGTATATTATACTGCATATCGTCCAGTCAATTATGGTTCATTTGTTGAGAGTGGATTTGGGAGACAAAGGGATTGGATGTTGTTAATTCCTTTGCCCACTGTCAGGACTGTGCTACTATTAAAAATATTAGAGGCTTTCGAAATTACCATTACATTTCTAACCATTTCGTTATCGCGCCTGCTGTCGTTCACTGTATTTCAATGTTGCATTGATTTTATTGCAACGGCCTAACTGCTCAGGTTGTCAGGTTGAAGATTGTGAATCGAAGAAAAAAATGAAGATTTTTAACATGAAAATTTGTGCCTGGAGATTGTCCTGGCTGTCTCTCCTTTCTAGCCTATTCATCTCGGCATTTTTAAAAACTGTCCGAGAAGAGAAATATTAAATTAGTCTACCAAAAAATAACGATCAGAGGAAAAATAAAAATCAGTTATGAGAAAAAAAAGAAAACATTTTCCAAGAAAGCCATCGGACAGGCACCCTGCCAGTAGAATTGACAGGAAATCATTACGACTGGAAAAAACACTGGAACGAGATGTGCTGACTTACGTCTATCGGTGTGAGCATCCTGTATCTCAAGATGATATTGGGGCAGAACTCAAGCTTGATAAAGATGGGCAGAAAGAATTGACCGACCTCCTTGTGGATCTGGTGGAACAGAAAATTTTGAACCGCACCAGTAAGCATCGGTTTTCTCTTGGCAAACAAAATAATCTAGCCACAGGTGTTCTTGACCAAAACCCGCGCGGTTTTGGTTTTGTCACCGGACTTTCTGTTCGTGAGGGTAGCTTGGCCTATAGCAGAGATCCATCTGTTGAGGCGTTTCATATGGGAGCCGCCAGGCATGGTGATACTGTTCTTGTCAGGGTGTGCAAGGTCCGACAAGATGGGCGTCCTGAGGCGGAAGTGATCAGTGTTCTGGAACGAGGTTCTGATTGTTTGGCTGGATTTGTCTCCTTTGAGCAGGGCAAGGTTCGGGTAACTCCTGAGGACCCCCATTTTCCTTTTTCTGTGGTGATTGATGGTAAAATTCCAGAGGACCTAAGCGAGGGATATGCCGTCATCGTGCAGCTTGTTGCTGCTGCTGAAGATACGTCCAGGCTCCGGGGCAAGATCATTGAAGTCCTTGGTGATCCCGACTCCATTGATGTGCAGATGCGTCTGGTGATTGAAAAATTTAAATTACCCCATGCCTTCAGTAAGGAGGCCATGCATGAATCAGCACAACTGCCGGAGGAGATTACGGAGACCAAAGGTCGAGAAGATCTGCGGGAGACACTCCATGTCACTATCGACGGAGAAACAGCCAAAGATTTTGACGATGCCGTGGCTGTTGTAAAGACCAAGAGAGGTTTCCGTCTCTACGTCTCCATCGCTGATGTCAGTCATTTTGTGAGACCAGGAACAGCACTTGACAAAGATGCCTATGAGCGCGGTACCTCGATCTACTTCCCCGGCAGGGTCATTCCCATGCTGCCGGAGAAGATTTCCAATAATCTGTGCAGTCTTATTCCCGATCAGGACCGTCTGGCCTTTACCGCCATTCTTGATTTTGACCGGCAAGGAAACACAACCGGAAAACGTTTTGTCAAATCCATTATCCGCAGCCACAAACGCTTTACCTATACCACAGTTCGTCAGATCCTCATCGATAACAATCAGGAGGTGAGGCGCGAGCATAAGCCCTTTCTCACTCCTCTCAAGTGGGCAGGCGAGTTGGCAATAATTCTCCAGAAGTTGCGCAAGGAGCGGGGAGCTATCGGATTTACCCTGCCGGAACCGGAAATCGGCCTGGATGATAGTGGCAGAATAAACTCCATTGGCAGGGCAGAACGGAATTTTGCCCATCAGCTTATTGAGCAATTCATGCTTTCTGCTAATGAGGCTGTGGCCGAGACCTTTACCGAGCATTCTGTGAATGCGCTCTATCGTATCCATGAACGACCTGATCCTATTAAGGTTCAGGAGTTTACCGGCTTTGCCCAGACCCTGGGCCTTAATCTCCCCAAGCATCGGGAGGATCCTGACTGGTTTGGCCAGGTTCTGGATATGGTAAAAAACAGCCCAAAGGAATATGTGGTCAACAATCTGCTCCTCCGCACCATGCAGCAGGCGCGTTACGATATGCGTAATGTCGGTCATTTTGGTTTGGCGGCAACAGACTATACCCATTTTACCTCGCCGATCCGCCGCTATCCAGATCTCCTGGTTCACCGGGCTCTTTATGATTTTATCAGCAAGTCCAGTGAAAATAAAAAAAATTTCAGCCCGGAAAATTTAAAAAACATCGGTCCTTTTCTCTCCACCCGAGAACGGCTTGCCGTAAGCGCTGAAAGGGAGATGAACGACCGGTTGAAGGTCCGCTATATGCAGAACAAGGTAGGAGAGAGCTTTGATGCTGTGATCTCTGGGGTGAGTGGCTTCGCTCTTTTTGTGGAATTGCTTGAGCTGTTTATCAGTGGGGCAGTGGTTATTAGCGAATTGCGTGATGATTATTACAACTATGATCAAAAACATCACCGCCTTGTGGGAGAAAGAAGCTCAAAGGTTTACCGGATGGGTGATCTGGTTCGGGTGACTCTGCTCGATGTAGACCTTCGCAAGAACAGGATTAATTTTACTCTAGCCAAGGAGTAGTGGGCTGTTTGTTAAAAGGTAGGGCCTTTTGGGGAAGACGTAACGAGGCTTGACGGGAAACCATATTTCGCATAAAGATATAGAAGAATAATGTTTCAACGTAGCCTATAGTATAAAAGGGCGATCTTCCCTTTATAGTTGTCTTGGAGGAATGAAGAATATGGAAAATTCGAGCTGGTTTATGGGAATTATTACGACCCCTTTTGTCCAAGGGTTGCTTCTTGGCTTATTTTTCTGCTGTGTTGTTTATGTTCGTGGTTGGATGCGTCGCCGTGAATTTTCTCGGGAAATAAACAGGTTGAAATCACACTTGCATACGAAAATGGAGATTGATTCGGCAGACAATGAAAAAAGAAAGCAGGAACTCATTACCCTCAGGCAGGAACGGGACAATCTGCGTATTACTGTCCAATCATTGAATCAGAAGCCTGGCCGTAAGGAGATCAGGCAGTATTATATCTATCAGACCGCCCTTGATATCATGTTTGAAAAAGCGCCAGGCTTTGCCCCTGCCTGGCAGATCACGCTCAAGGAGGCCGAGCGGCTTTTTGAAAAATCAGAACAAGGGGTTGTTCCTTTGCTGAAACGTTTGATGCCAACCAGCACGAACAAACAGGTGGAAGAATATGAAAAGATCTGCAAAATCACGCATGATGATGTTGTTGCTTAAACCACTTTTTTTTAAAATAATTAATCATAATATTGGAATGATGTGAAAGCATAATGAGCCGTAAAAGAATTGTCAGTAGTGCAATAGCTTTTTTGTAGCGGCTTCTAAGCTGAAATGTATGGCTTTTAAGGTTGCACGTTTATGTTCTGCTGTCCCTGTTTTCTCCCATCGCCATTCCTTTTACTTCGTTAGTTCCCCCATTTTCTATGACCTTTGATACCACCCCCCTTGATCACATTGCCATCGTTCTCATGGAGCCGAAATTTCCGGAAAATATCGGCGCGGCGGCCAGAGCAGCCTGGAATATGGGGATCAGTCGTTTGATTGTTGTGGGCAATATGTCTCCTGATCCCGAACGTATGGCCATGATGGCCACCCATAAGGCTGCGCATCTCCTTGAGAATATGGAGTTGCATCATAATCTTGAAACAGCTCTTGCCCCTTTTTCCAGGGTTGTGGGCACGACTGCCAGGCGAGGCCGGCAACGTATTCAGAAAAAAAGTCCTCGAGAGGTTGTCAGTGAGATTCTTCCTTTGTTGCCTGATAACGAGATCGCTTTTCTCTTTGGCCCGGAAGATCGAGGGCTCACCAATGATGACCTGAAGTACTGTCAGATGATCTCTTCCATTCCAACAGCTGATTTCTCTTCGCTGAATCTGGCCCAGTCCGTGGCTATTCACTGCTATGAGATTTATCATGGCCTTGTGTACTCTCAGAAAACCATGTCTTCGTCTCCGCGTCTTGCGACGAGCTTTGAACTTGAAGGGATGTACCGTTCTCTGGAAGAGACTCTGTTGACCATAGATTTTCTGCAGGACAAGAGTCATGATTATTATATGAACAATATTCGTCAATTCTTTGGCAGGATGCGGCTGAGTCCTAAGGATTCCAGCACCATTCGCGGCATTTGCCGGCAGTTTCTTCGTTTTCAGGGATAGCCGTTTTAAAAAAAAGAACAAGGTAACTGGCGCGAATGGTAATATATTGCTATATTAACAGGAAGGAAGTGTTAGCGAAGACGTTTTTCTTCAGGAGGGTATTATTATGATTTCTGCAATGCAGTCTGCTCTGTCGGCTTTGTCAGCGTACAGCACAAAAATAAACTCCAATGCCAACAATATTGCCAATGCCAGTACTGAAGGGTTTAAAAAAAGTCGCGTAATCCTGTCTAGTGCAGAACCTCAGGGGGTAAATACTCAGACGCAGCGGGTTGATACTCCTGGGGCCATGATGTATCAGCAGACCAGTAATGGTATGGAATTGGTGGAGCAGTCTAACGTTGATATTGGGGAAGAGTTACCTGCAATGAGTTTGAACGCTCATTTTTATAAGGCGAATCTTAAAACTTTGCAGGTCGCTGACGAGATGCTTGGCAGCCTCCTTAAAGTCAAAGCTTGATATTTTTTCAGACTCCCTGTAATGGGCATTGCTGACATCGAGGATTGTTTTTCCTACAATAATCCTTTCCCAGGGTCACGATCAAGGCGTGATACTCATTAAAAAGAACTGATTGTGCTGGCAGTCTGTCGTGAAACGCCTCCTGCAGCGAATAATAATAATCACTTTCCTCGGCTACTAGAAAGTGGCGTGAAAAAATACGATAGGTATACGTGTCTACCACGAAAATTGGATGATTGGCCGCATATAAGAGGATTGAATCCGCGGTCTCTGGTCCGATTCCTTTCACAGAGAGTAGAGCCTCCCGACCGGTAGATAGATCCTCCTCGATAAAAAGTCCCAGCTTCCCATTGTATCGCTCGGTTATCATCTGCAGAAGATTCTTCAGCCGCTTTGCCTTGATGTTAAAATAACCCGACGGTTTGATAAGCTGAGCAAGTTCATCAACGGGCAATGCTGCCAGCGCTGGAAAAGAGAGCATTTCTGCCTCTTTCAATTGAAAAATGGCCTTGCATACGTTTCCCCAGTTGGTATTCTGGGTGAGCACCGCTCCGACCATGATTTCAAAGGGTGAATCTCCTGGCCACCAGCCCTGTGGGCCAAAATGGTCATAAAGCAGGGAGTATATCTCTGTGAATTTGTTTTCGTTCATTTATCCACTCGTTCTTTCACTTTGCCTTAAATCTTAGAAACAATCTCCTAGGCAAATACCTATATCTCTTGCAGTCAAAACTTTGTCACTCGTTAAGTCTACCTTTTTTCGAGACTTGATGGCGTTAATCAGAGGAACCGGAACCATGGAGGAAGCCGACAGGGCCACCATATGACCAAAAATGCCATTCTCAACCAGGCGTACAGCCGCGGCTCCAAAACGTAATGCCAATAAACGATCAAAGGTCGTAGGCGAACCGCCTCGCTGCAGGTGGCCAAGCACCAGAGACCGCGTGTCCTTGTTTATTCGTTTCCGGATCTCAGCGGCCACCCATTCACCGACCCCTCCAAGTACAAGCTCCGTTCTTCCCAGTTCGCCCTCGCCCTTGTTGATTACCGTCCCACCTTTGACGCTGGCACCTTCAGCGACAACGACGATGGCGTAATCCTTACCGTGTAGTTCATTGTCTGTTATCTTCTTGCATACTGCGTCCATGTCAAAGGGTATCTCGGGTATCAGAATTACATCTGCACCTCCGGAGATCCCTGAGTAAAGAGCTATCCAGCCGGAATCGCGTCCCATAACCTCAACCACCATGACTCGATCGTGGGATTTTGCCGTTGAATGCAGTTTGTCCAGGGCCTCTGTTGCCGTAGACACTGCCGTGTCAAAACCAAAAGTTCGGTCTGTTGCCTCAAGGTCATTGTCAATGGTTTTGGGGACACCGATAACCTGCATTCCTTTCAGAGAGAAACGATGGGCGATCTCAAGACTGCCGTCTCCGCCAATAGCGATATGGCAATCAAAACCCATCCTTTTGAAATTGTTCATGATCTTATCCGAAATGTCAATAATTTTGATTTCACCTGCCAGATTTTCAACAGGCATTGAGAATGGGTTTCCTTTATTTGTCGAACCGAGGATGGTGCCACCAGTGGCATAGATTTCTTCAACATCTTCCAAGCTCAGACGTTTGAGTTCATCAAGATTTAATAAACCTTTATAGCCACTTCGGCTGCCATATACCTCCCAACCACGCCGATAGCAGGAATGAACAACAGCATAGATAACCGCATTCAGCCCTGGAGCATCTCCGCCCCCTGTAGAAATTACAATTTTTTTCATATCAGTAGTCCTTGTTTGAAATTTCAGTCAGTTAATTCTACTTTGTCACATTACCCATCACTTTGCCGTTTGTATGCAGAGTCGATGGAAGCTTGCCTTTGCCGGTGCCTGACATTCATCTGCCCGAAGACTTCTTCGTGAGTTATATCCCTCCGTGGAAGAAAGTGAGCAAGCAATTTTGCAATGTCAGGACAACTGAGTAACGGGTGCGACTCCTTCTGTTCCATTCTGGTTTCCAACAGAAAGAGCGTG
>Ga0180732_1001107_pt1 | contig 17876 bp, 27 predicted proteins | sample KR11_01MetaG_FD_148674 | JGI IMG/M metagenome (GOLD analysis project Ga0180732, IMG submission 148674) | Groundwater microbial communities from the Olkiluoto Island deep subsurface site, Finland - KR11_0.1 MetaG | ecosystem: Environmental > Aquatic > Deep subsurface > Groundwater | place...
TGAAAAATGCTCTTTAAAGTTGATAAATATCATGAAGGAGAGATAAACGAAGAAAAAATCCTTGAAATCTTTCAGGGCTGGAATGCTTATGCAAACTGGGCAAACACTCTAAGATTAAGGAGAAATATTGTGAAGAAGATTTATTCTAAATCGCTTATTAAAAAAACTGCGAGAAACGTTTGCCTTTTTCCTGGGCAATTTTCAAACTCACTTTCCAGTTCTTTCCTGAATCTTCCAGCTCTCTCGGAGAGAGAAAAAACCATCCCTGCCTGTTAAACTTAACAGCAATAACAGGTTCTAAGCCAAATAAATCTGCAAAAATCATAAACTCCTCAATCTGCTTTTTAGTAATATACTTGTCAGTTTTCTTGCTTGACTTGACTTCTATACAAAACTTCCTGTTTTTATTTCCTGCAATTAAATCTGCATTTGATTCTTCTTTTGTTCCGCTTCCAGCGCATCTTATGCATCTATATCCTCCTTTAACAAGAATGTCATATAATTCATTCTCACACCTAGCACCTTTTGCTTTATTTTTGAATGTCATTTTCTAAAAACTTATTTATCTTAGTAGTAACCTCCTCTGTCGCTGTTTTAATTTGATTTTCCCAAATAACTAAGACTCCAAATCCCTTTTCTTTATAAGTCTTAATCCTCTCCGCATCTCTTTTTTTATGGTCTTCTTTGTTATGCCAATAATCTCCAAATATTTCAATTATTTTTCTCTGGGTTTTGTCATTATGTATAAAATCAGGATTATAAGATGTTCCTCCCCCATTTATCCAAAAATTGCCATTGCCTACAAAACTAAATGGGAAATTATTTTTCTCCATAATTTTAATCATCTTGGTTTCTAACTTATTTGGCACAATTGCTGTAGATTTTTTCATTCCCTCGAAAAATTTTTCTCTAAAATCTTCAGTTCTCCATTTCCTTTTTGTTATCGCTCTCATTTTATTTCTATATTCGTCATTTACCCATGCACCCCCTTTAAGAGATTCACTGATTTTCTTTTTAGTCTTTTCGCTAATATTTTTGCCTTTATTCCAAGGAATATTATCTTTCCTAAACCAGCTTTTTCTAATTTTAGAAATCCACTCTTCTGATAATTTCCTTCCCTTAAGGCTTTCGCTTATTTTTGTTTTTCGTTCTTCTGTTAATTTTTTTCCCTTTAGAGTTTCAGAAATCTTTCTCCTAACTTCTTCAGGCATTTTTCTCCCCCCATGTGCTTTGCTTAATTTCTCCCTATGATGATTAGAAAGATTTTTGCCTTTATTCCATACAATCCGTCCCTTAAGAGAATTGCTTATTCTTTGCCTTGTCTCTTCTGAAAAAGGTCTCCTCGTATTCCAAGAAAGATGCCCTTTTTTAAAATGAGTCCTGCCAGTGTTGGTTTGGGTTTCAGACTCGCCGCATTCTTTCCGATACGCCTTTAAATCTGTGCCATGTATTTTCAAATGCCCCAATGTTAATGCTTTAAATTCTTTCCCGCAAATTTTGCAATAAACCATTTCATTTTTCATTTTTTAGCTCCTCCAGTATCAAAAGCTCTATTTTAGATGAAACTTTCATAGCATTCTCTTTACAGTAATCTTGAAATCTTCCTATAATTTTTTCATCAATAGTTACATTTATCCTCTTTTTCATATTATACACATTTATAAGTATAAGTAAGTATTTAAATATTTCTAATAGAAGTCTTATTTTTTGCAGATCTATAAAAATTGCCTATAAACATCTGGTACAACTCTCGTTCAGCATTCGCCCTTTCTCCTTATTTCCGATTTTCTTCTTCTCCTCTTTTTTTAGAAAATTGGAAGTTCAAAAATCTCTGATTTTTGTTATTTCCCATAAGAAATAACTTCCTCTTCTTTATTGCCCATATATCGAGTAATTAACCTCTGCTTTTAAATTTTTACTACTCAATAATTTTCCTTTAAGTTTTTATATAAGCGAATCTTAGCATTATCATGGAAGAGGGAAATTATCTGAAAAACATAAAAAAAGGAATAAAAGTAGGAATTATCACAAAAGCAGGGAAAAAAGCATTAGGAATTGTTGATGAGATAGCAGTAAAGAAAGATTTCCACCCAGAAGGAATAACTGTTCTTCTTAAGTCAGGAGAAATAGGAAGAGTAAAAAAAATATTCTCATTCAAGCCCGAATCTGAGATACTGAATCTTGTGAAAAAGGGAGAGAGTTACCAGCGCGAGTTTAAATCAGAAGCTTTATGGAGTCTTAATTATAAAGACCAGGACATAGATAAGAGCAAATCTCCAGATTTAAGAACATACAGGCAGAAAACATCAAAGGTAATAATAGCAAAATCAATTGCAGCGTTGTTAAATTCAGAAGGAGGAAATCTAGTAATAGGAGTCAGGGAAAAGAAAAACGAGAAAAATGAGTTTGAGCTTGCAGGAATCCATCCAGATTTAGAAAAATTAAAAGCACTTGAAAAAGATTCAACTAATGATGGGTATAAACGAATGATTATAGATGATATAATCCGCTCCTATTTCCCGCAGAAGATTTACAACATGCTTAATGAGTATCTCACAATGAAATTTGAGGAGATAGAAGGCAGGCTGCTTTTGAATATAAAAATCAAGCCAAGCAAAACCAGAATCTTCCTGAATCTCGCAGGCAGGAAGATATTCATGATTAGAACAGAAACAGAAACAAGGCAGATAGTTGATGAGGAATTAGTGGATTACTGCATGAGGAGATTTCTTAGTTAATCTTGATTTCTGCTCTTTTCAAGAAATTTCACTTTCACAGAAAACTCTTTTTCAATTTTCTGATAATCTTCTGATTTAGCAAAAATAACTTGAACTCCCATAACCATTATTCCTTGAGATTTTAATTTGCTTAAAATTGTTTTAAGGGTTCCACCAGTACTGACAACATCATCAACTATCAAAACTCTATCTCCTTTCTTGAAATGATTGAAATAAAGGTTGTGCTGATAATAACCTGTTTTTCTTGGAACTTCTAATTCTCCATCTTCATAAGAAGGGTTTGTTCTCAAGAGATTGATTGGTTTGCCTAATTTAAGAGCTACTAAACTTCCCCAGGTATGCCCCCCTGGCTCTGGAGAAACTACATAATCAAAATTAGGGAAGTTTTGTTTTACAGACCCGCACAAACCCTCGACAATTTCTTTTAGAAGTTCAGCAGTTATTTTTGTTCCGCGTTCTCCAAAAGCAAAAGTTTTAAATTTGTAAGTCTTTGAACCACTTTGAGGTAATTCTATGACTCTTGCAGAATCAATAGATTTTCTTAATTCAGGAAATTTGCTCATTTCCTTGATAGACTTCCCAGCTTTAAATAGCTTATCTTAGAACAAACCCTAACAAACCAAAAGCTGAAAAATCTAAGAAAACCAATTAAACTTGAAAATAACTGAAAAAACTTATATGGATAAGAATAATAATTAAGTAGATGTAAGGGAGAGGATATTAGTTAGGTCACTAAAAGACTTATCAATTAATCTTCAGCATGTCGTCTTGCATAGATTGCACATAAGTCCTGATAACGAGTCCTCATTGTTAATTCTCCTTTTCTTGGCTGGCTGGCATGGACCACTCCAAGCCATTTTTCAAGTGATGTTATCCTTCTAGAAATTTGCCTCTTTCCTAGCCCCTCTCCTTTAAACCTCTCTTCTAATCTAGCGTCATATTCCATTATTTAATCTGTCTTCCAGACTTTAAAAGCATTTATATTCTGCAAAATTATAAATCTCTCGCCTGCAAAGTTCTTCTCCCATTAGCCTTTGCTCTCTCTGAAGCTTTTTTCAGCAATTCAAGAACGCAGTTATTCAAAGCATCAGCAACCTCAGCAGCAACCTGCAATTCAGGAACAGCCTCTTTTATCTTGCTCTTAACTATTAGCTCTGTCATTCTTAATTAAGCTATTTATGATTTTTAAACATATGCAAAAATTTAAATATTTCAAGATGCTATAAGTTCATGAAACTAATGCCAAATTTTATTTCAGGAGCTGTAATCTCACTAGCCAGCCTTTTGCCAGGCTGCTTCCCGCAAAATAGATATTATGTCTCATATTCAGGATATTCTCAGCCAGAAGCCCAACAGCCAGCTTATGTTCAGCAAGAAAATCCTTATCTATGGGAGAGAAATCCTAACTATGCGCCTGATTGCAATCCCCTCAGAAATAATTCTCCGCATGTTAATCCTGAAAGAAGAATGTGGAGAGAAAATGCTTACACACCCCGAACAGTATTCAGGAGTTCTGAGCAGATAGAGAGGCATATTTTAGAAGAGACAAGAGGCGCAGATTTTAATAATCCAGTAGACAGGAGACACTCTCAAATCAGAGCTCAACAGATTCGCGAGGAAGCTTGGAGGCGGCAAACAGCTGAATGGAATAAAGAATTAAATAAAAAAGGATACACGCGAAAAAGAAATTAAAATGAACTCAAAGCTATCCTCATTACTGCTTACAGCCGCGCTGACAGCAGGATGCGCGTACAACAGAAATTATCAAAGATATAGCCATCATCCGCAACCAATCCCACAGCAAGTTATTCAGCAACCAATCCAACAGCCAAGACAGGTTTCTCACGAAGACATGAAAAAATGGTACAGAGTCAGAACTTTAAAATATCCCCACAAAGAACTTGAAGGAAAAGTGAATGTCTCTTCAGAATTTATGGCAGCAGTTATAGACCAGGCAACCTACTCTCCTCCAGAACTGAAATTTGATGATTGGTATCCTACCTATGAATTTTATCCAGGAGACTTAGTTGGATTCTTTTGTTTTGCTAAGAATAATGAAACAACTGCAGCAAATATGATGATTTACTCTCCTTCAGGCAGGTTAATAGAAGGAAAAGGATTTGCAATAGATGCAGGAGACAAAGACCATATTGTGGGAAGACTCTACTCTGTTTCTAAACTAATAGGGCAGTTTGGAGAAGGAGAGTACCAGTGCAGGTGGTTCTTTCACGCAACACATGTAAAAACCTCATTAGCAAGCCTGAAAAGATAATTATGTCAGAAAAGTAAACTGCACACTTCACAGGCAGAGTCACAACTCAAGGTTTTTTTGATGTTATGCAATCACTATTAGATTTCTTGAAAAACATCTTAATGAAATAATACAGATAGTAAGCAAGTATAAGAAAAACAGTTGCAATAACAATCCACTTCTCATAGTCTAGTGCAAATTGATAACTATTCCCAAAAATATAACCCAGAGAAACAAAAACAAACCCCCACAACACTCCTCCAATAATATTGAAAAACATAAACTTCCCAAATTTAACTTTATGCGCACCTACAATAAACGGAGCAACACTTCTAGTGATAGGATTTAATCTCCCAAAAACAAGACTCTTCCCAGTATGTCCGTGAACAATCTCACAGCTCTTCTCAATATACTCTTTTCTAATCAAGAAATACTTCCCGTACTTATGTAAAAACTCTTTCCCGCAATATTTCCCAAATAAATAGCCAGCAACATCACCAAGGATTGCCCCTAAAATAGCTAAAAAAACAACAATCTTAAAATTCATTAGCTGCAGCTTTGCTGCAAACCCAGCTAGAAATATCAGAATAGAACCTGGAATAAAAATACCTATAAACGGAGAAGCTTCAAATAATGTTGCAAGAAACACAAGGAAATAACCAAAACTCTCAATAAAATTTATTTTCAAGAGTAAAACCTTGTCTATTATCACTTTTATGCACCTCTCTCATAATATGTTAAATCCCTTTATAAGCATAATTATCAAGTTCCTGAGGTTTCATAAACGGGAATAGCAAAACATCTTTTATAGAACTAGAATTAGTCAGCAGCATAACCATTCTATCAATTCCTATCCCCAACCCGCCTGTTGGAGGCATTCCCACTTCAAGCGCATCTACAAAATCCTCATCCATAGGATTAGCTTCTTCATTGCCTTTCTTCAATTCCTTTGCCTGCTGTTCAAGCAGTATCTCCTGCTTAACAGGATTATTCAATTCAGAGTAAGCATTTCCAATCTCCATCCCCAGAATATACAGCTCAAATCTTTCAACTAGAGTAGTCAGGCTATCCCCCCTCTTGCTCTTGCATAAAGGAGTTGTTTCTTCAGGATAATCATAGATAAATGTTGGTTGAATCAAGTGCTTCTCACAAAAGTGCTCAAATATAGACGCAATCATCCACCCCCTGATAGTTCCCTTTGATTTAATACGGTTCTTCTCAATAATCTCAGAAAGTTTCTCATCATCAAGTGAATCAACATCAATCTTAGCATACTTCTTTATTGCTTCTTTCATGGAGAGTCTCTGCCAAGGAGCTTTCAAGTTAATCTTATTCCCCTGATAGTCTATCTCAGTAGTTCCAAGAACTTTTTTTGCAACATATCCCCACAACTCCTCACAAATCTTCATCATCTCATTGTAATCTGCATAAGCTTGATATAATTCAACCTGTGTAAATTCAGGATTATGTGTTCTATCAATTCCTTCATTCCTAAAATCTCTTGCAAACTCGTAGACTCTCTCAAAACCACCCACAATTAATCTCTTCAAATAAAGTTCATTGCTTATTCTCAGATAGAGTTTCATGTCTAGTGCGTTTAGATGAGTTAGAAATGGTTTTGCAGCAGCCCCCCCATAAATTGGCTGCAGGACAGGAGTGTCTACTTCTAAATAATCTCTCGAGTTTAAGAATTCACGTATTGCATTAATAATCTTGCTCCTCTTCACAAAAACCCCTCTAACTTCAGGGCTCATTATTAAATCAAGATACCTCTTTCTGTACCTCTCTTCTTTGTCTTGCAATCCGTGCCATTTTTCAGGCAGGGGTCTTAGAGACTTGCTTAGCAACTCTATCTTACCCGCAAGAACAGTTAATTCTCCTCGTTTAGTTCGTGTAATTGCCCCCTCAACACCAATAAAATCTCCAGAATCAATATACTTTTTGAAAAAATCAAACTCTTTTTCAGGAGTTAATTCTTGCTGTATCTGCACCTGTATCTTCCCGCTCCCATCTTGCAAACTAATGAATGCTAGCTTCCCTATATCCCGTATTACTATCACTCTGCCAGCAACTTTAACATTATCCTTAGTCCTAGATTCATTTTTGAGTTTCTTATATTTTTCTTGCAGTTCAGCAGCATGATTTTCCTGGTTATAATAATAAGGGAAAGGGTTTATGCCCACTTTTCTCAATTCCTCAATTTTTCTAAGTCTTTCTTTCAATATCTCTTCTTCTCTCCCCATAATCAATTTAGAAAATATGAGTATATAAGGCTTATTATCTCAAAAATGAAGAATTTTGAAGTGTCAGAAATTATCCCCAAATTGGAATTTCTGAGCTTGTCAAAATTCTCTTAGAAATGAAGAATTTTGAAGTCCCTAAAATCATCTTGCAGTCTCTCTTCCTTAACTTCAACATTCTTCACCATCGCGTGTTTATGTCCTGTCCTGCAAACCTCAATCATCTCATCAACTTTATCACTCTCTCCCTGAAGCCACGCTTCAACTCTCCCATCTTCCAGATTTCTTGCAAAACCTTTTATTCCCAGCTTGTCAGCACTCTCTTTAATAAACTGCCTGAAGAAAATTCCCTGCACAGTCCCTCTATAATACACCTTAACAGCTTTTTTCATAAGTTACTTATCTGCCTCATAGTTATAAACTTAATTGTGATGACAAAGTACAATCAATCACAGCCCAAATGTCTTCTCAAACTCCCTCATCTGAGCATACTTAGCTAGAAAATCTCTGCCTTTCTTAGTAATAACTATCTTTGTCTTGCCTGCTTCTGTCTCTTTATCAGTCAGCTTTCCCTTTTCAAGCTCCTGCAAATACCCCTTCATCTGATTATGCGAGAGATTCGCTTTATACATTAGATGAGTTGGCTTAATCTTCCCCCCTCTTGCTGACTGAATAATAGCAAGAATATCTGAGATAATCTCAATTCTGCTTCTTTTTTTGTCTTCCATATTGTTCTCTTCTCTCTGGTCTAAGAATCCTTATCATAAGGAAAAGCAAGATTATATAGCTTACTAATTGGGCTATCTGGGCAATAGCATAACAAACCTTAAGTGTTGACAGGATAAAGATTACCTGGCTAAGAGCCAATAAAGAAAATGCTGCAATTAATACCTTAGTATTCTTAGACTTATTTTTCTTGTATACTTCAAGATAACTCGAGATAATCATCACAAGAAAGACAAGGGCAGTCAGGTGGAAAATATAATAAAATGTATTTCCAAAGAACGAAGAGATAAGGATGAAGTATACTGCAAGCAGAGCATCACTCCCAATATATCTCTTTAGAGGAATTCTATAGATAATATACAAACCCCAGAGAGTCAGAAACTTATGAAAGAAAAACCCAATATAATAAAAAATATCTACAGAGTTCACAACATGGTAAGTCACAATCATCTTCCCGATACTCTGCGTAAAACTTGTATCATAGTACAAAACAAGCTTAGTAAGAATCATAGCAAGTTCTGCAACAGCAATCAACAAAAAACCTATTCCAAGATATAATGAATTTTTATTCTTGCTGGTTTTATAGTTCTTATAGGAGAGTATAAAAAAAGCGAGTAATACTAAAAAACTGAATCCATCAATTATCACATCACTTTCAAGAAACCATTCTGGAGCAAATACTATCTTCATTTTACGAAGATTTACCTCCTAACTCGAGTAATTGAAAAATCTTATTTTTCATATCCTTTCCTTATCCTCGAAAAGCAGGTTTTTCTTTAAAAACCTTATGAATTTTGAATCTATAATCCTTATCTAGAAATCGCCTTCACAATTGCTTTAAAAGCCATAGTTTTAGCTCTATCATACACCTCTTTTCACCCAGAGAGGCTCACTGCAAATCTAATTTACTTTGCAAATGAGCCTCTTCAAGGGTTTAAAATAGTGAGAGATTACAACACCCGAAAATAGCGAAAGATTTTCACGGGTTTATCCAGCCAGGATAAAAAATGTATAAAACAAAAAGAGTTAAAGATGAAGTGATAAGTTCGGACAGGGAGTTTAGAATCCTCTCAACAATGCTCTCTCCAGAAGAGATGGATGTTGTGAGATTTTTTAAATACAAGAATGATTTGCGGGAGAGATGGGAAGAAGACTAAATACCTCTTCTATCAAGCTCATTATTCACAATGCTCACAACCTGGCTCGCAAAATAAGTCTTATTTCCAATAGAAACAGGCACGCATATCTTCTTCAGTCTTTTCAGCTCTTTCGCAGGCAAGCCATCATGGTCTCCTAATAAGAAAACACAATCTTCTGAAATCTTTATGTCTCTGATATCTTCTCCTTTCTCGTCTAGAACATAGACAACTTTTCCTTCTGATTTTAGTTCATCAATAACTGCAAACAAACTCTTCTTCTCAATCCAATAGCCAGGAGATACTTCATTCTTCATTCCAGGCTTGTACTTATAGAGCATCTTCTTTATTAATCCTGCAACATCTTTCTTGCTTATATCCATCTTACTATCCTCCTCTCTTAGCTTCTTGCTCGGAAAGAGTTCTAAATGTTTTGGAGGGTCAGGCATCCCGTAAAATACCATATGAAGCTTTACATTATTCCTTAGCTGATGAGAGAGGAAGAAAGTATTAATCAGCACGTGACAGGCAATATCCATTCTCCCCGCCTCCATGAGATTATCTGAAAAATTCCCAGAAGTTCTTGCCTTGCCAGAAAAATAAATAAACTCTCTCATGAACTATCTAGAAATAAGTTATTTAAATAACTTTATAAATTCCTTTTTTCAATAAAAGCCATGAACCAAGAAGAGATTAGGAGAACAGTGCTGGAAAATATTAGAAAGTATCTTCCAGCCAGCAGAAGAACTCGCCCAGTTTGCAATGAGCATAATCTCTATCTAGACTTAAATCTCTCCCCATTAGATGTTAATAATGTGTTATGCAGTATCGAGGGAAGATTAAACTTGGGGTTAAAAGATGAAGACTCAGGAAGGATGAGAACCATTGGAGATGTTGTTGATTACATTTCTAGTTTAGCTTCGGGAAGAGTCATTAGATGAACACAAATTCAGGGACAGCCAGAATATTCCCCTCTTGTTTTCTTTTATAAACCCCTATAAAAACCTCTCCAGAAAAAACAGCAAATTTATCAGAATCAATCTCACTCTCTAAAAACTCTCTGAATATCGGGCTCCCATTGTAAAGCTTTTTCAAACATTTTTCACTAACTTGAACAACATCAAGAACCTTCTTAATCGCTTCCTCTCCAGAAATGATTATCTCCCCCAATTTTTTTCCATCTCCTCCAAGAAAATTTTTAACAGCTTTTTCCATCTCGTATAAATTCACAAAATTTTCATCATCCTCAGAGAAAATTCCAGCTTTAACTCTCCTTAATTCAAGCATATGCGCCCCCCCGATTTTCTCGCCCAAATCACTTATCAATTTTCTGATATAAGTTCCAGCTTGAACCTCGCACGAAAACAAAAAATCTTTTCCATCCTGCTCTAAAATCTCCCAGGAAAAAACCTCTCTTTCTCTCTCTTCTCTCCTAACTCTAGACTTTACAGGAGGTGTTTGCTTAATCTTTCCAATAAAACTTTTTATCTCCTCTTCAAGCTTTTCTTTTTTTATCTCCTTATGAACTCTCATCACACCAACATATTTCTTATTTCTGTGCATGAAATACTCCTGGAGCTTGCATGCCTTATTCAGTGCAATAGGCAAAACCCCTGTTACTTGAGGATTTCTCTGATAATTTAAAGTTATTCTAGAGTCCCAAAGTGACTGGCAATTCTTGCCCCGAGCATCTTCCTGACAATCAAGTCAGTTCCAAAGCTAGTTGGCCCAGATGGCTTATCCAGATTGATTATGCAGAATTCAAGCAAATCTTTCATATTCTTTTCTTTCTTAACTTTGTTTAAGTCTACATTTTGCATTATAAACCTCCCGTATCTTTTTAGTTAGCATCAAAAAGTCTCTTCCTTCTTGAGTTATTGATATTTTAAAAGGATTTCTACTCTCATCAAATTTGACGAATCGGGAATATTGCTTTTTTCTTAATGTCCCGCGTAGGGATGTATTTCTGTGACCTAAATCTTTCATGATTTCTTGTATAGTAAAACTATCACCCTTATTCAAAACACCAAGATATTTTTCCATAGTTTTTGTAAAGCTATGATTCAAGAAACCACCTAAAGCATTTCTACATCTTTGAGAATGAATCTCAAAAGGCACGATTTCATTACTAAAGAATGTTCTGAAGAGTTTATAATGATTTTCCCATCCCTCTATACAGAATCTTGAATTTTGAGATACTTTTGCAAGTTCAAATACTCCGGCAGTTCTTAATACACTCTCAAACATTTCTTTTTCCTGTTGGCTAAAACTGAGTGTTATTTTATGTATCCCATTTTTTTCTATGCTTGCCCCACCTTCAGCAAATAATAAGCCATTAAGTGCAAAAAGAGATTGTTTTTCATCTAAATTCTTTAGTTTTTCGAAAATGTATCTGAACACTCTGGCCGCAATTAATTTATCTATAACTATTCTTAGATTTCCGGACTCAGAAGTATTAAGCACACATTTGGAAATAGAGGGGTAAAATTGTTCCTCTCTCAAACCCAAGTCATATTTCCATTTTTCTTTTGCAATAGAAGAATCAGAATCATGGTTAAACAATAACCTTGCCCGCCAGACTTCCTTAGGTATTTTAAGAACTTCGTAAAATTTATCAATCACGAATCTATGTAATTCAGGATTTTTGTTTACAAAATATAATTTTTCTTTATAACTTCCGTCTCCATGGACAAGGAAACATAATTCTATTAAATCAGGAGTAATTTCTATGAATCTTGGTAGAGTAATTGAGGTTCCACCAGTTTTATACAATGTAATAAGATTATCTTCTCTAAAGATTTTATAAACGCCTTCAATTTCAGATAAATCTAAACAATTATTTTTAGTCCCCATGTCTTTATTTTCTTTGATAATTTCAAATTTAATAATTTCTTGATTTTTTATACCAAGCACATTAACAGCTTCTTTTGAAACTAAGAATTTTCCCCATTTATAAAGTTTAGACACAAATTCAAATTTTTTATTATCTTTTACAGCCCTCATTATCAAAACATCTTTTGTTTTGAGACTGGTCAAATGTCTTTCTTTCGCTAAAAAAGTAGCATAAGGGTAATGCGACATTGTACTGACTTTTGTTTCGAAATGAGTCAATATCTGCTCTTTTTTGCACAATTCCTTAAGTACGTTATTATCGATAACAATATCACTATAAATTGAGTATCCCCCAGACATTAGCTCTGCCATTTTACTTTATTTTATTCTTTAAATAAGAATCAAGAATTTCCTTTAATGCTTCAGAAACTCTTTTCCCTTTAGCCTTGCAATATCCTGTAAATCTTCTCCAAGTTTCTTCGTCTATATCTTTTATAAGCTTGTGCCCCATTTTCTTAAGTTTATATTAGTATAAACTAATATATACTGCTATTTAAACATTTCTATACTCTAGAACATAGTTTAATCAGGTTGTATTATCTAATCCCTAACCATATTTGGAGTCTTGGTGAAAAATTGTAATTATGGGCTTCACATAATTCTGCCAACCATCTTCCTCTCTTTTGTAATTCGTCGTTACAAACTCCTTCTGGCATAAAATATATTTTGCTTTTATCTAAATGCAGCCGGTTGTTCTCTACAAAATCTTTCCACATTACGAAGTCCTCTCTCCTTTTACAAACAAATTTAAAATACACATTCGGATGTCTATTAAACCATCTTACCAACCCTTTTCTTAATCTCTCAACTTTCGGTGAAATAATAACTTTATCAAACAATTTGGGGTTAAATTTTATTGTTCCATTAGTCTCAATTTCATGCCTCGCATCACATCCATCTTTTTTTAATTTTTCTATAATCTTTTTAATTTGAAGAGATGGTTCTCCTCCAGTCCATACGTATCTTCTTATAGAAGATAGTTTGAGTTTTTCTGCTACCTCTTGCCACCCTGTGAGTCTGCCATCCTTTAAAGCATATTTTGTGTCATAAAACCAACAACTTAAATTACAACCAGCTAACCTCACAAAAATACAGGGACAACCAACAGAAGGACCCTCTCCTTGTATCGATGTAAATATTTCATTTATCTTTATTTTCTCTGCATCTATCATTCTATCTCTCCATTCATATACCTCTCTCTCAAATTCTCATCAAGCTTCTCAATAGCATATCTCAACATTGTTCTCGGCATCTGCCTCAAGTATTTATCTAAAAATGAAATCAAAACAGATTCATCTTTCTTCCCAACCTCTCTCAACATCCACCCAACAGCCTTATGAATTAAGTCGTGCTTTTCCTTATTACTAATAATTAATTCAGATAATTTCAAAATATCTTGAAAATCTTTATTTCTAATAAAAGCAAAGCAAGAAACAACAGCAATTCTTCTTTCCCATAAATTTCCATTAACTAATTTATACAAAACATCTCTTTCTCTATTTAATAAAAAATCTCCAACAATCTTATGGCAGGATAAATCAACTAAATCCCAATTATTAATTCTTGATTTTTCAGCATTTTTCAAATAAAAATCAAATATCTTTCTTTTTTCATTATCATCATCTTTTTCATACTTGCTAATTAAAATTAACAATCCAGCAAATCTCTCTTCATGAATTTCAGAATCTAATAACTCCTGAATCTCATTTAAATTTAAAATATATTTTTTAGCAATCTCTCTTGTTTCAGGAACACTTAAACCATAAAAAACATCCCACTCCCCATACTCCCCTTTTCCAGTTTTAAAAAATCTTTTTGAATGTTCTGCTCTCTCTTTGTTATATTTTTCTTTTAATTGTTTCCTCAAATCACGAATCATAAAAATAAATAGAAAACACTAATTTAAACTTTGCGTATAATGCAATTATCTAACTCCGCTAAATTCAAATAAGCAATAACTTCTAAAAAATAATGTATAATTAAAAATTATAAACAGATAAAATCTACTTTCTAATTCCTCCTCCAACAATCCACACAGGCTCATCGCTTCTATAACAAACAACTCTTCTTACATTTTTAGGAATTTTCCCAGGAAATGGTCTTGAAACATAAGTTGGGTCCTGGAGAAATACTGTCTCAACTTCAACTCCAATCTCTATTTTATTGCATAACTCTGCAAATAATCTTGCTTCATTTCCCCAGAACTAAAACCTTTCTATAAAATTATCTCCCTCTGCTGCTAGAAATCTCTGACTCAATTATGCTTCTAGACGCAGCAGGAACATCCAAATGCCCTGCTGAAACTTCATAATGTTTTATCTCTGTCCTAGGATTTTCCAGATTATTCTCACCATACCTCTTCCCCCTCCTGAACACATAGGGTTCAGTTCCCACAATATCCACCGCTTTCCTAACATTCTCAGGAATCTTCCCAGTATTTGGCCCATCAATCAAAAATAATCTCTCTACCCCAATCTTCTCCCTATTGCACTGTTCAGCAAGAGTTCTTGCTTCATTCTCCCCCATGCTAAACCCAGCAATGTAAACCTGCTGATTATTGCTGCTTGCCTGTCTAATAAATTTCATATGCTCTAAACAATTCCCAGAAGTAGCGCAAGCAGAAACTCCAGAACTCCCAGCTATTTGTTCCCCCAATTCTTTCATCCTGTATCCTGATGCTGGCTGCAAACCCTCAATCATTGCAAGATACGGCATTTTCTTAACCTGTTCAGTAAGAACAACCCCCTGCTCGTGCGAGATTAGTGCAGATGTGCAAGAAGCACCAGACAAACTCCCTGCTAAAACTAGAGATAATCCAACTCGCGCCAACCATCCAACTCTTTTCATTAAAATTCATACCCCCTCTGATTTTTAATTATTCTTGTTCTAAAACATAGATATTTCAATCATGCAATTACTAAAGATCATTTTGGCTGGCTGGTTGGCTGAGAACAAAGCTCGTTTAGAGCGCTTCTATAAAAATCTCTTGTCTCCTCGCGAGCGTAGTTAATCAATCTCTCTGCAAAAAGCCCTTTAATTCCAGTTCTAGACTCTACAAACGAGTCATATATCCCAACTATCCGTCTGTCCTGCTCCTCAACTAACTGCTTAGATTCATCTTCTGTAAATGTCTGTCTGAACAGCTCTCTAAAATCAGTAAACCTCTTTCTAGATTTTAAAACTCTTTCAAAGAAGATAGTATTAAACCTAGCCCACCCAACATACGCGCTAACAACTTTCTCTGTCTGGTAATTAATAGGTGTGCTAACATTATAAAAGTTCATGTTAGAAGTAAACCTTTTAGCTATTTCCCTAAACTGCTTTTCATCTTCCTCAGCAGTTGTTTTTCTTACTATTTTAATTGCAGCGTATTCTAATGAATCTTTTATCATACCATCATAAACTCCAAACATCTTTTCATATCCGTGTTTCTTAATTGCATCTTCAAAATTAGGTTGGGTCTTTCTGAAACTAGTCAGATAGCTGTCAGTAAAATCCCTGCTATAACCCCTAACTAAATCATAATTAGCGCTCTGTCTCTGAGATTCCGGGCTAGTCAGAACTCTTCTTTTTAGTTCTGGTATCAATCTCTGATTCCTGCATGAATCTAAACATCCTGCCAGGATTGCTGTGGATACTACTGCCCCGCAGATTATTCCCAAAAGATTCTTTCTCATAGTGGCTTTTCTCCTGTTGTTATCCTAGACACCCAGTTAGGTGAAGAATAAGTAATCCCTCCTGCAATCGCAGCTGTTGCAATAGCGCACACTACAGGATTTAGTGTTGCAAGCCCAAAAACAGCTAGCGGGACACCTGCAGCAGCAGAGAGATATCCATACCTTCCAGAATAAGTAGAAGGGTGCTGTTGAATATTTCTAAAACCAGAATCTGCAAAGAGTTCGTGCACCTTTTTAGGAGAGAGTATTCTTGTAGTCCCGCTGCCCCCAAAAAAAGGGACAGACAGATCAGAGATTATTAATTTTCCACCTGGTTTTAATACTCTATATAAATCTCCCATAGCTCTTAGTTGTCTAGGCCAGTGATGGAGAGAGTAAACACTCACAACATTATCAAAAGAGTTGTCTTCAAAAGGAGCATCTCCAACACCGCCTAAAACAAGTTCCAAACCAGGAACTCGCGCAAGCTTTCTCTTAGCAATTTCAATCATGTTTTCTGAAACATCCAAGCCAGCCAGCGCGCAAGAAGGGTTCTCTTCGTGAATTTTAACTAAGAGGTTTCCTGTTCCGCAACCCACATCAAGAACTCTTCTCCCACTCAAATCTCCCATTAATCTAACCACCTGCCTATGTATTCTTCTAAAAATCAGCGGATTTAAAATTCCAGAATCATAACTTTCTGCCCAGTTATTAAAACTTCTCATACTATCTTCTAAATATTTATTTTTCATACTTCCTTTTTATCCAGTTATAATCTCTAGGAATCAGAGTTTAAATTAATTTAGATTATCTAGAATATATTAAAACAAAACTAGTGATTCATATCCTCATACTCTCTGAGAAACCTATTAGGCCTTATAGCAGCATTTCTAACTCTTAGTTCAATTCCAGCCACATTTCCCTCCTGTGAAACATTCATACCCTCCAGAGAGGTATTTCACAGCTAGGCTAATTGATTTTCTAGCCTCTTCCCCCAAAATTTGAGAGACCTCTCTTATCCTCTCCCCATATCTCCTATCAAGAACAATTTCTACTCTCTCTTTCAGTGCTTTAGCAGAGAGATCATCACAGCTTAGAGAAACTCCTGCGCCGAGTTTCTCAATCTGTCTTGCATTTGTCTGTTGTTCAAAGTGAGTATAAACCGAAATAAGAGGCACTCCTAAGACAAGCCCTAGATATGTAGAACCAATGCCTCCATGAGTTACAAAAACATCAGAGTGTTGTAGGACAGCCCCCACATTAAAATTGCCCCCGTAAAATCCAAGAGGCAAATCTCGTGAGTTATTATGAACTGCTACAGCAAACTCTCCTCCCCTAAATGCTCTGATAAAAGATTCTGTTCTATCCTGCATTCCAGTGCTTCCAGAAGTAGTCAGAACTCTCTTCCTGGTGTCTGATGTAAATCTCCCAAGCCAGTCTGGGATTTCTGTGCTGTCTTTAACAAGCACAGGCCCAATAAACTTGTATCTGTCTTTCATGTTTCTGAATGGAAATAAGAGGGGAGAATCTGGGAATAAAATCAAATCAGCTTCAACACCCTCGTAACATCTTTTCTCTAAACTTAATCCCAATTGTCTAACTTTATTATGCAAATGCCTAGAAATCCTTCTTCTGAACACTAACTCTCCTATTCTTACTAGCGGTGCAAACCCTGTAAACGGGATAGTTATTACCCTCTCCCCTGGGAGAATCCTCAGCATTCTAGGAGTATTCCTAGGTTTAAAGTCAGCATGATAGTAATGAGACAAGTTTGCCTGCTGGACAAAAACATCGTAAATTCCGTACTGCTTGGCTGCAATCCCTGCGAGCTCCCTGAAACTGTCTCTAAGAATCACATCTGGCTTTTCTCTTCTCAACAAGGCATCTTCTTCTAAGAACAGTTCATCAATATTCCCGGAATGAAAGATAGTTGGGAACAATTCATTCTCTATCCCATCTAAAATTTCTCTCCCAGGAACAGTTTTTGTCTCAATAACTCTAAATCCCTCTCTTTCAACTGCTCTCATATTCTTCCCACTCCCAGAAAAAGAAACATCATAACCCCCCAGTTCTCTCAATGCTTTTGCAATTTCTAAAATTCTTACAGTGTGTGATGAAAACTCTCCGTGAACAAGCCCGAGAACTCTTATTGCCATAATTTTTCTAATACCCTGTTATTATAAATCTTTTCTTATGTCAGAAAAATAAACTACAACCTTTACAGGCTGCCCCATAAT
>Ga0180732_1001108_pt1 | contig 17873 bp, 17 predicted proteins | sample KR11_01MetaG_FD_148674 | JGI IMG/M metagenome (GOLD analysis project Ga0180732, IMG submission 148674) | Groundwater microbial communities from the Olkiluoto Island deep subsurface site, Finland - KR11_0.1 MetaG | ecosystem: Environmental > Aquatic > Deep subsurface > Groundwater | place...
CCATTCCAACCCGCGGATGATGTCCAGGGTCCCGAAATTTCCGGAATTATCCTCCGGGCTCGTTTCTGAATCCTTCAAGGCCGGGTGAGGGAACCACCCGAACGGCCCGAGCCGGTAATTGACGGATACCACAACCAACTGGTGGGTCGTGGCCAGGGCCGAGCCATTATAGGTCTCCTGACCCGCGTGCCCGATGCTGTTGCCGCCTCCGTGGATCCAGAACATCACGGGCAGGCCATGATCAGCCCTTGGAATATTTTCCTTGTCATAGGGCGGGGCCCAGACATTCAGATAGAGACAATCCTCTTCTCCGGCAATATCATCCGGGCCGGCGTCGGGGTGCCCGTTGAGCCTTCCTGCCGGTTGGGTGCACATGCTTTCCACCCGGAGAGCCGCCAGGGGTTCAATCCAAGGCTCCGGGCCCACCGGGGCTTTCCATCTTAAATCCCCCACGGGCGGTTTGGCAAAAGGAATGCCAAGCCAGGCATGGCTTTCAAGGGAATCCACAAAACCCACGACCCTGCCGGTTTTTAAAACCCTTTCGGTGGAAGGATCTGCCAAAGCCGTCCCGGGTTCCTTAACGACGGAGGACCGGGCAGAAAAGAAAAACCAGCCCGCCAATAAAATGATCACGAGAACGACAGCCGCAAGAATTTTTCTGGACATGATTCCCTCCTGAATAAATATTTTTTGTAACTTTTATGAAGCAGACGGGTTTTACCTCTCAAAGGCTTAAACATTTAAACCCATTACACCAAAAACCTTAAATCGAAAGGAACCCCCGAAACATGTTTAAAAAAATTTTTTCTTCCATGATGATCATTTTCTTTTGCGCAAGTGTGGCCTCCGCAGCAGACCAGATGAGAACACGAACCCCAATCAAGGACCAGAAGAAGCTCAAGGACGGGTCCTGCCAGATGATGAACAGCGGTTCCATGTTGCTGTCGGCGGATCAACTTAAAACAAGAGACCAAATTAAATCAAAGGATCGGTTGAAATTGAAAGACGGGTCCTGCAAAAGCTGATCCAATGCCCGGTATTGCATGGGGTGAACAAAGACCTCCTTTTCAAAAAAAGGGAGGTCTTTGTTTTGGCATTGGCACATAGGTTGAATAATGGTTTTCTCCACCTTTTGCAAGGGATTACACGAAAATTGCTCAAAACGCAGCATAAAGGGTCCTATGCAACGAATTTCATCCCTTAGGTTCGACACCTATTCGTCAGTTTTCAAGAAGGTGAAATGGAAGTCCCTGAAGGTTATATTCAAACCTTTCCTTGTCCTGAAAATGCTTGTTTCAAAATTCTTTCCATGGTATTGGCCTGGCAGTTGTTCAAAAATTCCGGTTTTTACAAAATGTTACCGTATATTGTTAAAGGAGGCGTCTCGGATGTTAAGCTTTGTTAAAAAATACCTCTCCCTCGCATTGACCCTTGGACTTGGATTGCTGCTCCAGGGAATTTTCATCTGTGCGGATCAAAAGAATACACCGAACAAAGCCGCCGTGGAATTCTATAAGGCCTACTATGGATTGAACGAAAAGAATATGGAGGAAAACCTTTGCGAGTCCCTGAACTCTAAAGGCTTTGCGGATCATTATGTCCATGGCATGGTTCTTTCGGCCTCGGCACGGGGCTATGATCCCTCCTACCTGAAAACCAGCTTGTTTCATATTCGGACCGAATTGCTCAACAGCACGGAAAAAACCGCAGTCATTCGGCTCACTGCCAAACAGAGAAAATCCATTAATCCCATTTTTGAATATGTGGGAAAAATCTTTTTTCTCCTGGATGAATCCGAAGTGGATCAGACCATTCATCTGATCAAAGAAAAAGAGCAATGGAAAGTTTGCGGCGGGTCCATGGCGCTCTCCTAACCCTTGCCGGCGGGTTTTATGCAGTCCATCTATAGAGATATTCAAAAAAAAGCTCTTAAAATTGCCTCCGGGTTTCCTCCCCCGGTTTTCTACAGGGATTTCAAATACGCCTGCGAATCCTCCAGGGTTTTTTTCGACACAGACCCCATCATCGCCAACCTGAAAAAATATGTTGAAAGCACCATAGAAAATGATTTTGGCCACGGCATGGACCATGTGGTCAAGGTGACCCTGGATGCCGGGGCCTTGCTGCTGATTGAAGGGAAAAATTCAGGATTCAAGGAGAATATCATCCACCGGAGCATGCTCATCATCCAAAGCGCCGGGCTCCTGCATGATATTAAACGCAAAGAAAAAGAGCATGCCCTTCAAGGCAGTATTTTTGTAAAGGATCTGCTCAAATCCTATCCCTTCACTCCCGGGGAGATCCTTGATATCAGCATGGCCATCAAAAACCACGAGGCGTTTAAACCCGTGGATCCACTGAATTCCCCGGAAGGGAATCTGGTTTCGGATTGCTTGTATGATGCGGATAAATTCCGGTGGGGACCGGACAACTTCACCCATACCGTGTGGGACATGCTGGCCTATTCCAAAACCCCCATCAAAAATTTTATTGACTATTATCCCAAATCCATTGAAGGGCTTGTAAAGATTAAAGAGACCTTCAGAACGCCCACCGGGAAAAAATACGGCCCCCGATTCATCGACCTGGGCATTGAAATGGGTGAATGGATTCTTGCTGATCTCAAGGAAACCTTCGTTTGAAACAGGATAAAATACATCCATGAAAACTTCCAAGAAATCTTTTTCCCTTCCCGCAATGGCCGGAACGGTCATCCTTTTCCTCATGGTTCTTTCGGGGGGGATGCTCTGGCCCGGCCGGCTCATGGCCGATGATCCCGGCTTACCCTTCCAGGTGGGTGAAAAACTGATTTTTGAATTGCGATGGAGTTTTATCCCCGCCGGCACGGCTGTTCTTGAAGTCATGCCCATGGAAAAAATCAACGGCGAGGAGGCCTATCATTTTGTCATGACTGCCTCCACCAACTCTTTTGTGGATAAATTTTATAAAGTCCGGGACCGGATTGACGCCTATGCCGATCTCTCCATGACCCGGTCCCTGTATTATCGAAAACAACAGAGGGAAGGACGCTCAAAAAAGGATATCGTGGTGCAATTTGACTGGAAGGCCAATCAAGTCAGCTATTCCAATTCCGGAAAGAAGAAAGATCCCGTCTCCATTGCCCCCGGAACCTTTGACCCTTTTTCCGTTTTTTATTTTTCCAGAACCTTTGACTGGAGCCGAAATTCCTCCATGGAGCAACCGGTGACCGACGGCAAAAAACTCATCATGGGGAAAGCCAATTTAAAGGCCAAGGAAAAGATCAAGGTTCCGGTCGGGGAATTTGAAACCTACCTGTTCGAGCCCGGCATTGAAAATATAGGGGGGGTGTTTGAAAAGAAAAAAGGGGCTAAAATCGAGGTCTGGGTGACCGCAGACCATCGCAAAATACCCGTGAGACTGAAGAGCGAAGTTTCCGTGGGCAGTTTTATCGCTGAACTGGTTTCCATTGAAGGCGCTGACAAGTAACTTCCATATAAAAGCATAAGGGGTTTCCATGGCGGAAAATAGTAAATCCGAAAAATTCGACAAGGAGTGGCAGAATCGTAAATTATGCAGCGATGGTAATTGTATCGGCGTCATCGGAAAAGACGGATCTTGCGGTGAATGTGGCAAACGATCTATCGAAAACGAGGATAATGCCCTTGGGGATGTGAATGCTCGGGAACCATGGGTTGAAGAGGAAATCCCGCCGGGGGGCTTGGAGGTTTCCGATTCCTCCCCGGACTTGGACTGGGAAAACCGAATTCTGTGTTGCGATGAAAACTGCATCGGCATCATGGGCATGGACGGACGATGTACGGAATGCGGAAAACCCGCCCCGGACTAAGCCCGGAGAATGATCACCAAGCCCGAAGCTCACGGGTCATCAAACCCCTCCATCTGCTGCATCGCCTTTATACCGGTCATAATATTTGAATACGTTTTTAATATAATGTCGGGTGGCTTGAAACGGGGGCACCCCGTTATACTGAAGGACCCTATTGCTTCCCGCGTTATAGGCAGCAAGGGCCAACCTGGCATCGCCGTTAAACTGAACCATGAGCTGCTTGAAATACCTTACCCCGCAGTCAATATTGCTCTCGGGATCACGAATATCCTTGATGCCCAGGGATCTTGCCGTGGCCGGCATAAGTTGCATGAGCCCCACAGCCCCTCGCTTTGAAACTGCCGAAGGATTAAAACTCGATTCAGCCCAGATGATGGCCTTGATCAGGGACGGGTCCACGTCATACTGACCGGCCACCTCATGAATCACCGGATGAAGAAGCATTTCCGCTGCCGTTCCCCGCAGAGAAGCCAGAGCCGCATTGTCTAAGGAAGCCTTTCCTTTTTGTTTTGCCGTGGTTGCCGGCAAAGCCAGGAGGGCTTCTTTCAGCACATCTTGATCCAGTGCCAAAGGGTTGGGCAGTTCGGGTTCGTGGGCCATATCACCGGGGTTGACCGAAGGCCCCAAATTGAAAAAGGGTACCGTGGCCACCAATAGGCACGCACCTGAAATTAAAACATATCTCATGATCTGTAATCGGTTTTGTCTGTCCATATTCCTTCTCGTAATTTTGAATTGTCGGTGAAATTATCCGGTTAAAGCCTGCGTGTCAAGGGAAATTCTTTGCACTCCCATGGCCGGACAAATGCAAATCAATCATTTAATGTCCCGCAGACTTAAACATGTTTACCGATAATGCATTCATTCTTTGCATTATTCTATAACTCATAGCAGGCCTGTAAGATCCATGGGATGCGCGATCAATCGTTCAGCACCGCCGATTTTCAAGACTTTTTGTGAAGCAAACCCCCAACGGACGCCAACTGGAAACATCCCTCCGGCCAGAGCTGTTTTCATGTCTGTATCCGAATCCCCTACAAAGAGAATGTTTTTGGGGTCAACCCCCAGATGATCCGCAATTTCCAGCGCTCCGGCCGGATGGGGTTTTCGGGGAACATCGGCTCTTAAACCCAGAATCCTGTCAAAATGCCATCTGGATAAAAACAGGTCCGCGCAAAGCCTGGCAAGGTCATTTTGTTTGTTGGTTAATATGGCGATTTTGATATTACGATGGACCAATTCATCCAGCAATTCCGGTATCCCTTCGTAGAGGGTTGTGTGGATGGTGCAATTTTCCCGATAATCGTCCAGATAGGCTTGAAGGCAGGAACTCACCATGCCGGTTGCACGCTGCTCCATCGGCAAAGCTCGTGAAATAAGGATTTTCGGACCCTCACCGATGAAGGCGCGGTACTGATTCAGATCATGGGTTGGAAACCCCCTTTTCATCAGGATCCGGTTTACCGAGCCGGCAATGTCCTCCAGGGTGTCCAACAACGTCCCGTCCATATCAAATATCACCGCTTTACATTTCATCATGCCCTCCCTATCGTTTCGTGCGCAAAATTTTCCAGATCCTTGGGCCAAAGATTGTGGAAACTACCACGGACAATATTCAGCCGTCAATGACCCCCTGAAATCCATTCAGGGCAAACGGGGCATCCATTCCACTCAATCCACCCCTTTGAGAATCAAAATCGGTTACCCTGTTCCACGAGCCTGATCACATTGACTTTAAAAAACCGGGTTGCTATAAGGCCTCCATGAAACCAGGAAATATCATTGAATATATTGATCAGCAGAAAATCCTCTCCGCTGTGATTTTAAAAACGGAAGATTCTCGGGCTTCTCTTCTTAATGAGTCAAATCATGAAGTTAATTTGTCCTTTCACCGGATTTTGCACGCAGGGGACCATTCATTGGATCTTTCGTTGTCCAGGGATCGAATGCTGGCAAACCTCCTTCAATCGGTTCACCGGCAAATCGCCCTGTCCAAAGAGATCGATATCCAGGCACTGTGGGAAATCCTTCATGAAAGCCCGGAATGGATTGATGTTCCGCAAGTCGCCCGGCTCTGCTTTCCGGAAAATGCAACCGGGGTCCATGAGTCTGCCGTCATTCGAGCGCTTTTTGAAAACCGAACTTATTTCAAATTCGACAGAACCCGGTTTTTTCCCTATTCGCCGGAACAGGTCCTGGATATGAAATCCCAGGCCCTGGAGACTCAACGGGCCAATGATCTGATTCAAAACGGGTCGGCTTGGCTGGTCGCCAAGATGAGCCACGCCTCTCCTCCTCCAGACGAAAATGACGCTGTTTTTACGGACCTGTTGAAATCCTTTTTTCTGTTTGAAAAAGAAAGCCCTCATTTTTCGTGTTGCAGAGCCATGATTGCCGGTTCCGGAATTCCCCTTCCTCTGGATATATTTGCCCTGCTGGTGAAGTTGAAGGTTTTTGAAGGCAATGAAAATATCGACCTGCATCAGATGCGTATTCCAGTGCTGTTTTCCAAAGAAGCCCTCGGCCTGGCCGATGAAATTTTAAGACAAAAGAAAGGCGATTTTGAAAACCACCGGATCGACCTGACCCATCTGGATATCATGACCATCGATGGCCCGGGAACCCTGGATTTTGACGACGCCCTGAGTCTTCACCCATCAGGAGATGGCTTTGAGCTGGGAATTCATATTGCGGATGTGGCCCATTTCGTGAAGAAAGACGACTTTATCGACCGGGAGGCCCTTCTGAGGGGAAGCTCCATTTACATGCCGGATCTGAAAATCCCCATGCTGCCCAACGCCTTTGCAGAGGATCTTTGCAGTCTGAAGCAGGATGCTGAAAAACCGGCCATCAGCATGATGGTGAAAATAACGCCCACGGGAGAAATTCAGGATTACAGAATCCTGCCCAGCGTTATAAGGATCAAGCAGCAGTTGACCTATGAGAATGCCGATCTATTGGCCCGGGAAAACCCGCAGATCATGATGATGATCCATACCGCCAAAAAATTTCGCTCAAGAAGGCTGAGCCAGGGAGCCGTTCATATTTCCCTTCCCGAAATCCAATTCATCTCCAATGAAAAACAAGGGATCCTTCCCGTTCACATAGACCGGGAAAGCCCGGGGAGAATGATGGTGGCCGAACTGATGATCATGGCCAATTGGCTGGTGGCAGGGCACCTTGAAAAAAACAAAATGCCTGCGGTGTTCAGGTGCCAGGCGGATCCCAAGGAACGGTTATTCCGGGGTCATGAAGGATCCCTGTTTCAAAACCACATGCAAAGACGATTGTTAAACCGTTTTGTTCTTTCAGAGAAAGCGGAGCGGCATTCCGGGCTGGGCCTGGATGCCTATGTAACGGCCACATCGCCCATTCGAAAGTATTTTGATCTGGTTTCACAACGTCAGATTCGGGCCACCCTGGGTCTGGAAACCCCCTATTCGGCGGAAGACATAAAACATATCCTTGACGTCCTCAGACCCCCCTTGGCCAATGTGGGTAAAATCCAAACCCGACGCAACCGGTTTTGGATTTTAAAACATCTGGAGAAAAAAACAGGGGAGCGAATGGAGGCCATTGTTCTGCAGAAGCGTAGAAATGATTTCCAGATTTTGATCAAGGAATTCATGATTGAGTGCCATTTGGCCAGCAGCATTCGACTGAAGCCCGAGGACTTCATCCATGTGAAAATCCAGCATGTGGATGCCCGAAAGGACATGATTTCGGTTTTTATGGCCTAGAAAGATAATTGCTTGACTAAACCATGAATTTAAACTAAAAAGCTGTCATTAAATAAATTGAATTCATAACGCGGAAAGAAAGACCCCATGGGAATCCAGGAAAGAAAAGAGAGGGAAAAAGAAAGAAGAAAACAGCAGATTATCGTGGCTGCCAAGCGCGTATTCTCCGAAAAAGGGTTCAGTAAATCCACCATGGAGGATATCGCAAGCGAAGCGGAACTGAGCCCCGGAACGCTGTATCTTTATTTTAAAAACAAGGAAGAGTTGTACGCCTCCCTTTCGCTCCGAATCCTCCAGTACATGAATATCCGCGTTCAGCACGTCAATGACGAAATCGGTCTTGACCCGATTCAGAAAATGGGCGCTTTGCAGGAAGCCCTTCTGGATGTCTATGATTTTGATTCCACCACCATCATCAACCTCTTCCATCTTCAGTCCAGCGAAACCCTTAAGAATTTGTCCCCGGATTTCCTCAATGAGATCAATGAGCTTTCCAGAAAATCCATCGGTGGCATCGCCAATATCATCAATGAAGGCGTCGAAAAAGGCCTTTTCATCGACGAACATCCCCATGCCCTGGCGGACACCTTGTGGTCTTTGTTTTCCGGGGTGATTCTATGGGAAGCCAGCAAAAGCATTTTGAATGAGCAGAAAAATTACCTTAAAAAAACCCTGGATATCGCCTTTCGAATTTTCGTGAACGGCATAAAAAAGAATTAAAAAAAACACCCCCCTAAAGAATGTTTTTTCAGCCTGAACCCGATCCCCATTTTTTTACTTCCACCCTCTTTTTTCCTTTGATCCAGCCCCATTTACTTGAATTGTTTTTCTTGACTAAACAATTCAGATCAAGTATTAGGCGATCATAGTCTGAATTGTATTCATTTTATTATGTTTTATGCTTTCCCATCGTTTCATCTATATCAATACAGTCGGAGGTTTATCAGTGCATTTACAATCCAAGTTTGATTCCGGTGAATTCCTATATCTCGCTGAGATTGAGCCGCCCAAGGGCGTGGATGTTTCGGACATGCTGAAAAACGCCAAACAACTTAAGGGCAAAATCGATGCGTTTATCGTTCCGGAAATGAGCAACGCCGTCATGCGCATGAGCTCTCTCGGAGCGTCGCTGCTTTTGAAGAACAATGGTTTAAATCCCATTTTTCAAGTCTGCTGCAGGGACCGCAATCGACTGGCTTTGCAAGCGGATCTTCTGGCAGCCGGAGCCGCAGGCATTACCCATGTCATGGCGGTTGCAGGCGAAGACCCGAGTTTTGGAGACCATCACCAGACAAAAGCCGTGTATGATATTGACCTCATGGGGCTGCTTAAGGGAATTCAACAGCTGCAGGAAGGCCGTGACATGGCCGGAATTGATTTAAGCGGCGCTCCGAAATTTGTAGTGGGTTCCACGTTGAATTCAGGTCTTTCCGGCCAGGCACTTGAAATGGAGCTAAAGGAAATGAGCGCAAAAATGGCCGGGGGCGTTTCTTTTTTCATCACCCCCCCCCTGTTTGATATTTCCACCATGAAATCCTTCCTCTCACGCATCGACCTTTCCAAAACCAGAATCATTCCAACGGTTCTTTTGTTGAAATCCGTGGGTATGGCCAGATACATGGCCAGAAACGTGGACCATGTCCACATCCCGGATGAAATCATCACAAGAATCCAGAAAGCCCCGGACAAGATTCGCGAATGCGTCTCCATTGCTGCGGAAACGTTGAGCACCTTGAAAGAAAGCGGTTTTGGCGGTGCTGTGCTTTCAACCATCGGATGGGAAGACAAAATCCCGGAAATTCTGGAAAAAATTTAATCCTGTTTGTTCCCTTACAATTTTTCCGGATCAGTACGTATCGGCTCTTTTCGATTAACCCCTATATCCATTAAAAGAACAGAGGCAACATGACTATGGAAAGCGAAATGGATCGCAAAGAAATATCCTCGATAAAAAATGACCCGGTGGGGTCCGTCATGGTTTTGGGAGGCGGAATCGCAGGGATGCAATCCGCTCTGGATCTTGCAAATTCCGGATATTACGTTTATCTGGTGGAAAAGTCCTCTGCCATCGGCGGCATGATGTCCCAGTTGGACAAAACCTTTCCCACCAATGATTGCGCCATGTGAGTCATCTCACCCAAACTGGTCGAGGTCGGCCGGCATCTGAATATCGAATTGTTAATGAATACCGAATTGATGGACCTTTCCGGAGAGCCAGGGCATTTTTCCGCAAAAATCAAACAAGCCCCGCGTTTTGTGGATATGTCCAAATGCACCAGCTGCGGCGAATGCGAAAAAGTCTGCCCCATATCGGTTCCCAATGAATATGACAAAGGCATGTCCAACCGAAAAGCCATCTTCAAAAAATACCCCCAAGCCATCCCGGGGGCCTATGCCATCAGCAAACGGGGAACGGCCCCGTGTAAAGCCACCTGCCCTGCCCACGTGAGCATTCAGGGCTATGTGGCCCTCATCACCCAGGAAAAATACCGGGAAGGTCTGGCTCTTTTTAAGGAAGAGCACCCCTTTCCAGGCATCTGCGGCCGAATCTGCCATCATCCCTGCGAAAATGAATGTACCCGGAATGCGGTGGATGAACCCCTGGGCATTCAGCCCCTTCATCGGTTTCTCGCGGATGTGGATTTCGCCTCTGATTCTCCCTATATCCCGGCGGTCAAGGAACCCAGGGAAGAAAAGATTGCCGTCATCGGTTCCGGGCCTGCGGGTCTGGCTGCCGCCTATTTTCTGGCAAGGGAAGGTTATCCGGTCACGGTCTTTGAAAAACTGCCCGTGGCCGGCGGCATGATGGCTGTAGGGATACCGGAATACCGGTTGCCCAGAGATATTCTCAAGGCGGAAATCAGCGTGATTGAAAAAATGGGGGTCACCCTGAAAACCGGGGTTGCCTTCGGAACCGACATCACCTTGGAAAGCCTGAATCAGGACGGATTCAAGGCGGTTTATCTGGCCACGGGACTTCACCAAAGCCGGAAACTCGGCGTGCCGGGAGAAGCACTTCAAAACGTGATCCCGGGGGTTCCTTTTTTAAGGGATGCGGCCCTGGGCAAAGACATCAAGCTTGGAAAAACCGTGGTGGTTATCGGTGGTGGAAACGTGGCGGTGGACGTGGCCCTCACGGCAAAAAGACTGGGTGCGGAGCAGGTTAAAATGATCTGTCTGGAATCCAGAAAGGAAATGCCCGCATGGGACTATGAAATTGAAGAGGCGGTGGAAGAAAAAATAGAAGTCATCAACTCCTACGGCCCCAAACAATTTATCGGGGAAAACGGAGCCCTCACGGATGCGGAGTTTAAAAAATGCACTTCGGTTTTCGATGAAAACCGCCGGTTCAATCCCAAGTACGACGAAAATGACCTGATGAAGATTACCGCCGATACCGTCATCGTGGCCATTGGCCAAATGGCTGAACTTGAATTTGCCGGGTCCCAGAAGATTCCGACCACACCCCCCGGTGGAATCCAGGTGGACCCTGTAACGTTCCAAACTTCTTTAGACTGGGTTTTTGCAGGCGGGGATGCCGTATACGGTCCCAAATCCGTTGTGGAAGCCGTGGCCTGCGGCAAAGAAGCAGCAGAAAGTATTCATCGTTTTGTTCATGGCCTGGATTTGTCTGAAGGAAGAAAAAAAGAATGGGATTTTGAAAAGCCGGACACGGAAGCAGAGCCCCTCAAAAACAGAATTCCGATTCATAAAATTCCCGTGGAAGATCGTGAGCACAATTTCAAAGAGGTGGCTTTCGGATATGAAAACGCCCAGGCCCTTGCCGAAGCGGCCCGCTGCGTCAAGTGCGGCATCTGCTCCGAGTGCTATCAGTGCGTCTCCGCCTGTATCGCCAACGCGGTGATTCATGAGGAGGCGGAAATCATTAAAGATATCGATGTGGGCTCGGTCATCATCTGTGCAGGAAGTGAGACCTATGATCCGTCGGCCCTTGAGGACCAATACCATTACCGGACCAATCCCAATGTACTGACCAGCGCCGAATTTGAACGAATCCTGAGCGCCTCGGGTCCCACCCTGGGACACCTCATCCGACCTTCGGATTCCAAAGAGCCCGAAAGAATCGCCTGGCTGCAATGCATCGGATCCCGGGATACCAACCGGTGCGGCAACACGTATTGTTCATCCGTGTGCTGCATGTACGCCATCAAAGAAGCCATGATTGCCAAAGAACACTCCAAGAAGGATATGGACTGTGTAATTTTCAACATGGATATTCGAACCTTCGGAAAAGATTACGAAAAATACTACAACCGGGCCAAGGATGAAGAAGGGGTACGGTTTGAAAAAGCCAGGGTTCACACCCTCACGGAAAACTGGGAAACCGGTGGATTGACCATCCGTTACGCCAATGAGGCGGGTGAGCTTCTTTCGGAAGAGTTCGACATGGTGGTTCTTTCCGTGGGGCTTCAGATTTCAGAACCCACCATTGACCTGGCCAATCGTCTGAATGTTTCCCTGAACAAACATAAATTCGCCGATACGCCTCTGTTTGAGCCGGTTTCGACCTCCAGGCCGGGGGTTTATGCCTGTGGCGTTTTCCAGGGTCCCAAGGACATTCCCACCTCCATCATTGAAGCCAGTGCCGCCGCCATGGTGGCCGGAAAAAGCCTTTCCAAAAGCAGAAACACTCTGACCCGAAAGGTGGATGTTCCTCAAGAAATCGACATCACGGGGCAGGATCCGAGAATCGGTGTATTTGCCTGCCGGTGCGGAATCAACATCGCCGGCGTGGTGAACATGGACGAGGTGGAGGCTTATACCAAAACCCTTCCCAATGTGGTGTATGTGGGGCAGAACCTTTTCACCTGCTCCCAGGACACCCAGGACCTCATGAAGGATCTCATTGCGGAGCACCAACTCAACCGGATTGTGGTCGCCTCCTGCACCCCCAAAACCCATGAAGCCATTTTCATGGATACCCTTGAATCCTGCGGCATCAACAAGTACCTTTTTGAGATGGCCAATATTCGAAACCAGAATTCCTGGATCCATTCCGATGCCCCTGAAAAAGCCACGGAAAAAGCAAAGGATCTCATTCGCATGGCCGTGGCCCGTTCCGCTTCCCTTTACCCTCTCCATGAAAAAATCATTCCTGTGAATAAAAGGGCTCTGGTGGTGGGGGGCGGTATCGCCGGCATGAACGCGGCCCTGGGACTTGCCGAGCAGGGATTTGAAACCGTTTTGGTGGAAAAAGAAAAACAGCTCGGCGGAACCGCCACTCGGCTTACCCAAACCATTGAAGGGGTGAAGATTGAGCCCTATTTGCGCAATCTGATCCAACTCACCATGAATAATCCTAAAATACAGGTTCTCGCCCAGTCCCTCATTGTTGGATTTTCCGGGTTTAAAGGCAATTTTCAAACGGAGATCCTGGTGGGTCCCGGCATGTATGAGCGGAAAATCGACCATGGTGCGGTGATCCTCGCCACCGGAGCCACGGAATACAAGCCCAAGGAATTCCTCTATGGTATCGATGAAAGGGTTCTCACCCAGATCGAACTGGCCCAGCGCCTGGAAAATTCCGGGGCAAAAGACCTGAGCCAGGTGGTGATGATTCAATGTGTGGGCTCCAGAAACAAAGAAAACCCCAACTGCTCCAGAATCTGCTGCCAGAGTGCCATCAAAAACGCCCTGCACATCAAGGAGCTGAACCCGGATGCGGACCTTTACATCCTCTACCGGGATATCCGCATGTACGGCTTCCTGGAAGATTACTATACGGAAGCCCGTAAAAAAGGCATCTACTTTTTCCGGTATGATCTGGAAGATATGCCGGATGTTCAAGCCACTCCCGAGGGTCTTGAGATTGTCTTCACGGACCATGTGCTGGGAAGAAAACTTTCGGTCACCGCAGACTTGCTGGCCCTGAGTGCTGCCATGGTGCCGGAGGATACCGAAGAACTTGCATCCATCATGAAATTGGCCCGAAATGAAGAAGGTTTTTTCATGGAAGCCCATGTGAAGCTTCGGCCCGTGGACATGGCCACCGAAGGAGTCTTCGTCTGCGGTACGGCCCACAGTCCTCGATTGATCACGGAAACCATTTCCCAGGCCTATGCGGCTGCGTCCCGTGCCGTAACCTTTCTCTCCCAGGATCAGATCACCCTATCCGCGGTAACGGCCCGGGTGAACCCGGATAAATGCGCGTCCTGCCTGATCTGTGTAAGATCCTGCGCGTACAATGTTCCAAGAATCAACAAGGAAGGGGTCAGCGAAATTGATGAAGCCCTTTGCCGGGGTTGCGGGGTATGTGCCGCCGAATGCCCGGCCAAGGCCATTGAGTTGAACTGGTATGAGGACAACCAAATACTATGCAAGGTGGAATCCTTATTGGAGGGGGTATTATGAGTTTGGACTTTGAACCGATCATCATCGCGTTCTGCTGTAATTTCTGAGGGTACACCGCTGCGGACCTGGCAGGTTCCATGAGGCTCAAATACCCTTCCAGCATTAAAATCATTCGCGTTCCATGCACCGGAAAAGTCGACCTGCTGCATGTTCTTCGGGCTTTTGAAAAAGGGGCCGACGGGGTTTATGTGGTGGGATGCGAAGAAGGCAGCTGCCAATACACCAAAGGCAATTTCAGGGCCCGGAAAAGAATAGAACAGGCCCAGAATATTCTGGATACCATCGGCATCGGCGGGGAGCGCGCCCAGATGTATAATTTGTCCTCCGGTGAAGGCACCCGTTTTGCCCAGTTTGCCATTGAGATGGAAGAACGAATCCAGAAACTCGGGCCCAATCCCATTAAGCTGGCCCACAACAAATCAGCCGCATAAAGGACGAGGGTTTACTTTTATAGAAAGAGAGGTTGCCAAATGATTGTCGCGGACAAAAAACCCATTCAGGAAATTATTGAAACTGTTAAACATTGCGAAAAGATTCTGGTTCTCGGCTGCAATGAATGCGTCACCGTTTGCGAAGCCGGGGGCAAAAAGGAAGTCGGTATTCTATCCTCGGCATTGAGAATGTATTTTTTAAACCAGGGCAAAGAGATGAAAATCGACGAGATCACCCTGGAAAGACAGTGCGACCATGAATACCTGGACGAAATCCGGGATGTGGCCGATCAGTACGACGCCATCGTATCTCTTGCCTGCGGGGTTGGGGTTCAGTTTACCGCTGAAAAATATCCTTCCATGCCCGTCTATCCCGGGGTCAACACTTGTTTTCTCGGGGCCACGGAAAAAAGAGGACTATGGACGGAGCGGTGCCAAGCATGTGGCTCCTGCATTCTGGCCACAACCGGCGGCATCTGCCCGGTGTCCCGATGTGCCAAACGGGTCATGAATGGTCCCTGCGGCGGCTCCAGCAAAGGAAAGTGCGAAATCAGCAAGGACGTGGACTGCGCCTGGCAATTGATCATCGACCGTTTAAAGGCCATTGGCAGGCTGGAGGACTATGAAAAAGTGCAACCCATTAAAGACTGGTCAACCGACAGAGCTGGAGGACCGCGTAGAGTTGTCAGGGAGGATGTACAGCTATGAATGTGAAAACACCCAGCAAACTGGAAAAAATTCTTCGATCCGGGCAATTGGCCGTCACATCGGAATGCGGTCCCCCCAGGGGAAGCGACCCGGAAGAGGTTGTTAAAAAAGCGAAATTGATCGGGGATTGTGTAGATGCCATCAATGTGACGGACAATCAGACGTCCGTGGTGCGGATGAGCAGCCTTGCCGCCTGCATCCGGATCAAACTCCTGGGATACGAACCGGTGCTTCAGATGGTGACCCGGGACAGGAACCGCATCGCCCTTCAAAGTGACATTCTGGGGGCCGCCTCCTTTGATATCCATAATCTTCTTTGCCTTTCGGGGGATCACCAAAGCTTCGGGGACAACAAGCAGGGCCAGAATGTTCATGACCTGGATTCCATGCAGCTCGTGCAGACCGTAAGGCATATGAGGGATGAAGGCAAATTTCTTAACGGGGATGAAATCAAGCGCCCCCCCCAAATGTTTGTGGGGGCTGCCGCCAATCCCTTTGCCGATCCCTTTGAAATCCGGGTCCCCAGGCTGGCCAAAAAAATTGCCTGCGGGGCGGAGTTTATTCAGACCCAGTGCATCTACAACCTGGATCGGTTTGAAGAATGGATGAAGCTCGCCAGGGATCGTGGCCTGCATGAAAAAGTTTTCATCATGGCCGGAATGACCCCCTTGAAATCCGTAGGCATGGCAAGGTATATGAAAAATCGTGTTCCTGGAATGGATGTCCCGGACGACGTTGTAAAAAGAATGGCGGATACACCAAAAGAAAAACAGGCGGAAGAAGGAATTAATATTTGCATTGAAGCCATTGAGCGGTTAAAGTCTGTGGAAGGGGTCAGCGGATTTCATATCATGGCCATTGAATGGGAAGAAAAAGTCCCGGAAATCGTAAAAAGAGCCGGTCTTTATCCCAGACCCAAGGTGGATTAAAAGTATCGTTGTTTTTCAAGGTTTTCATTTCTTTGATTCATTATGAAAGGAGATATCTCATGGCTGATAAAAAATTGATACTGGTGGTGGATGATGAACCTGATTTTGTTTCCATCGTTCAGAGTAATCTTCAAAAGGAAGGCTTTGCAGTAAATGTTGCCTATGACGGCGTTGAAGGGCTTGAAAAAGTCCGTCAGAATCCTCCGGACCTGATCGTACTGGACGTCATGATGCCTGAAAAGGACGGGTACCAGATGTGCTCCGAGCTGAAAAAGGACAAGAAATATGCAGGGATTCCCATCCTCATGCTTACGGCGGTGGCGGATCATGTTTCTTCCACACGGTATTCCCATTACAACGGCATGAGCATGGAAGCAGACGATTATCTTCCGAAACCCGCCACGGCCGAAGATATTGTCGAAAGTATCAAAAGGTTGTTAAACCTCTAAAGAATAAAGAATCAGATCCTGCCATGGCTGTTTGCTTTCAACCCATAAAATGGCCATGGAGCACAGACCGATGGATTTTGCCACGTTCAGAAAAATCCATCGGTCACGGTATATTCTTCAAGCAACCCTTCCAACGTAAAATAGAATTGAAGCCACCTATCTTTTCGTTTTACCCCGGGAATATTGAATGAACGACTTTTTTTCCCTGAAAAGTTCAAAACTTGCCATCGGAACCAAGGTGTTTTGCATTCTAAGCGATGAGCGTGCTTTTCAGTCTAAATCTCCGGCCATGTTTTCAAAAGTCATGGAAAGGGTAGGGGTAAAAGGGGTCTATGTGCCTTTCATGGTAAAACCCGAAAAGCTGGGGGAGGCCATTCATTCCTTAAGAATCCTGAATATTGCGGGGGCCAATATTACCGTTCCCTACAAAGAAGCGGTCATCCCGTTCATGGACACCCTGTCCGAAAGCGCTAAAATCATGGGGGCCATCAACACCATCGCCCGGGACGGGGATAAGTTCAAGGGCTACAACACCAACGCCATCGGTTTTATGGACACGCTCGAATCCGTGGGATTCGATCCCACGGGAAAATCCGCTCTGGTCTTCGGTTCAGGCGGTGCGGCCCGGGCCGTTGTATTCATCCTGAACTGGCTCAGGGCCAATTCCATTCGCATTGCCGCAAGGAACACCACCAAAGCTAAAATCATTGCAAAAGACCTTGGGGGAGAAGCGGTTACCATTGACAGTTTAATGGCAAACCCTTTTCCTGCGGATATCATTGTGAACACAACCTCCGTTTCCTCCCATCATGAGGCCCCGGTCTTTGCCGAAATGATCTTGAAAATGACCGCCCCGAACTGTGAGCTGATCATTGATCTCAATTACGGAAGAGGGGAAAATTTCTGGGAGGATTTCGCACGGATCAAAAAAATCCGTTTTATGGATGGGCTAACCACCCTGGCCCATCAGGCCATGCGGACCTTTGCCCTCTGGACCGGCATAAAAGTGGAACCCAAAGAATTTCTTAAGGCCCTGGATGAATAATCAGCGGTTGACCGGCAACATGACGGTGAATGTGGATCCCATGCCCGGTGTGCTTTCAACGGTGATGGTGCCCCCCAGGGAATCCACCAAACCCTTGACAATGGGCAATCCCAGACCTGTTCCTGTGATAAACCGCGTGTTTTCGTTTTTAACCCTGTAGAATTTTTCGAAAATCTGGTCCAGGTATTTTGCGTCTATTCCGAAGCCATTGTCCTCCACACTCACCAGAATCTTATCCATGGCCTGGGAGGCCGTGACCTGGATACGTCCGCCATCCTGGGTATAGTTGATGGCATTGGTGATGAGGTTGCCGAAAATGCTTTCAAGGGCCATGGGGTCTGTTGTGAGCTCTGAAAGCTTTTTCTCGGAA
>Ga0180732_1001109_pt1 | contig 17862 bp, 12 predicted proteins | sample KR11_01MetaG_FD_148674 | JGI IMG/M metagenome (GOLD analysis project Ga0180732, IMG submission 148674) | Groundwater microbial communities from the Olkiluoto Island deep subsurface site, Finland - KR11_0.1 MetaG | ecosystem: Environmental > Aquatic > Deep subsurface > Groundwater | place...
GAAAAATGGAGAAAATATGATTATCAAAGAGATGGTAATGATAAGTACAACATTTTCGCTCATAGGCCCTCTATTTCACTTTTTTTGCAACGTTCAGATGAAGAGATTGTAGCATTTCTAAGTCTTTACTCATAACGCGACCCGCTGTTGTAAGATAATTGCCTATGACAATTGAATTTGCACCGTAGTTGAAAATCTCTTCTTGTCTCTCGCCAAACATTAACTCTCTCCCTCCTGCAACCATAATACGCTCTGCGTTTGGAAGTGTCTCCCGTGTGAGTTTTATAAGTTCAAGTGCTTCATCGACAGTGAGAGGATTTGGCTGAAGTTCCAGCGCTTCGTTATGATGGTAAAAGTTTATGGGTACAGAAGTCGGATTGAGTGATTTGAGTGACTCAAGCATAGAAATTCTGTCTTCCTGCGTTTCACCGAGACCAAAAATACCGCCTGTTATAAGAACCATTCCGGCTTTGTTAACATTCTGGCAAGTCTCATAACGCTCACTCCAAGGGTGTGTGGTACAAATCTCTTTGTAGAAACTCTCTGAAGTCTCAAGGTTGTGGTTATATGCTTTGATACCCGCTTCTTTTAAGACTAAAAGCTGTTCGAGTGTTGCTGTTCCGTTGCAGGCTATTAAACGTAACTCGGGGGCTACTTCCATAACCGCACGAGCGACATCACAAACAAACTTAAGCGTTTTATCGTTAAGCCCTTTGTCTGCTGTTACTAAACAAAAACCCAATGCTCCGTTGTCTCGCGCAGCTTTTGCCTCTTCTAAAATTCTCTCCATCGGTTTGTGCTTATAGCGCTCTATATTAGCCTTATAGCGTACACTTTGAGAGCAAAATTTGCAATCTTCGTTGCAAGTCCCGCTGTTAATATTACAAATAGAACATAAAAAAATCTCATTTGCCATTTTTTGTCCTTGAATATGAAAAATGCTCTTTCTCAAAAAAATCTGTTTTTTTCTTTCTCGCATAGTAGCTGACATGAAACGCAGTTGCATCAACTTCAAGCATAACACACTCTGAAATGGGCTTGTTTCTTGCACATGCTTCTCCGGGGTTAAGAAAAAGTGTGCCGTTAATGAGTTCTGATTTGAACTGATGCGTGTGTCCGAAAATAACGACTTCGGTGTCGGGAGTCATATAAAAAGGAAGATGCATCAGTTTAAAATTTGTATCGGCAAGTTTAAAGTAGTAAGGCTCTTGAACAAGGTTGTACTCATTGTGGTAACTCACGAGGTGTGAATCGTTGTTTCCATAAACCGCAACATAGCGTTTTCCACAGGAGCCAAGCAGGTCTAGAATCTCTTTTTCCACAATATCTCCGGCATGAATGATAAATTCCGCGCCATCGGCAATAAGCATATCGATAATGACTTTTGCCTTCTTATATTTTTTGTGTGTGTCGGAGAGGATGCCTATTTTCATAACTACTCCGCGATGTCCTCGCGAGGTGTTCTTGTTTTACACTTCACGCATTCGTACACTTCTTTATTTCTGTAAGTTCTAGGCGCTAAAACGCCGTCACACTTTTCTTCACTACATTTAATGGTTGTCGGTTCAAATTTAGAGATGAACTTACATTTTGGGTAATTTTCGCAGCCCCAAAACGCACCGCGACGAGACTGTTTCCAAAGAAGTTTTCCGCCACAATCCGGACATGGAATCTCAGAAGTTTTGCTCTCAACAGCCATACTTTTCGTATTTTTACAATCAGGGTAACCGCTACATGCCAAAAACTGCCCGTTACGGCCGTTTTTGACAACCATAGCTTTGCCGCATTTGTCGCATATTTCGTCAGAAGTTTCTACTTTTTCTTCTACTTTGTTGCCTTCTTCGTCCACTTGCTCTGTGTATTTACACTTTGGAAAGCCGCTGCACGCAACAAACTGTCCAAATCTGCCAGAACGTAAAAGAAGCTCTGAACCACATTGCGGACACATACGCCCAAGCGGTTTTGCCATTTTAAGGGAAACAATTTTTTCTTTTCCCTCTTCAATCTGTTCTATAAACGGAAAGTAGAAATCACTTAAAAGTTCTTGCCAGTCTACTTCACCCTCAGCAACTTCATCAAGTTTTTCTTCCATGTTTGCCGTAAAAGAGATGTCTACAATGTTTGAAAAGTTTTTCTCTAAGATGTCCGTTACAGTAAACGCAATCTCAGTCGGAATAATCTGCTTTTTCTCTATGGTCACATAAGTTCTTGAACTCAGCGTTGCAATAGTCGGAGCATACGTAGATGGACGCCCGACTCCTTCGCTTTCAAGCTTTTTGATAAGACTTGCCTCAGAGTAGCGAGACGGCGGCTCTGTAAAGTGCTGCTCAGGTTTAATGCTTTGAACTTCTGCTTTGTCGCCTTCTTTGAGTGTCGGAAGAAGTTTGTCTTTGTCTTCAGCACCTGTTAGCGCATAAAAACCGTCAAAAAGAAGTTTTCTGCCACTTGCACGGTAAATATTTTGGGCACCTGTAAAAGTAATGCTTTGTTGTTCAAACAGGGCATCTTCCATTTGACATGCCATAAAACGCTCATAAATCAGGCGGTAAAGTTTAATCTCGTCCGCTTTGAGAAACTTTTGTGCAACTTCAGGAGTAAAGTGAAGCATAGTAGGACGAATAGCTTCGTGAGCTTCTTGTGCGCCTTTTGCTTTTTTACCGTAAAATTTCGGCTCGCTTGGAAGATATTTTTTGCCAAATCTGTTTTCTATTATGCCCCGAACAGCGCCTACAGCTTCTGCAGCCATATTAAGGGAGTCTGTTCTCATGTAGGTAATAACACCTGAAGTTCCATCCGGCGTTTTTACACCCTCATACAGTGTTTGCGCGACCATCATCGTTTTTTTAGGAGTAAATCCTAATTTGCTTGAAGCTGTTTGCTGAAGCGTTGATGTCATAAATGGCGGAGGTGTCGCACTTTTTCTCTGTTTCGTCTCGATCGCTGTAATGGTAAAACTGTCTGCGTTTACGCTTTTGACAATGGCCTCAGCCTCTTTTTTGTTTTTAATAGAGAGTTTTGAGAGTTTTTCACCATTGTGTGAAATAAGTGCCGCTTCAATGTCTTTTTTGAACATCGTGTCGATCGTCCAGAACTCTTCAGGAATGAAGGCGCGAATTTCACGCTCACGGTCTACCACAAGCTTAAGTGTAGAAGACTGAACGCGTCCGCCTGAGAGTCCTTTTTGGATTTTTGAACTTAGTAGCGGAGAGAGTTTGTACCCCACAACACGGTCAAGAAGACGACGTGCCTGTTGCGCGTTTACCATATTCATATCTATTTTTCTAGCTGATTCAAGTGCATGGTTAATAGCTGTTTTTGTAATCTCGTGAAAAACAATACGTGGAAGTTCCTCAGGGTTTTTCTTAATGGCATGCGCGATATGCCAGCCAATAGCTTCACCCTCGCGGTCCTCATCGGTCGCGATATAGATAGTGTCGCACTTTTTCGCAAGAGCGGCTATCTCTTTAACAGTTGCTGCGTTTTCTTTAGCAACGCTGTAAGCGGGTACAAGGTGTTTTGTGACTTCATCTATGGTAATTCCAAAGCGGGACTTTGGCAAATCACGGATGTGACCTTTGGAGGCAATAACCTCATAATCTTTGCCCAAAAAGTTTTTGATTGTCCGAGCTTTAGCAGGTGATTCGACGATAATTAAGTTCAAATAGCGTTCCTAATATATATAGTATAGTTGTTTTTTGATTTTGGAAGTGTACCCGAAAAATATTAAATTGAGAAAAAAGAGGCGCACGAGAAAAAGATATTCATAATATTTGCAAATTCATTAAAGTTATATTTTTAGTTACCGATTTAGTTAACATCAAGGCAAGGATGTCAAGATACAAAATTAACTGGGGGCGTAAGGCTCTTACCCGAAAAGGATTTATTATGGGATTTAGAATTAACACAAACGTTGCGGCAATGAACGCACACACAAACGCTAGTATGAACAATCGTAACATCGATAGTTCTCTTTCAAAATTAAGTTCAGGTCTTCGTATTAACTCGGCAGCAGATGATGCTTCTGGTATGTCAATCGCAGATTCACTTCGTTCACAAGCTTCGGCTCTTGGTCAAGCTATCAACAATGCAAACGATGGTATTTCAATTGCTACAATTGCTGATAAAGCGATGGATGAGCAAATTAAAATTCTTGACACTATCAAAGTAAAAGCTACTCAAGCTGCACAAGATGGTCAAAGTTCAAGCTCTAGAAAAGCACTTCAGTCGGATATATCAAGACTTACTCAGCAACTTGATAATATAGCAACTCAAACTTCTTACAATGGTAAAAGTTTACTTTCTGGTTCATTTACAAATGCATCTTTCCAAGTAGGTGCATACAGTAATGAAACAATCGGTATGACGATTGGTGCTACATCTTCAGATAAAATAGGTCACACTCGTTTTGAGACAAGCGATATGGGTGGAGCATCTGGAACAGGTGACGCTATAGTAGAGTTTACACGAGCAGATGGGAGTACACTTACATTGGAAACTGTTACAATTGGGTCAACTGCAGGTACAGGTATTAGCGTTTTAGCTGAAGTTATTAATAAATCTTCAAATGAAACGGGTGTAAGTGCAAGCTGGAGTTTGACTCAAACGGGAACAGGTGCTATTGCTTCTACTGCATCGACAGGAACAGTTGCTGATATTGTAATCAATGGTACTACAGTTGCTGCTGCGGGACTTGTTTTGGAAGCCAATGATAATAATGGTGTTCTAGTGGATTCAATTAATCAACATAAAGAGACAACAGGTGTTGTCGCAAGTGTAGATGCTAGGGGTTATTTAGAACTTACATCAACAGATGGTAGAGCAGTAATAACTACAGGTTTAGATACTGAAGCACTTGTAGCTGATGCTACATATACAGGTCGTTTAACATTGACTGCTGCAGGTGCTGCTGATATTCGAGTAGCGATTACTGGTACAGCAGGTGCTGACTTTGATACAGATGCTAATGCAGCGAGTCTTAGTCTTCGTGATATGATGGGTGCGATTGATAATGCTGATGCGCTAGCAATGGGTGCATTTGCAAATGAGAATGTTATTGGAATTGATGATGATTTAGAAGCAGGTGTTGCAACATATGCCGGTGCACAAGCAATGATGAAAATTGCTCAATCTGCTCAGGAAAAACTTGACAGTGTTCGTGCGGACATCGGTTCTGTTCAAAATCAATTTGTTGCTACTGTAAATAATATTTCAGTAACTCAAGTAAATGTTAAAGCTGCGGAATCTCAAATCCGTGACGTTGACTTTGCTCAAGAATCTGCAAACTTTGCAAAAGCTAACATCCTAGCTCAATCAGGAAGTTATGCAATGAGTCAAGCAAACGCAGTTCAACAAAACGTTTTAAGATTGTTACAATAGTTATAATCTTGACCTTCTTTTTAGGCTGGTGAGATTTTCTCACCGGCCTTTTTTTATTTCTCTTAGACTTCTTCTGTATGGTATGCATTTTGCTGTACATCACATAAAATCTATTCTTATAATTGTATTTTAAACGCAAAGGTTCTCATGTCATTTTTTCAAATTAATTTATCCGCAATTACTGCTAAAAATCTAAATTTTGCAAATCAGCTCTCTGATGTTGGTGAAGTTGCAGATTTTGAAATTTTTATGGATGAAAATGATGTTTCGACTTTAAATTTTGTAAATACAAAAAATTTTACACCTCTGTATGAAAACACTCCGGCACAGAGCATAGTCAATGGTGCAGAGTACTTTAAAATGTTTGAGCAGTATCCGTACTTATATATGTATGGATTAGGCAATGGGATGTTGCTCAAACATTTACTAGAAAATAAAAATCTTAAAAGAATTGTTGTCGTAGAGCCTGAGATGGAGTTAGCTTATGTAGTTTTACATATGGTGGATTTTTCTCAAGAACTGGAATCCGGCAGAGTAGTTCTTCTATCTGCAACTGATGTGAATTTTCCAAATATTCTCACTTTATTTAAAACACTTGATGAACAACGTTACGTGAGAGTGTACGATATGCATGTTAATACTTCTTATTATGAGAAGATACATCATGAGCATATTCAGCGCACAAATCAAATGTTTCTTGAGGCTTTGTACCATGCTATAAATAGTGTAGGGAATGACACGATTGACGCACTTATTGGGCTGAAGCAGCATATAGCGAATCTTCCTGTATTGTTGGAGACTCCACCATTATTAGAGTTGCTTAATAAATTAAACACGACAGATACAGCCATTTTAGTCTCTACGGGACCATCTCTTACAAAACAACTTCCTCTTTTAAAAGAGATAGCTCCGTATGTAAGAATTATTGCAGTTGATGCGAGTTTTCCAGTTTTATATCAGGCAGGAATTAAACCTGATGTAGTTGTTTCTATGGAACGGGTTAAGGAAAGTGCACGCTTTTTTCAACAAGTACCCAGAGAAGCTTATGAGGACGTTGTCACAGTGTTGAGTTCATTGCAGCATCAAGATGTAGTAAAAAGCCCAAAGGGAGGTACGACAACTATGAGTTTGCGTCCCCTTGGCTATATGATTGCAACCGGACCAAAAGAGTGGGGATATCTAGGTATAGGTTCGAGTGCTGCAAATATGGCGTTTGAGCTTATATATTATTCAAGATTTAAAAATTGTATTTTGATAGGACAAGATTTGGCATATGCTGAAGACGGGACTTCTCATGCAAAAGGGCACGTGTTTGGAGAAAATGATGTAAAAGTCAAAGAGAGTGATGTTTGGGTGAAGGGATGGGGCGGGACAACTGTGCGCACTAACCATAACTGGACAATGTTTCGCAATTTTTTTGAAAAAGATTTGGCAGATATCAAAGATGATATGTTAACAATAAATGCGACACAAGGCGGAGCAAGCATTTTAGGAGCAAAAGAGATAGCGTTTAGTGAAGCGATAAATTTATGTGTGAATAAAAATAGTGTAAAGAAGCCTCTCAGATTAGAAAAAATGCAAAAAAAAGAGCTGGATTTTTGTAAAAACAGAACATGGAAAAATATAGATGACATTGTTCTTTATGTGTCAGATTTACTAGAGGAGGTTAAGACTCTTTTTCTGGATATAGCTGCCACTTGTGATGCACTTGATGCTGCAAGGGAGGTGACAAACGCTAGAATGCAAGAGTTACTGCAACATGTCGAGCAAATAAAAGCACGTAAAGATGAAGAGATATATGAGCAGGTAGTGTGGCATATTGCTCAATCAATGATGCTGGTTCAAGAGATGGATTTAGCACCTACTGAAGTCTATAAAGTAAAAAATGAAGAAGAAAATGAAGAAAAAATGCGAATACTTCTTCGAAGTTATAAGGCATGGCTTTTTTCTTTTGCAGGAATCATGGACGCAATACTCAAAACAATAATATATGCAAGAGCAAGAACACTTATCAATGAAGTCTCAAAGATAGATGTTTATCTGGAAAACGAAAAAATAGACACCATAGTATGTGAAAACTTTACAGCCACAAATGGCAGAGTCTTTGATGTGGATGTACGAGGTATTTTGTATGACGTGCCGGATGAATATCTGGATAAGAGTAATAGGATTGTTTTTAAAGATGCGAAAAATGAAAATGTTCTTCCTGCTACATTTGTGAATGTTTTTAGACGAGATGACGAGAAGTATAATGAACTTAGTTTTATGAGAAGCTTGAAAGAACCCAAAAATAAAGTAAAAGCCAAAGATCTGAATTCTAAAAATGTGATAGGATTTTTAGCAATAAGTGAAAATCTTGAAGATCAAGATTTTATTGCTTATATTAAAGAAATCAAAAATAATTTTAGGGAAGTAAAATTAAGTGCATTCTGCTTTGATGACACGGACAATGATAAGATTGAAAGTATCTTTGCTGACATTGATATCATTAAGATAAGCACAATCTATCATATTCAAGATTATGTTGAAGTTTTGCTTGCCAATGCACAAACTAAAGTAGATTCTATGATTATAAAAAACTGTTCCTTGGACAATCTTTATGTCTCAACTCACCACCCAGATATAGAGAATCGAAAACTTAAAGAGATTAATTCACCTCAGATTGTTCAAAAATATAAGGAAAATATTGAACTATTTTCTTTATCCTTGGAAGAAATAAATAGATACAATCATCATGCAACAATAGGAACTAAAATAATACTACAAGGAACAGGGTATGAATTTAGAGAGCAAGATTTTATAGATTTAGAACAAACAATGAAAGAAAGAAATATGAAATTTATCTCTCTCGCATTTCAAAGTAAGCAATTTATAAAAAACAATAATAATTTAAGAACAGTACTTTATAAATTGTTATCGTAATAGAATATAAAGGATAAAAGATGCTAAAAAAAATAGATGCAATCATTAGAAAATTAGAAGATGACAAAAGTTTTGATTATCATCCCAGGTTTAGAATAGAAAAAAAAGAGCTATTGGATATTGCCTTTTCGAAGTATGATATAAAATCTGCTGCAGAACTTGGCTGCGTTTGGGGAATAGATTGCTCATATGGTATTTATGCGCTGGAAAAATTTAAACTAAATAAGGTAAAGATGGTTGACACGCATTGGACGGATACAGCGATGGAGAGAGTTTCCAATTATCCTGAAATAGAAGTTTTTAAAGATAATTTTGGCGCTGAACATATGCCACAAAGCATAGGTAATGTGGATGCCGTAATTTTGTTTGATGTTTTATTGCATCAAGTGGCGCCTGATTGGACAAGGCTACTAGAAATGTATGCTTGCCATGCTGAGTATTTTATAATTTTTAATCAAGATTGGATAAAAAGTAATTTAACTACAAGATTGCTTGATTTAGGGGAAGAAGAATATTTTAAAAATGTACCACATAATATCAATGAAGCCCCTTACAATACACTTTTTGACAATTTATATGAAAAACATCCTCTACATGATAGAATCTGGAGGGATGTGCATCATGTTTGGCAATGGGGAATTGTTTCAGATGATTTAATATCAGTGATGAAAAAGCTTGGGTTTCGTCTCGAATATTTTTCTAATCATGGAGAGCTGTCTTATCTCAAATCTTTTGAAGAACATTCTTATATTTTTAAGAAGATAAGATAAATACCATATGATTAATGTAACCAAGACTTACTTGCCGGATAAGAAAAAATATAAACAATATATTGATGAAATATATGCAAGTGGAAAAATAACAAATAATGGACCGTTATTAAAAAAACTTGAGTCTAGATTGGCTCAGTATCTTGGTGTAAAAAATATTGTACTTGTTGCGAATGGCACTGTTGCGCTGGAAATTGCGTATAGAACACTTGGCTTAAAAGGCCTTGCTATCACAACTCCTTTTAGTTTTGTGGCAACTACAAGTTCGCTTGTAACGAATGGGCTTTTACCGATTTTTGCAGATATAGACCCAGAAAGCTTAAATATCAATCCAAAAAATATAGAACCATTGATTACATCAAATACTTCAGCTATTGTAGCTACGCATGTTTTTGGAAATGCTTGCGAAGTAGAAAAAATAGCAAAAATAGCAAATAAATATGATTTAAAAGTAGTTTATGATGGCGCACATGCTTTTGATGTTCGATATAAAGGACAGAGCGTTCTTAATTATGGTGATATTTCTACTTTGAGCTTCCATGCTACAAAACTTTTTCATACGATAGAAGGCGGTGCCTTAATAATTAATGATGATGCTTTAGTAGAAAAAGCACGCTATCTGATAAACTTCGGGATAAAGAATCAAGAAGAGATACCCGAACTTGGTACGAATGCTAAGATGAATGAATTTGAAGCAGCTATGGGGCTATGCGTACTTGATGACATCCAAGAGATAAAACAAAAGAGAAAAGTTGTTTATAGCAGATATGCAAAAGAATTAAAAGATTTGGTGGTATTTCAGAAACAAAATGAAAATATTTTACAAAACTACAGCTATTTTCCCATAGTATTTGAAAGTGAAAAGCAACTCAAAAGAGTGCAAGAAGCACTCAATAAAGAGGATATTTTTCCAAGAAGATATTTTTATCCATCACTTGATACGCTGAGCTATATAGAGCCAAAACAACATATGCAAATATCAAGAGATATTTCTAAAAGGATACTTTGTTTACCTATATATTCAGAGCTTGAAGAAAAAATTCAAAACAAAATAATTGATATTTTAAAGAGTTCTTTATGAATATAGCAATAATGCAACCATACCTTTTCCCATATATTGGATATTGGCAACTTATAGCTAATAGCGATGAATTTGTTTTTTTTGATACAGTTCAATATAATAAAAAAAGCTGGATGAGTAGAAATAGAGTATTGCATCCAGATAATTCATATCAATTTCAATATATTTCAGTTCCCATAAAAAAACATTCGCATGGTACTTTGATAAAAAATGTTCTTATAAATAATGATGAAGCATGGAGAGAAAAGCTTTTGGGTCAATTAACGCTTTATAAAAAGTTAAAAGCTCCATTTTATGATGAAGTAATAAGTTTGGTAAATAACATATTGCTGAAAGATTATACAAGTTTTTTAAGTTTGTCTATAGAATCAATCAAAGAGGTATGTAATTATTTACAATTAAATTTTAAGTATCAAATAGCTTCAAATATCGATATTAGCGGGCATGCAATAGAAAGTTCAGGAGATTGGGCTTTGGCGATTTCAAAAAGTTTACAAGCAAATGAATATATAAATCCATACAGTGGCTATGAAATATTTGATGAAATAAAATATAATAATCATGGAGTAGGTATCACATTTATAAAAGCAAAATTAACACCATATCAACAATCTTGGAAGAAGGAATTTCAGGCTGGATTATCAATTATAGATATTCTTATGTTTAATGATAAAGACAAAGTCAATGAAATGTTACGAAAAGATTTTGATATATTAAGCAAAAATGAATTGGTAATAATGAATGAAAAGTAGTTCAATGAAAGAAATTGGCGGATATTTTTCACTAGAGCTTCCTGAAAGAAAAAATCATTTTCATATGCAAGCGATTCAATTAAATTCAGCAAGAAACGCATTTGAATATATACTGAAACATACAAAAGTTAATACGGTTTATATTCCATATTATAATTGTGATGTCATGTTGGAACCACTTCTTAAAACTTTTACAAGTTATAAATATTATGCGATTAACGATAGTTTAGAAATAGAAAAATTAATTTCATTAAAAGACAATGAATTAATTTTATATATCAATTATTTTGGAATTAAGAATCAATATGTAGAAAAATTAATTAAAAGATACCAAGAGAAATTAATTATTGATAACAGCCAAGCCTTTTTTGCTAAGTTTGAAAAGCATATATATGCTATTTATTCGCCAAGAAAATTTTTTGGAGTTTCAGATGGAGGATATTTAGTAGGTAATATAGAAGAAAATTCCTTAGAACAAGACTTTTCTGCAAAGAGAATGAATCATTTGATAGGCAGATTGGATTCTGATGCTGAGAAATATTATGATACATATAAAAAAAATGATAATTCATTGAAAATGCAAGATATAAAAAAAATGTCTACAACAACAGAGTATATTCTTTCCACAATTGACTATAAGAACATAGCGAAAAAAAGAAAAGAAAATTTTATGTATTTGCATGATAATTTGAAAATGATGAATTCATTGAGAATAGATGAAGATTCTTTATCCATCCCCATGATTTATCCATTTTTATTTAAAGAAGAATTAAAAAAGATTTTAATTGAAAATAAAATTTATGTAGCAACGTATTGGCCTAATATTTTAGAAATTCAAGATATTCCAAAAAATGAACAAAACTTGACTAAAAACTTAATCCCTTTACCACTTGATCAAAGGTACAATCTGGATGATATGAAAAGAATAGTTCAGATAATTAAGGAAAATTTTTAATGTATAGTAGTCAAGAGGAAAAACAAAGAACACAAACTTTTAAAAGAAATGATTTATTAGAAGAATTTTTAATGGATATAAATAATGACTTGTGGAATACAGAAAAAAGACTTTTAACATCCAAGAAAGCTGAATATCCGTTAATATTTGTAATGGGAGCACACAGGAGCGGCACTACTCTGCTCATGCAGTGGTTGGCAAATCTTGATACGATAGCATACCCCACAAATCTTATGTCTAGATTTTACAAGGCACCGATTATTGGGAGTAAGATCCAATTACTTTTAACTGATGAAAGATATAACTATAGAAATGAAATAAGAGATTTTAATTGTGCAATAAATTTTAATAGCGAAAATGGCAAAACAAACGGTGCTTTGTCTCCAAACGAGTTTTGGTATTTTTGGAGAAGATTCTTACCATTCAAAGAATTAGATTATCTACCCACGGATGAACTTTTTAAAAAAGTAGATATTGAAACTCTGCAATCAGAATTGGCAGGCATAGTAAATGTCTTTCAAAAACCATTTGGCTTAAAAGGGATGATACTCAATTATAACATTGATTTTTTAGATAAGGTATTTGATAATGCAGTCTTTTTATATATAAAGAGAGATCCTTTGACTAATATAGAATCGGCTCTTAAAGCGAGAGAAAAACAACTTGGAAACATCATGGAGTGGTATTCTTTCAAGATACCGGAATACGATAAACTTAAAAAATTAAACCCATACGAACAGGTGGCAGGACAAATATATTTCATAAATAAAGCTGTGGCATCAGGGCTTGAAAATGTTGCAGAGCATAAAAAAATGATAGTTAATTACGAAGATTTTTGTGAGAATCCGAAAAAAACTTATAGCGAGCTTGTTGAAAAATTGAGAATTCAAGGATATGAAATGGGACTAGAATATAGAGGTGAACAGAAATTTCATGTGACACGAGAGTGCCCAAAAGATAAAAATATTTTGGATGCTTATAATAAGTTTTACAAGGGAGTAAAACCATGAAAGCTATGACTATCGGAATAAGCCCATACTATAATTATCCAGGCACATTAGAAAAATGGAATACAAATAATACAGAATATGCATCTAATCACGGGGGTTCGCTTATTACCAGGGCAATAATGAAAGAGTTTAACGCAGATTATGTCAATGATTTTAGTGATATTGCAACATTGAAGAATAAATATGATACATGCATAATGGCACTTGCTACACACGTTCATGAAGCCAGAGATGTGAGTATGTATGTGAAGCTTCTAAAAAAATTAAATATGAAAGTCGTCATTGTATCGTTAGGTGTTTCTGATTATTTAAATAACAATCAATTAAATATTAAGATTCATTCCAGTATCAAAGCACTTTTGAATTTAGCTCAAGAAAGTTCAAATTGGATTGGAGTAAGAGGACCTTATACAGCTCATATATTAAGTAAGAACGGATTTAAAAATGTTGTTCCAATTGGTTGTCCTACAGTTTTTTGGAATATGAAACCTGAAATAGTTATTAACACCAAGAAAGAATACAACAATCCTTTGGTTGTTTATCAAGAAAATATAGCAAAAGACGGATTTGAATTAATTAAACAGTTTAATTTACTAGGACAAGATTTTAAAGATGAAGTAATATTTACAGATAATTTACAAAATGATATATCTTTAAGAGATTTTCAAAGAAGTTTTTATCAAAATCTTGAAAATCCGCAAGAAGTTCTACAATATATAACAAGCAAAGGCATTTTCCAAAAGAATTTTGATGAGTGGTTTGAAACCATAAAAAAACATGATTTTATTTTTGGGCCTAGATTGCATGGTGTTATAGCTTCTTTAATACAGGGCATCCCTGCTGTACTGACAACTCGTGATTTAAGAACGAAAGAATTGGCGGAATTTTTTAATATTCCTTCAATTGAACATGGCTTGTTAGATAATACACAGTTTAATGACATTGTTATGTTAGCTAATTTTCAGAAATTTGAATTAACCTATCAGCAAAGATATAAGAATTATCTTTCTTTTATTGCTGAAAATAGATTAGATACTAATTTAGAAGTGGTTAAAAATACAGGATTTATCTATACGATTAAAGATCAAGAAACTACGAATCAGTTAAATTCAATGAATATTTCTGAAAACTTTTTTGAAAAAGATATAGTTGATAATTTAATAAATATTATTATGGATAATAATTTAAAATCATTTTCCATATGGGGACTCAATGCATTAAGTATTAATTTTTTGGAAAGAATCAATGGTATGAATATAAAAATTAATTTTTTCATTGACACAAATTTATCTAAATGTGAACAAACTTTTTTTGGACAAACAGTTTACACTATAGAAGATGCCATTAAAATGAATGAAACTGATATTGTTATTATTTCTGAAAAAGGCAGTGAAAAGATGATAGAGTATGCTTCAAAAGTAGTAGATATTAAAAAAATAAATTTTTATAAACATGATATTATTTATCCAATTTCCGATGAAAAGAATTAAATAATCATGGTGTCAATAATATTAACATCCTACAATCATGGTGCATATTTAAAAGAGGCTATAGAGAGTGTATTGAATCAAACTTTCACAAATTTTGAATTTATTATTTGGGATGACGCTTCAACAGATAATAGCTGGGAAATAATTAATAGTTATGATGATGAAAGAATTAAAGCATATAGAAATGAAGTCTCACAACGCGGTGTATATGGAATAAACAAAGCTATTTCAGAAGTTGCTAAGGGTCAATATATCGCTATCCATCATTCAGATGATATTTGGGAACCAACAAAACTTGAAAAACAAGTAGAATATTTAGAAAGTCATCTAGATATAGGTGCAGTTTTTACAAATGCTATGGCAATTGATGAAAAAAGTAATCCATTTGAAAATAAAGAACATTTTTACTATTCTATTTTTAATCAAGCAAATCGAACACGCTATGAGTGGCTCAATTACTTTTTTTATCAAGGAAACGTGTTATGTCATCCAAGTGTATTAATAAGAAAAGAGTGTTATCAATCTTGTGGACCTTATCGTTATGGACTGGCACAGCTAGGTGATTTCGACATGTGGATACGATTATGTATGCAGTATGAGATACATATTCTTTCAGAGCAACTGGTACATTTTCGCGTCAGAGATAATGCTTCTAATAGTAGTGGAGAGACTCCTTTAAATAAAATTCGTATGTTTAATGAACACTCTGTAATTATGCAAAACTATTTAAATATTGCTTCTTGTGAGTCACTTCTTAAAATTTTCCCTCAAGCTTCTATTTATAATGTAAATGGTGAATGTATTCCTTTGTATGGCTTGGCCATGATGGCTCTAGATGTCCAAAATTGGAGTGATCTTAATCTTTTGGGACTTAATTTACTTTATAAAATAGTTAATGACAAAGAACTCTCACAATGTGCAAAAACACTGTATGATTTTGACTATTTAAAGCTTGTACAGCTTTCTGCCCAATATAATGTTTTTTCTGTCGTTGCAGATGAAATTTCGTATATTAAATCATCTATGAGGATAAATGAAAAAAGCCAAAAAGCTGAATGCTTTTATGTGCTCGATACTGTAGATGTACAAAAGTATGTTTTTGATCTTTCTTATGTGGAAATTGCTGCTCCCTTTATTCTTTTTTTATTGGAAAAAAGTTGTGTTGTTGAGATAGAAAGAATGGCCCTTGTTTTTCCAAATAAACACCCGATAGAGTGCAAACCATATTTTACAAATGCACTTAAAGAAGAGAAGAATACTTATTATTTTGAGACAGAATCGCCACAGATACATTTTAATTTTAATACGATTATAAATTTTAGAGAAGCGAAATTAGAATTAGAAATTAGGTATATGAATAAAGATGCTGATGCTCTACAAGAGTGTATAAGAGTAATTAAGCAAGATAAACTATCATTATTGCATAAGTTAAACAGCCAAAATAAAAATTATAGATTGGTTTATTTTGGTGCTTCGAGTGGACTTGAAAAAGTTTATCAAGATTTAAAAAAAGAGGGAATTGTTCCTGATTTTATATGTGATAATTCTCATCTAAAGCAGGGAACATTTTTTAAACAACATAGTATATCTAGCCCAGATGATATATTATTGCAAAACTATGATTTTATCGTCGTAATTACTAGTTCCTATGTTGAAGAAATTAAATTACAGTTACATAAGTACAATACTATTTTTGATATTTATGATCTTGTAGAGAGTAGGTAGTATTTTGGCGATAAGGAAAGGAGATTAAGTGGGCAAGTATGATATCGATTTAGATTTAGAGACAAAAAATAGTCTTTCAGCAATTATAGGTAGAATTAAAACTGGAAGTAAGATTTTAGAGTTTGGGCCATCCCATGGAAGATTGACACGTTTTTTAAAAGAGTATATGCAATGTAATGTTTGCTGTGTAGAACTTGATGAAGAGGCAGCGCAAGAGGCAGCACAATATGCTCAAAAAATGATTGTTGGAGATATTGAGAGTCTTTTGTGGGAGGAGGAACTCCAAGGAGAATCTTTTGACTATATTATTTTTGCAGATGTTTTAGAACATCTTCGTAATCCTCAGAAAATTCTTATTAATGTACAACATTATTTGAATGAAGAAGGGAGTATTTTAATTTCCATTCCAAATATCGCCCATGCTTCTATTTTAATTGATTTGTTACAAGATAAATTTATTTATAGAAATGTGGGACTTCTTGACAATACACATATAAGACTATTTACAAAAACAACGCTAGATACGATGATTAAAGATAGTGGTTTGTATAAGCAGTATGAGACAAGTATTAGGAAAGAGCCAGAGAATACGGAGTTTAATAATTACTATGATGAGCTGCCTTCTAATGTGGCTTCGTATCTTAAGAAGCAGCAACACTCTACATCATATCAATTTGTCATGGAGCTAGTGAAAAAAAAGCCCCCATCTCTTCTTTCTGACTTTGAAGAGCATATCACTTTTGATGAAGAAAAAGATGTCACTAATTTTGTAGAGTATCAAGAACACGAAAACATTGCGTCAAAACTCAAAGCAATTGCATTTTATTTACCACAATTTCATCCATTTAAAGAAAATGACGAATGGTGGGGAAAAGGTTTTACAGAGTGGACTAATGTAACAAAAGCAAAGCCTAGTTTTTATGGTCATTATCAGCCACATTTACCAATACACAACGGATTTTACGATTTGAGGATTCCTGAAGTTATGATAGAGCAAGCAAGACTTGCTAGAAATTATGGCATCTATGGCTTCAATTTTTATTACTATTGGTTTGGTGGTAAAGTATTGATGCAAAAGCCGTTTGAAATACTTTTACAACACAAAGAGATAGACATTAATTTTTGTATGACATGGGCAAATGAGAATTGGACAAGAACATGGGACGCTTCTGAAAATGAAGTTTTGATTGCTCAAAAGCATTCTAATGAAGATTCAAAAGCATTTATTCAGAATATGTTTCAATATTTCGAAGACGCGAGGTATATTCGTGTAGACAATAAGCCTGTATTGATTATTTATAGATGTGACATTATCCCAAATATTTTTGAAACAACAAATTTATGGAGAGAAGAAGCTAAAAACGCAGGCTTTGATGGTCTCTATTTAGTCTGTGCACAAACATACGGGATAAAAAATCCAAAAATGTATGGGTTTGATGTAGCTATGGAATTTCCTCCTCATAATACTTTGGATTCAGAAAACAAGATAAATAAAAAATTAATCAATGAAGAGTTTACGGGCAATATATTTGATTATGCGCAAGTAGTGCAAGATCAATGTAACAAAGAAAATGTAGATTATAAATGCTACGAAACACTGATGCTATCGTGGGATAATACGGCACGCAAACAAAACTACAGTAATATATTTACAAATTTTTCATTAGACAAGTATAAAGAATGGCTTAGCAATGTAGCACTACGTACATATAAAAACATAGAGCTTCAAGATGAAGAGAAATTTATTTTCATTAATGCGTGGAATGAATGGGCAGAAGGCA
>Ga0180732_1001110_pt1 | contig 17861 bp, 24 predicted proteins | sample KR11_01MetaG_FD_148674 | JGI IMG/M metagenome (GOLD analysis project Ga0180732, IMG submission 148674) | Groundwater microbial communities from the Olkiluoto Island deep subsurface site, Finland - KR11_0.1 MetaG | ecosystem: Environmental > Aquatic > Deep subsurface > Groundwater | place...
AATCTGCTGAGCCGCCCAAAAAGCTAGGAAGTGCTTTTGCAATTGCGTTCATTATTTTACCGTTTGTGTTTCTTGTCGCGTCAGCTTTGTCAAATTCCGGCCACTGAATACGAGAAAAATCAGGATTTTGCAATGCTGCAAGTGCTTCGTTTTGTTCCATCAACGGAAGTGTTTTTTGTCTGTGAATCCATTCACGCTCTAACAAATCACCCTTTTCAATTGCACATCTAAATCTAGCCATAACATCTTCATCTACATGAAAACTTTTCTCAGGGTCGAATCCGGCTGCTTTTTTCGCTTCTGCTATAACGTCAGCACCAAGCGGAGCGCCATGAGAGTGGTGAGAACCTTCAAGCTTACCGGCACCTTTCGCAATTACGGTATTTGCAATAATAAGTGTCGGTTTTTTATTTGCTTTTGCAGTTGTTAAACATGCATCAATCTCATCAAAATTATGCCCGTCACACTCTAAAACATCCCAAGCCTGTGACTCAAAACGCATACGAATATTTTCAGAAATACTCAAATTTGTTGAACCTTCTATTGTAATACGGTTTGAATCATAAATAAGGATAAGATTATCAAGTTTGTTGTGACCTGCGATTGAGCAGGCCTCATAAGAAATACCCTCTTCCAAGTCGCCGTCACCGCATAAGCAGTAAACATTATGGTCAATCAATTCTGCAGTCTCAGAGTTTGTCTGAGCGCCGACGAATTTAGAAGCCATAGAAAAACCGACTGCGTTTGCAATTCCTTGACCAAGTGGTCCAGTTGTAATTTCAACACCTTCCGTATGTCCAAACTCAGGGTGACCCGGAGTTTTAGAATCCAATTGACGAAAGTTTTTGAGATCATTTAATTCTAAACCGTATCCCCAAAGATAATAAAGCGAGTAGATAAGACCTGTTCCATGACCGCCTGAAAATACCAGTCTGTCACGGTTTAGCCAATGAGGATTTTTAGGATTGTGATTTAAGTGCTCACTTAAAACAACAGCGATATCTGCAAGCCCCATAGGTGCACCCGGGTGACCTGAATTTGCCGCCTGTACCATGTCAGCTGCTAAAAATCTTATCGAATTTGCCATTTTTTGACGCATAGAATTACTCATTATTTTTCCTTAATTTTATTTCATAAAATGAAGGAAACCTTCATTTATAATGTCCGCAGATGAACAAGTCCATCTGCTTCGCTTGCCGCTGTGGCACTAAAGCTTGACACTTGCGTGTCAGATTTATCCCTATTTATGTCTATTTATGTACTTCATTAGTAGAGGTGACAATTCACTTTGTAAATTCTCATCAAAACTATGCAGTTCACCACTCAACTCATCCGCTAGTGTATTCGCTTCAAACATTGCGTTTTCCAGTCCTAAAATAGTAACAAAACTATTTTTATTTTCATCGTTGTTTGTTAGTTTTCCAGCCTCCGCAGAACTTTGGGTTACATCTAAAATATCATCTTGAATTTGAAACAATAAACCAAGTTTTATTCCAAAATCATAAAGCTTTTCGCCCAAGACTTCATTGCCTATAATAATTGCACCCATTTTCAGTGAAGCAGCAATCAGCTTGGCTGTTTTGTTCGTATGAAGGATTTTGATATCTTCTATTTGCAGAGGCTTATTTTCAAAATAGCAATCTATTGCCTGGCCTAAAACCATACCGTTTAAACCACCGTTAGATGCGAGCTCATGAATCAAATCTACCCGCGTTGCATCAGAAAAAGGAGCTTTGCTTAAAACCTCAAACGCATAAGTATTGAGTGCATCACCGACCAAAATAGCCGTCACTTCATCAAACATCACATGCAAGGTCGGATTGCCGCGACGAAGAGGAGAGTCGTCCATAGCCGGGAGATCATCGTGAATAAGTGAGTACGTATGAAGAAGCTCGATTGCATAAGCCGCATGACGTGCACTCTCCAAAATAAGAGGATTATATGCGTTTACTACACCGAGTAAAAGTGCCGGACGAAAGCGTTTACCACCAGCAATAAGCATAGCACGAAGTGCCCGCTCATACGTAGGATGAATACTTTTTGAGCTCGGTAAATTTTCCAATAAAAATGTTTCAAAATTTTGCATGCGGAATAGTATACTTTTTCTATTTAAAACATCATTAACGTTTTGCCTAAATTTCTCAAGTTTTCACTCTATATTGACAAAAAACTGGAAACCTTCTCTCTCCAAAAGTAAAGATGAAAATACTTTAGAATCGGCTAAATACTTTTGCAGGTCTTCTTGAGTTTTTACGGCTACACCGTTAACTTCTATAAGCTTATCACCCAGACACAAGCCATAATTTGCAAAATCTTTTTTCAGGTCAATAATTTGCAATTGCTTATCGAAATACAATCCTTTTTCTTCTAAAAAGGTATCGCTTATACAGCCGCCGCCATGGCGTTTATATGTCACAGCGGTAAATGCTTGCGTTTTGCCGTCGCGTTTAACTTTGAATTTTTGTATCGAACCGATTTTAGCAAAAAGAATCTGACGCATGAATGTTGCTGCTGAACTGACCTTTTTATCAGCAAAGGAAAGTAAAACGTCGCCTTTTTTAAAGGGATTATTTTTAATAAAAGGATTCACGGCACTCACAAAAACTTTGCCTTTTTCTTCTTTGACACGTATGCCGACATCCCCATAACTCACATCTTTCGTGTTAATAAATCTTTGAATATACTCTTTTTCTATTATTCCCTGAGGTGTTACTATCGCCTCAAGTGAGCAACAGCTGCTTGTAATAACACTCGGATACAAAATCGGTTCACTAAACTGCGCCAAAGAGTTTAAACCTATCTGTCTTTTTATTATTTTTCCCTCAACCGGATTTTTCAAACTAACCGACGCAATGCCGAGCTGCTCTTGCACATTTATCCGAAAAGGATATGGAAAGCCTTTTGTATCTTCTATGAGATAGAGGGATAAGAACGGGTCATATTTTAAAATTTTTTCTTTTGGAGGAGTAGTTGTGTAAACAACTCTTTGATGTTTTGTTACAGGAATGTAAATGGAGCACTCTCTGAGTGTCTGTGAGTCAAGAACTTTTTGTTTACAGGAGTCATAACCGCCCTTGCAGGCGTAAAGGTTTATAAAAAGAAGATTAAGGGCTATAAATAGGCGAAACACCTACTTCGCTCCAAATGGATTCATACCGCCAAGCATACCCATAGCACTGCTTTGCTGGTTTTGTTGCACCATCTTATTAGCATCGTTGAACGCACCTATAAGAAGTATTTGCAGTGACTCTTTATCTGACATAAGCGAATCATCTATGTTAATATCAAGGACTTCGCCCTTGCCGTTCATGGTAACTTCTACCATGCCGCCGCCGCTTTTTACTTTGAAAGTTTTAGATTCAAGCTCAGCCTGAAGTTTTGCTGCGTTTTGCTGCATCCCTTCAAACATTTTGCCCATATCGCCAAAATTCATATTAAATCTCGTCTAAAATTTCATCTATGTCATTCTCTTCATTGAGAAGAACAACTTTTGGTTTATACGTCTCTAAATCTTTTTCATCATACGTTGCATATGCTACGATTATTATTTTATCGCCCTTATGAACTTTACGAGCAGCTGCGCCATTTAAACAAATGTCACGTTTCCCGCGCTCGCCTAAGATAATATAAGTTGAAAATCTTTCACCATTATTGATGTTTAAAATCTCGACTTTTTGTCCTATTCTCATATTTGCAGCTTGCATGAGTTCTTCATCTATTGTAATAGAGCCAACGTAATTTAAGTTTGCATCTGTAACTGTAGCACGATGAATTTTGCTGTACAACATTTCAATTGTCATTAAACTTTTCCTTATCTACCCATCTGCTTTTTCATTTCAGCAGGGCTTATTGGAGCATCCCACAATTCTGAATTGATGACATACTCTTCAACTACATTGCCGCCAATAATATGCTCTGCAATAATTCTATCGATTTTTTCTTTTGTAAGACCTACATACATTGTATGACCAGGTTCTACTAGCATTACAGGACCAGAAGAACAACGATTCATACATGCACTTCGAATAGGTTGCACCGTTCCTATAATACCTTCTTTCATCAGTGACTGAGCAAGATGCTGAAACAAGTCTTGCGTTTGCGGCGTCACACATGATGGTTTTGGCATTCCCGGAGGAGCCGATTGTTCACATTTAAATATATAAAAAGCTGGTTGAGGGATTCCCATAAATATAATCCTTAAATTTTTGACGCAATTATACCCAAATATAACTCTAAGCAAAGGCATTATTACAAGTAAGTTCTAATCTTTAAGCTTGCGTGCATCTTTTTGGATATAATTTTGCAAAATAAAAAAGGAACCTACATTTGAAAAAAATAGCAATTATTTTACTTCTTATCTCATCTCTTTACGCGGATGCTAAAATCTACACCGGTGCGGCTTATGGTTATTTAAATGAAAGCTTTTCAAACAAAGAAGCAAAAGCGAATGCAGTGGATGTCGCTAAAATAAAGATTGGCTATGGGGAGAGAGAAGGTTACGCTGTTGAATTTACAGTTGATTACTCTAATACAGATTCAGATTATTTATCTACCAAGGATTCCCCTCGCTATGCAATCAACATTGACCTCGTTAAAGCATTTGACTTTGACATCTATATTAACCCTTTCTTTAAAGCCGGCATAGGAACAGGATATCTTGATAGCAGTGAACACGGGAATTTAACCTTTGGTTCTTTTAAAGTTGGGGCAGGAACTTTTATACCGGTGACTGAACATTTTGATTTTGAAATCGGCTATGAATATAAATATATCTCGTATGAAAAGCTACAAAATGCAGAAGAGTCCGAACTCTCAGATGTCAATATTGTTTACGCAGGCTTTAACGTTAGATTTTAATCTGACGTTAAAGTTTAATATTTAAAAGTTCTCGAACAACTTCTCTGTCATCAAAAGGGAATTTTTCATCATATATAATCTGATACGTTTCATCCCCTTTTCCTAGGATAACTACAACTTCATCGCCGTCTTGATCATCAAGCGCCATCTGAATGGCTTTTTTTCTGTTGAGTTCTACTTTTACATTACTTTTATCTTCAATACCGGCTAAAATATCTTCAACTATAAGTTCAGGGTCTTCATGACGCGGATTGTCACTTGTGATGTAGATTTTTTTTGCAAGACTCACGGCAACTCGTCCCATAAGCGGGCGTTTTGTTTTGTCTCTGTCACCGCCTGCTCCAAAAACTACAAGAAGTTCTTTCTCTTTGAGCGCGTTTAGTACCTGCTGCATTCCGTCTGGGGTATGGGCAAAATCCACAATAACATTCGGAGCTTCGCAGACCTGTTCCATTCTCCCGCTCACACCTGCAAAATTATCTACAACTTCTGCAACTTCTTCAAGTTTTTTGCCTGTTAAAATCTGTACACCGCTTATAGCAGCCATCAGATTGTAAAGATTAAAAAAGCCGTGAAGTGAAGCTGTAAAAGGGACAATATCTTTAAAATGCTGGATAATGCCGCTTGAGGCATCATTGAGTGAATAGGCCATAAGCTTGAAAGTCGCAGGGTGTTCTATGCCGTAAGAAAAAGCATTTTTCATGTTAAACGCAGCCCTTGGCTCATCTTTATTGATAAGTTTTTTACCCTCATCTGAAAAAAAGCTGTTTTTAACAGCAATGTACTCTTCTATCGTTTTATGAAAATCAAGATGGTCCTGAGTAATATTTGTCAAAATTTTCAATTCAAAATTTAAACCTTCTACTCTTTTTTGCACAATCGCGTGTGAACTTACTTCCATAATAAAGTATTCGCATCCGGCTTCTACGGCTTGATAAATATGTTTGTATGTATTTAAAACTGAAGGTGTTGTTAGCGTTTTTCCCTCAGCTACGCTGTCGTTCATGAAAAAACCGCGAGTACCCTGCATAGCTGCTTTATAACCTAAATCAAGTAAAAATGAGTACATTGCGCTTGCAGTCGTAGTTTTACCGTTTGTGCCGGTTATACCTACAATTTTTATTTTATCAATGCCAAAAAGTTTTGCTATATCTGCTATTTTAATAATTGAGTGCGCATTGTTATCCATTGCGTTTTGAAGATATTTTTCATTCTGGGTTGTGAGTACGAAAGCTGTCTGCTTATCGCACTCCCCAGAGTTTTCAGTTACATATTTAAAATCTTGATTTGGTAATTCAATTTTCACTAAGTTTGCCCTTTTTAGATAATTTCTTCAATAATTTTCTCAGGAGTTTATCGCCTGGGTAAACGCCAAGAGCACTTTCCAAATAAGTAAGTGCCATCTCTGCGAAACCATGATCTATTAAATTATCTAAAAAGTGTATAAAATCTTCTTTTTGCGTAATAATGACTTTTGTAGAAAACATGATGTTTTCAAAAGTTTCTTTAAAATCTTCACCACTGTCAATAATGGCCTTAAAATCTTCATAAAGTATGCCGTCTTCAAATTCTAATCTGTCACGTAATGGCTGTGCAAAAACCTGACTTAATTTTTCTAAAGAACCGTCCATACTTTTAAGTATTTCAGTCATGATGCTGTCTGCTTCTTCCTGATCTTGTTCTTTCAATATTTCATAGTAATCAAACAGAGCTTCAGCTCCGCCTTCTCCGCTCATGGCCATCTCAGAGAGTATAACGCCGTTATACGCCTCTTTGGAATTAGGATAATCTTGAAGAACAATAGCAAACTGCTTTAATGCATTTTCAAAATCAGCCTTAGAAAAGCTATCTTTTGCCAATGTTAATGTTTTATGTTTACTAACGCTCATATTTTTCCTCTATTTAAAGTTTATCTATGTCGTTTTCCATACCTATCGGTACATTTACGACACAAAGTTCTGGATGAATATCCATCCTTAGTTGTCTTTCAACTCCATATTTGAGTGTGTTGCCACTACTCCCACATCCTATACATGCACCTTTTAGCTGCACATATACATTGCCGCCTTTGACTGTAATAAAAGCGATATCCCCACCATCTAATGCTAATGATGGACGCACCTTGTCAATTACATTCGAAACTGGCTGCATAAGCTCTTCATCAGAAAATGGAATCATAAAAAATCCTCGTAATTTAAATTATCATAAAATAGGACAATATCGCTTAACAAGCCATAAAATAAATAATTAGCTTGTTTCTTTTAGTCTTTGTAAGACAATACTTCATGGACATAAGTCGGTTTTCTCATACCGACTAAAATAGTATCTATATCTTTTTGCTCTAATAAAAAACGCAAAGCACACTCTTGAAGTGTGCTGTAACAACTCATGAATTTCTCTTTAAGTTGGCGTTTTGTATTGTTTGCACATTCATGTGCAACCATCTTTCTATATTCAACAAAGAACATATCAATAAAGTTTAACATAGTCTCTCTGTTTTGTTCATCTATATTTTCAAGAACTGTTTTAAGATGTGGCAATATCTGTCCATATAAAAATTGATCAAAATCTCCAACCCAGCCAAACTTGTGCTTATTACTGTCAAGCTCTTCGAAAAGGTTAAACATAGGTCTAAGAGTTTCGTTGTCACATACATCCAAAAGTTCATTAAGATGATGATAATAATCTTTACTCTCATCATACTCAGCCAAGCGAAACATTTGTCCTTTATACTCTGCGTTTAAAGGTCTGTTTACTAGAACTCTCAATCCATTTTTCTTCGCCCAAGCAGCACATTTAAGCCCTTCTTGCTCTAAGATATTTATTGGTAGTTGCAGTGTTGTAAAACTGTGTTTACTATTTCCAACAGAATCTGCTGCGTTTTGTGCTAAGGTCAGTAAATCTTCATACGGTAAAAAGTCAGCATCTTTATGCGATTTTGAAAAGCTGTTTGAGCTAATACCGTAAGAGCCAATTCTACCTTTTGTAACTTCCTCTTCAAGGCCGACAAAAGCATCATAAAGCCTTTGATACATCACATCAAGCATCGCATCCTTATCCATCTCTTTATTTATCGCATCTAAAATGTAATACTCAGGGTTATGAATAAGATAACAATCAAGTGAAGTTCGCTCAAGACGTTTAAGGGATTCACTCAGTTGATGTTGCATAAATGTTTTTGAAATTGAGTGGTAGCAATCAGGAGAGTACTCGACTACGTCATCAAAAGGATTTTCTTGATGACGTAGCATGTTTGTGTTTTGAATGTAACCGTATTTGCTAACTATCTCTACTGCGTTTTTCTCATACTCATCAAAACTTCGAAACGCAAGTGCAATCGCACGTTCTGCGCCGCCATCCATATAGTTTGAAGAAGTATCTATCATTGTAATACCTGAAGCTATAGCTTCTTTTAAACTTTCGATATGCTGTGGATTATAGTCACTGATTCTATAAGTTCCAAATGCGAAATTACTCATATTGTCTCTCTTTAAAGTATTTTAGAATTGGGAAGTTGAAAAGGAAAGAGACAGTGAAGGAGAACTTCACTGTCGGTTGTGTCGAATTATACTAATTCAACAAACGCCATTGATGTAGCATCACCACGACGAATACGAGTTCTGATAATTCTAGTATATCCACCTGGACGGTCAACATACTGAGGAGCTATCTCATTTACTAGTTTTTTAGTAGCTTCTTTGCTTTGAAGCGCCGCGAATACTGCTTTATGAGCATTTGAATCATTCTTACCAGCTATAGTGATAAGTTTTTCAACATAAGAACGTAGTTCTTTTGCTTTCATTGCAGTAGTTTCAATCTTACCATGTTCTATTAACGAAATACTTAGGTTCTTAAGTAAAGCAGCACGATGTGAGCTTGTACGACCTAGTTTACGGTATCCATGACGGTGTCTCATCTGTTATTCCTCTATTTAGCTTATAAAGCTTCTATTTTCTTTTTTAATGCAGCAACAACATCATCTGCAAGATCGCCACCAACTGCAAAACCATACTCTTGCACTTTTTCTACGATCTCATCATACGATTTTTTGCCAAGGTTTTTCACATTTTTTAAGTCATTAATACTCATCAATGCTATTTCGCCAATCAGTTTAATATTTGAGCGATCAAGACAGTTAAAACTTCTTGCACTTAATCCTAAACTATCAATGTTTGTAGATAATTTCTTAACATCAGGATTTTCTTCAACTCTCTCAATTGTAGTAGGAGATTTGATACTGATTTCAGAATTAAATACTGCTAATTGAGCATACATAACTTCTAAAGAGTTTCTAAACGCATCTACCGGTGAAATCTGTCCATCAGTTCTAATGTTTATAATTACTCTCTCAAAGTTAGGATTATCTTCAACAAGTACATTTTCAATTCTGTATGTTGCACTGCGAACCGGAGTAAAATATGCGTCCAATGCTATGTATCCATCTTCTAATTCAGTATAAGTATCTTCACTTGGTACATATCCTATACCTTGCGCGATTTTTATAGTGAAATTAAGAGTTGCATCTTCATTTAAAGTTGCAAGTGGAGCATTTGGAGTTACTATTTCTACTTCATCATTGTTTAAATCTGCACCAGTAATTACACATGGACCAGCAAATGAGTAGTTTACATCCGATTCAGTAGCATCACCATTTAATTTAAAGCGAATCTCTTTAAGATTTAAGATAAAGTCTGAAATATCTTCAAGCATACCACGAACAGAGTCAAACTCATGCTTAGCACCCTCGATTTTTATAGCAATTGGTGCATAACCAACTGAGCTACTTAATAGAAAACGGCGAAGTGGATGTGCTAAAGAAATAGCATATCCTGTTTCAAAAGGGTATGCCATTATATTAGCTTCATTCTCACTAATCTGTTCTACCTCAAATTCTTTAGGAGCAAGTGGAGTAGTTTTAATTTTTTTCATTCTTTAACGCCCTTTTAATTATTTATTATTTCGAGTAAAGCTCAACGATTAAACGCTCTTCTACCGGAATAACAACTTCTTCACGTTCTGGTAAACGAGTAAATATACCAAATACTTTATCAGCATCGATATCAACCCATGGAGCTATACCTGTTTGGTTAGTTAATTCAATAGCACGTGTGATTTGAGCATTTTTCTTGCTTGATTCACGAACTTCAACTTTTTGACCAGGTTGTACACGGTATGAAGGAATATCCAATTTCTTACCGTCTACTAAGATGTGACCATGAGTTACAAGTTGACGAGCGAAACGACGAGTCGATGCAAATCCCATTCTGTAAACAACATTGTCTAATCTTTGTTCGATAAGTGTTACAAGGTTTGTACCTGTATTACCTTCACGACGTTTAGCTTCAACGAATATAGCACGGAATTGTTTCTCAGAAACACCATACATAAATTTCGCTTTTTGCTTTTCATTTAACTGTAAACCATACTCAGATACTTTTTTACGACGTTGACCGTGTTGACCCGGACCGTATGGACGTTTGTCTAAAGCAGACTTACCTGCTAAACGACGCTCACCTTTAAGGTTAAGGCTTACACCAAATCTTCTTTCGATTTTTTCTACTGGACCTCTATATCTTGCCATCAGTAATCTCCTTAAACTCTACGACGCTTAGGTGCGCGACAACCGTTGTGTGGTAATGCAGTAACGTCTTTCATAAACGTAACGCGGATACCTTCGATAGCACCTACAGCTTTAGTTGCTGTTTCACGACCTGAACCAGGACCTTGAACTTTAATACCAAGTTCTTTAATACCATGTACTTGAGCTTTTGCTACTGCATCTTCAACCGCTGCTTGCGCTGCGAATGGAGTAGATTTTTTACTACCTTTGAAGCCTAAGCTCCCAGCAGAACTCCAAGCAATCATGTTGCCCATTTCATCTGTAATTGTTACAAGTGTATTGTTAAATGATGCAGAGATATGAACGATACCACGAGCAATATTTTTCTTTACTACTTTTTTTCTAACAGCTTTTCTTTTTGCCATCTGCTAATCCTTACGCTGCGCCGACAGTTTTACGTTTACCCTTACGAGTACGCGCATTTGTCTTAGTTTTTTGACCACGACATGGAAGACCACGACGGTGACGTAGACCTCTATATGAACCTAAATCCATAAGTGCCTTGATATCCATAGCTACTTTTTTACGTAAATCACCCTCAACCATATGGTTAGCACGGATTTCGTTTGTTATAGCAGCAACATCTTCTTCGTTTAATTCGAAAACTCTTTTGTTATAGTCAATGCCTGTAGCGTCTAAAATTAGACGAGAAGCGTGAAGACCAATCCCATAGATGTACGTTAGACCGTACTCTACTCTTTTTTTCTTAGGTAAATCGACACCAGATATACGAGCCATGCTTATCCTTGTCTCTGTTTATGTTTTTTAACTTTGCAGATTACTCTAACAATGCCTTTTCTTTTGACAACTTTACAATCGTCACACATCTTCTTAACTGAAGCTCTTACTTTCATTGAAAGTTCCTTCTATTTTAATCTAATAAAATCCGAACAAGTCCGGCTTTTATTCAGTTACTAAAGCTTCACCATATAGGTGAGAAATAATTAACTTCTTAAAGCTAGCCTATTTGGTTGTACTTTTACTTTGCTGCATTGAGGCGAACAAGCGGTTTGCCAATACTTTTGTCTTTATAATATATATAAAGATAGAAATACTCAACTATTATGTTAAAACAGCAAAGCGGACTGGGATTATACATAAATAAATGTAAAAGATTTATTAAGTTTAAATATTTCACTCTGCTTTCTTCAACTTAAAGTATTAAATATTCTCATTAATCCCATACAACACTCACTCCATACTCCGGATTTAAAGTTATAAATTTATTATAATAAATTTTTTTGCCATACTTTTTACTCAAAAGTTCGACTTCCAAACTTTCATCTTCAAGCAGAGTTCTTACTTCTTTGTAGGAGAGCCATTTCCCATATTTCGCTAATGAGTTTTGCCATATTCTAAAATCGCATGTTGCGTTTTGGCTAAGTTCATACATCTCGCCGTCTTCTGTAACCCATGAAGCGTTTGAGCAAACATACAGCTTCACTTTTTTTCCTCGTACTTCTTTTTCTTGAATTTCAATCTGGCCATCATCACAATACGGACATTTTCCCAAAATCATCTTTACTCTCTTTTTTTATAGTACGTAAATATATTCTATCTGTTGCAAGTGCACTGTTTTTATTTCAAAATGCAATATAAATAGAATTTAACTTAAATAAATATTATGTTTTTTTATTAATTTTATAGATAATTTATATTTTATTAATAATATTCGACTTATACTTTCCTGGTATGGAGGTGTTCTATGAACACAGATAATAAAAAACTTTTAGTCAAAACATTTATTCTTATGATAAGTGTATATGTGATTGTGTTAGGCATAGCATATGCCTTATTTAAAGGCTATGCCATTGAAGAGAATGAATCAAAACTTCAAGACTTGGTGATGCACAACAAAGCACTTCACACCTATGTTGAAGAGCAACTCAAACCCGTTATTTATAAGCTTAAAGAAGAGGGTAAAATAGAAAAAGATTATTTTGACCCAAAAATTCTCTCTTTTACCTACATGTCACGCAAGATTATGGATGAATACAACAAGCAAAGAACGTCCAATAACATTGAAACAATTGCTTATAAATTTGCTTCGCAAAACCCTCGAAATCCAATTAATAAAGCAAATGAAAATGAAGAAAAAATATTAAAAATATTCAATGCTAAAGAGATTAATAAATATCATGAGCATTTAAAAGAACAGGGGAAAGAATATATTTTTTATGCCATGCCTGTTACAACGAATGTAGAATCCTGTATGCGATGTCACAGTGATCCAAAATATGCCCCAAAATCCTTGCTTGAGCTTTACGGTGATAAAGCAGGCTTTTATGAAAAAGTTGGAGACATCCGCGCCTTTATGTCTGTTACTATGCCTCTTGAGGTTGAGCTTAAAAAAACGGTCCGAATGATTACACTCTTTGCGTTTACTCTGTTTGCCTTGTTATTGGCAGTATTTTGGATTATCTTTTATTTTATCAGACAGCTTGATACCAGAGATAAAAAGCTTCTAGAACAGGCGAACAAAGATGCACTTACGAAAATATACAACAGACATGTTTTTAATCAAGACATAGAGAAGCTGAATCCTCAAAGAAAAAATATCGGTCAATTTCTTATTATGCTGGATATTGACCATTTTAAAGATGTCAACGACACTCATGGACACCCTACCGGCGATACTGTTTTAATACGACTCAGTGAGATTATCTCAAAAAATATCCGTGATCACGATAAGTTTTACAGAATAGGCGGTGAAGAATTTGCCATCATTTCTCTGCACTCAACGCTCAATGACGCCCTTGAATTTGCTGAACGCCTTAGAGAAGAGATTAAAGCAAGCTCTTTTGAAAAAGTTGGCTCACTGACTGTGAGTATCGGCATTTCACAACTTCGCGTAGGTGATACAGGTAGTAAACTTTTTGACAGAGCGGACAAAGCACTTTACAATGCAAAAAAGAACGGCCGAGACCAAGTACAAGCTTACATGGACCTTGAGTAATTAAATATTTTGCTAAAATTTCATCCATGAATGAATATACGGATAAATTTAGCAAAGCTATAGCAAATACATTTTTTACAAAGCTGCCTTCTGGGGAACAAAAGTTTATTAAAGATAAATCTTTTCTTTTCAAGTTTACATACCAAGAGCTTAAACAGATAACTGACATGGCAAGAGACTTGGGAATGTGGAATGAAAAAAGCATCATCGAAATCTTTCCTGAACACACCCAAAGAAAAGTAGTTTTTACACGGCTCAGAGAAGCTTACGAAGCCATAAGAAACGCACCAAACTCTTACAAAAACTTTGAACTTAAAAATGTCCCTAAAGAGCAAAAATATACTTTTAAAACGCAACCTAAAGAAGGGTTTGGTTTAGGCCTCTGTCCTGTTGCCAGCGAGAAAACACGCTGCTGTAATCTTTTGACACTTGATGCGGTTGAGAGTTGCGGCTTTGATTGTTCCTACTGCTCCATTCAATCTTTTTACAATCAAAACACCATCACCTTTGACAGCGGTTTTAAAGACAAACTTCTTGGGCTCAATCTTGACCAGAATAAAACATACCATATCGGCACAGGGCAAAGTTCTGATTCGCTCATGTGGGGAAATCGTGAAGGTATTTTGGATGCACTTTTTTTGTTTGCGAAAAACAATCCCAATGTTATTTTAGAATTTAAAACAAAATCTGACAATGTAAAATATTTCCTAGAAAATGAGGTGCCAAAAAATATTCTCTGCACCTGGTCACTCAACACTCAAACAATCATTGACAACGAAGAACATCTCACAGCCTCTTTAGAAAAACGCATAAACGCAGCGAGAAAAATTGCGGACAAAGGAGTAAAAGTAGGTTTTCACTTTCACCCTATTGTTGAATATGAAAATTATCTTGACGAATATCAAGGTGTTTATGAACAACTTATCTTAAAATTTCAAGCTCAAGAGGTTGCTCTTGTAAGCTTTGGAACACTGACTTTTATAAAACCGGTTATAAAACAGCTGCGTGAACGTGAGTTTAGGACAAAAATAACGCAGATACCCCATGAAGATGCAAGCGGAAAGACTTCTTATCCGCATGAAACAAAAGTATCAATGTTCAAGTCTGCGTACGAAAGTTTCAAGCCGTGGCATCAAAATGTCTTCTTTTATCTGTGCATGGAAGAGCACTCTATGTGGAAAGAAGCTTTTGGCTACCAATATGCTACAAACAATGATTTTGAGAGAGCTATGCTTTACGCCTACTCTCAAAAAATCGGCCAAGACTATTTAATGTAAGGACAACTATGGGCTATTCCGCCACAAAAGAGAAAACAAATTATTTTCTCTCACAACCTCATCAACCTTTTTTTATATTGGGAATACTAAACGCAGTCCTTATGATGTTACTCTTTGGCTTGAGCTATAAGGGTTTCATAACTCTCGAGATGTCTAATTTGCAATTTCATGTTTATTCGCTTATATTTACTTTTTTTACCAATGTTTTCACTGGCTTTTTATTTACTACTTTCCCAAGATTTTGTCAAACGCAGGTCATTAACCAAAAATACTATCTTAATGTTTTCTATCTTTCTGCTTTTGGCTCTTTACTTTTTTTACTCGGAGCTATTTCAAACTATCTGTTGATGATTGTTGGCATGGTTTTTTTATTTCTTTCTCAAGTTTTTATCGTTGTAAAATTACAGGAAATCTACCTCAGCGGAACCGCTCATGACAAAAAAGATGCTTTTTGGATTTTAACTGCAAACTACTTTGGTCTTTTGGGACATTTTTTATTCATCTTCATTGCCTTTGCAGGTGTGTTAAGTTTCTCTTTGTACCTTTTTAACGTTACTATCACCCTCTCGTTTTATCTTTACCTCATATTTTTGGCTTTTAGCGTGGCACAAAGAATGATTCCTTTTTTCTCCCACTCTTTTGCACAAAAGAACGAAAATTTTGTCAAAATAATTTTTGTTCTTTTGGTGTCAAAAACGCTTATGAGCAGCTTTGATGTCAAAAGTGTTGAGATAATAATCGATCTGCTTCTTGGTTCCTATTTACTTCTGGAATTTCGCAGATGGGAACTTCCCCTTTTTACATCTGCCCCTATTCTTTGGGTACTTCATTTAGCACTTTTTTGGCTGCCTGCTGCATTTTTACTCTCTGCTCTGAGCTTAATTGGCGAACTGTTTTTAGACATCTCTTTTTATTTCTTCAACATCCATCTCTTAGCCTTAGGGTTTTTGACAACTGTTCTGATTGGTTTTGGAACACGAGTAACACTAGGTCACTCAGGTCAACCGCCACATGCCGACAGACTTGCTGCAAATATATTTTGGTTTATTCAAATAGTCGTTGTTTTACGTGCCTTGTTTAGCTTCAACGTTGCGTTTGGATGGGGAGCAGACTTTTTGTTTGACATCTCGTTGAGTGCATGGCTAATTTTATTTTTAGTTTGGGCTGGAAGATATGGGAAAGTTTTAGTTTTTGGGAGTAAACTCTAAGGCCTACTCTTAGACAAAAGTTTTAGTAAACGCGGTTTCTGGCAACTTTCAAGTATCCCAGATTTTTTTTGTCTACGGCCAAATCTAAGATATGCAAAAGTGCACCTTTATGTGTGTCAGCATACTCTTTAATGATGTTTGTCGGGTTTTTATGGTGAAGAGCCCCATACTCTCTTTGAATTAAAAAATCTCCAAAAAGAGTCGGGTATACGTCTATTTTGTAGTAATTCACACGTTCTTTTGTGCTTTTAAATAAAATCATATTTGCTCACTGTTGTAGTATTGTGAAATTACAGCAAGAAATATTCCAATAAATTTATTTTTACGTAGAAGAACTGTGACTAGTGAGTGCCACAACCACCGCCACAACAGCCGTTGCTTGTAGAATCATTCATTGCAATTACGAAAGTATCACCCACTTCTTGAACTTTAAACTGGTGCTTTCCACAAAAATCATCATTCATTGTGTCTCTCATCTCTAAAGTTTTCATAAGAGCCTCATCTTTTGTTGGCATCGCAATATTGTTTTGCAAGTCACTTCTTTTGAAACAACCGCACTCTTTTTCTACTATTATTTTAAACATTTTAACTCCTTTTATTTTATTATTTTTCGAATATTATCGTAATGGTCTTGTAGTATACTTAGCGCTATAAAAAGAGTTATTCTTTTAAGATACGATGAAAATTCCAAGTTAAAGAGAGTATGTTTGAAGCGCTATGAAACAGAAGTAAAGCTCCACAATATCTTCACATCCCCCGCACATAATTACTTCACAAGAGAAAAATTTGATGTTGGCACAAATCCTACAATTATGCACACCTCGGTTCTTCTAGAAAAAAATAAAGGACTCTGTGGAGATAGGTTTGAGCATGCCACATACCCCATAACCTTTTTCTCTCTCGAAGTTGCTAAGGAAGTTTGCAACTCATTAAAATTAGAACTTGATCTGAAACTTTTTAGAAGAAATTTCATTATAAGCGGAATCAATTTAAATGAACTCATAGGAAAAAAATTTCTCATAGGCGATGTCGAGTTTGAAGGTTTATCCCACTGTGCACCCTGCCCCTGGATGAACGCAGTCATGAAAAAAGGGGCATATACACTCATGATAGGTCGAGGAGGTTTACGGGCAAAAGTTATACAAGGCGGCATTTTGGAACTTGGTGAACAGGTGCTCATGTCAGAAAACAGACTCACTAAAAATCCGCTTGAGGCTTTAAGTAAAGCAATAATTCCCTAAAATGTAATAATTTCTAAAGAGAACTAAGGGATATTTACAAAATACTGAAACAATAAGATATAATTTAAAACGCAGATAAATATTTATCTACAATAATCTATAAAAGGAAAAAAATGAAAAAGATACTATTAGCTGGCTTACTTGTTACGGGATTAATGGCGGTGGAGAATGAGAACTATTTTGGTATTAATGCCGGGAATGCCAAATTGTCTTACAGTACAGATACAGCAAATGCTGATACGGATGGAGCACATTACACTGCAACAGTAGGGCATTATTATGGGAATGATGGTCGTATCTCAGCCTCTTATACCTACATAAACAGAGAAAACAGTGTTGATGCAGCGGATTTGTTTTCAATAGCTTACGACTTCATGCTTCCTTTAGCTGAAGACAAATTTTCACTTTATGCAGGACCGGTCATAGGATATACAAGCTACAAAGAATCCGCAAATACCCTAAATCTTGACTTAAGCGGTTTTCACTATGGTGCACAAGCAGGCGCAATCTTTCGTGTTGTTGACAGTGTAGAAATAGAAGCAGGATACCGTTTCTTAATGGAAACAGGCAGTGACACAGTTGCTGACGTAGAAATTAATGCTGACGATGTTAGAATGTGGTATGTTGGAGCTAATCTTCGTTTTTAATCGTAATTCGTTTCCACATTTCACATGGAAACGAATACATTTCCCCCCCCGCTCA
>Ga0180732_1001111_pt1 | contig 17856 bp, 16 predicted proteins | sample KR11_01MetaG_FD_148674 | JGI IMG/M metagenome (GOLD analysis project Ga0180732, IMG submission 148674) | Groundwater microbial communities from the Olkiluoto Island deep subsurface site, Finland - KR11_0.1 MetaG | ecosystem: Environmental > Aquatic > Deep subsurface > Groundwater | place...
TTTATGAAGAGCTTGATGAAGGAACACCTAATGATTTAGCGTGGGGATGGGTTTTGCCTGCTACCGGGTATACCGGGACAGGGTTTAAGATTCGAATCACTGAAAAGACTACTGGAGCTGTAGGTACCAGTCCATCTCCGTTTACTATTTCTGCTGCAGGTACTACACCTACACCTATTCCTTCACGAATGATGGTTATTAATCCTAATGGTGGTGAAATACTCACTAGAGGAACCACACATACAATCGGATGGTACAGCGCCGATTCGTCTACTGATCGGGTCAGGATAGAAGTGTTACTGAACGGTTCTTTCTATGAAGAACTTGATGAAGGGACTCCCAATGATGGCGCGTGGGGATGGGTGTTACCTGCTACCGGGTATACTGGATCAGGGTATAAAATAAGAATCACTGAAAAGACTACTGGTGCTGTTGGTGTAAGTGCGAACACATTCACTATTAAGTCAGCTTCTGCTACTCCAACTCCAGCTCCTACTGCAACTCCTATACCCACTCAAACTCCAGTACCTACACCCATAATAACCCCTGTGCCTACTCCCGTTCCCGGTCAGTTGATAAGTAATATTTTCGTTACTTCAGGTAGATCATATACTCAGGATATTCTTTCAGTCGGTAAACTGCTTTATATTGATCGGACGTACACGGCCACTTCTGTTCCTACTTTATACAATGGTCTAAATTATATTAAAACAGCAACTGATGATCGTTTTATGACTGATTCATCATTTTTACAGTTTGATGTGAGTCAGGTAGTTACTGTTTATGTAGCTTATGATGATCGGATTACTACTAAACCGTCATGGTTAACATCTTTGTTTGTCGATACTGGTGATAATTTAGTTCGATCTGATGGAGGGAATTATAGTATTTATTCAAGGGTATACTCCGCAGGTCATGTTACCCTTGGAGGAACTGCTATTCCGTCCGGTGGAGTCGGAGGGACGTATATTGTCATTGTTAAGGCTGGCGTTCCCAGTACTCCTACTCCAGTACCTACCGCTACTCCTGTTCCTACATTAACTCCTACTCCTGTAATTACGCCTTCGCCAACTCCAACCCCTATCCCTACTCTAACACCAACTCCGGCAATCAAGAAAAGTACTATGCTTTGTGATTTTGATTTGTTAGATTCTACTAATCAAATCGTTGATAAACTGTATGTTGGATCTAGTTATAAGTTTAGGGCAAAATTGTTCGAACAGTCAATTGCATTGGGTTGTATATTCCCTCTTAGAACACCTGTTACCGGAAAAAGTGTAAACTTTTTTATAGGTTCTTCTATTGTTGGAACTGCTGTTACGTCTTCTGATGGGACTGCTGAAATGAATATTGCAGTTATTTCTGTGCATTCTGGTACTGGAAAAGAAGTGTTTGCTTCATTCAATGAAGATACTAATTATTTTGGGTCAATATCATCAAAAAAGATTATTGATATAAAAACAGAATCATATTTTGAAATTACTATTAATAATATTGCGCCACAGGGTATTTTGATTCAAGGAGTTGAACTTGGACTTTTATCTATTTGTCCAAATCCGTTATTATGTACGTATTCTGTAGTTGCTGATAAAAGGATTGATCCTCCAGTACCTGTAACTAGAATAATACGGTTCACTGAAGATGATGGATTTAAAGTAGGACAGAAATATGGGTTCATTCCTGTTTCTTTTACTTTGGGTATCCCGTTCCCTCCTGCAACATTTGATAAAAGTACACTTATTGAAATGAAAACAGGAAGTAATACTTTAACAATGAATGGATCTGCTACTCCGTATCCCTGGGAGTCTTGGATCTGTAATATGCTTAGTATTAGTTCTGTTGATTGCGTTGATGCTGTTCGTGGTTTTGGGAGGGATTTTATATTCTCTGCTGAATCATGGAGCCTTATCAAAGATAGAAAACATCTTGATGGTACTCCCGGTACTCCCAGTAATTGGGATTATTTGTTTGTTGGACTTGACTGTTTGCCTTTGCTTGGCGGTAGTGTAAAAACAGTTGGTTCTGGTGGTATTAAATTAATGGATCGGGGTATGGAAATAGTAAGTATTGCTGCCCGTAATAAAGATGTATGGAAGGTTTTCGATGAACTAAATGTTGTAAGACGGTTGCCTTCCATGACCTCTGATCAAATTGAAAATTTTTATTTACTTGTAAAAGGTGGAAACGTAGATAATATACGTCTTTATCTAAGTGAAATGAAGATGTCCAGTTTTACTCTTCAAGATCAAATGAAATGGGCTGATCAGCTTGATCTTCTTTTAAAAAATGATGATCAGGTCGCTGAAGTAATGCGACAATCTATAAAAGTTTCAAGATGGGCGTTTGATCATGCAAATGTATTGAAGAAATATGCTGATGATCTTGGGGATATTCCAGTATTATTTACTGATGAGGTTCTTGATGTTGGGAGAACTGATTATACTGAAGTTGCGAATATTATTAATCAATTTAGACATGAAAATGGAGATTTTCAACGACTTATTAATAAACTTGGAATTAGCTCTAAAGTTTCTGATAATATTCTTGGTGGTTATTTAGATTCAATGAATCGATGGGATCTTATTGAAAGGTCTACTGATGATTCAATGGTATTTGCTGATTATTGGATAGCTAAAAAAAGTGCATTGGAATTCGTTGCTGCTGATGCTGTTGCAGCATTGAAAAGTACTGAACCCAAAAAAGCTTTCATTGATCAGGTTCGTGATTCACTTAAAGTAGCTGAAACAACTGCTCCTCTTTCAAGAGGTGCTGGACGGGCACCATTAAAAGATGTTGAATATTATGCTAATTTACCACATGATTTTGTTCCTACCTGGAAGCCTACTCTTATAAATAGAGTTCGTGGTATGATAAATACATATATAAACTGGTCACGTGAACATCCAAAACAATCTATTCCTCTTAATACTGGTGTTCTTATCATGGCTTTGTGGTTCATGATTGATAACGTTCCGTTTTTGTATTATCTTTATTTGAAAATGACCGGGCAGGCACCTACTGATAAATCGTTCCAGGCTAAAGCCAAAATCGATATCATAGATGGTTATTATTGGCAGGTTAAAGAAGCAGAAAAACTAAACAACAAAACTTTGTTCTGTGATAGTCTTAAGAACATGATAACTGCCACTAATGATTTTGAAGAATTCGTATCATTGAATAAAGATGTTCTTACAACTGAAGGGACATATAATAACCTGTTCGCTACTGTTGGGTTATATCGTGATGGGATAACGATTAAAAAGGAAGTGTATTCCTGTGATATCGGTGATGCTCTACCCATGGTTTTTGATGCTAAAGTCGATAATGTTGTTGATGGGGATACAGTTGATATAATTTATAATAATAAAACATATAAAGTAAGACTCGTTGGAGTAAATACACCTGAAAGCGGAGCTGATGATTATCTTGTTCGAAGGCTTACTTGTCCTGTAGGGTGTGATGAGGATCGATGGTTTTCAAATAAGGTATTATATGATGAAATAAGTCAATGGATGACTGCTCAAACACTTAGTTTAACATTTACGTTTGCTACGGATACTTCACGTCAATATGACGGATACGGAAGAATCCTTGCCGTCATGAAAAAAGGAACTGATAAATCTATTAATATCCAGTTACTTGAAAAAGGATATGCTGCTTTATTCTTATATGATACGAATTCAGTTATTAATTCGGTTCAGTATCTTGCTGCTGAAAAAGTAGCTAAAGATTCAGTTGTTGGTATATGGTTAACTGCGCCCGGAATGACAGGAACAATACATTGTGTTAGTGATCCGACTGCTTCTGAAATATGGCTTGATGATGTAAATACATTGAAGAAAACAGTTAATTCTGTATATGATTTGTTGAATGTGCCTTTAGGAACTCACAAAATAGAATTTAGGAAATATATCAATTCAGTATTAAATACATGTACTGTAAATAATGTTGTTGTATCTGCTGATAATATCGTAACTGCTCAGTGTTCTCTTATTCCTGTAGGAACTACACCAACTCCAACACCCGGGATTACGCCAACACCTTCTCCTGGGGTTACTAAAGGTATCTGGCAGATCAATCAAGCAAAAGATTCTGCTGGAATTATACTCAATGCAGCTCAGGTCTTTGTTGATGGAGTTTATGTTGGTCACTATACTCCTGAAAGTCTTACTTTTTGTGATGGATGTGCGTGTGATACGGTTGTTCCATGTGGGTTCGGCTCTCATACAGTAACAGTTAAGAAGGCTGGATATAATGATTGGAATTCAACTAAAACAGTTAGTGCTGGTTCTACGATTTCCGATGATCCTGTTCTTACTCTTATAGGAACCACACCTACACCAACACCTGGAACAACCCCTGGTCCAACATCCACTCCCGGAGTCACGCCAACTCCAATTCCTGAAAAAGCTATATGGCATATTTTACAGGCAAAAGACTCGGCTGGAACTTTACTGAATGTTGCTAAAGTGTATGTGGATAATATTTATGTTGGTCATTATACCCCTGAAGATCTCACGTTCTGTGATGGGTGTGTATGCGATACGGTAGTTCCGTGCGGGTTTGGAAGTCATGAAGTAAAAGTTACAAAAACCGGGTATAATGATTGGAGTCTTAGACGAACATTGATAGCTGGTGATGAGTTTAGTGATGCGCCTGTATTAACTTTGGTTGGGGCTACTCCAACTCCCGGAGTTACACCTACCCCTACGCCGGGCGTCACGCCTACACCTACTCCTGGTGTTACACCAACACCTGCTCCATTAAAAGGAGTGTGGCATATCAACCAGGCAAAAGATCCTGCTGGAACTATACTGAATGTTGCTCTGATATATGTCGATAATATTTATGTTGGACATTATACCCCTGAAGATCTCACGTTCTGTGATGGATGTGTGTGCGATACTGTGATTGCCTGCGGGTTTGGTACCCATACGGTCAAAGTCACTAAGACAGGGTATAATGATTGGATAGGGACAAGAACTGTTGTTGCTGGATCAGAGTTTAATGATAATCCGGTTCTTACCCTGATCGGTACTACTCCTACACCTACTCCAGGCGTCACGCCAACACCCGGAGTCACGCCAACTCCAGTTCCAACAAAAGGTATTTGGCATATTTTACAGGCGGTTGATGCATCCGGGCTTATATTGAACGTGGCCAAGGTGTATGTCGATAATATTTATGTTGGACATTATACCCCTGAAGATCTCACGTTCTGTGATGGATGCGTGTGCGATACAGTGGTTCCCTGTGGATTCGGGACTCATACGGTCAAAGTCACTAAAACAGGGTATAATGATTGGACTATGACAAAGACTGTTGTTGCTGGATCAGAGTTCTCTGATACTCCGGTACTCCTGAAAGGGTTCCCGGTAAATATCAGTAGTAATCCAGGTGGAGCTACAATCACTGTAGATAATATTTCTGTTGGGATTGGAAGAGTTAAAAGGACTGGAAATTTGATTGATCGAATGATGGAAAATCTTAGACAATCAAAACTTAAACGGAAGTGATTTAGTGGTGTCAGTACGAATTAATTCTGATAAAAGTATAAGCATTGGCTCCTCCACGAAACATATATTCCCGGTTGGAATCGATTCAATGACTCATCCTGTTTATGATAATTCACCGTATGAAGCTGCTCCCGGACCTTATGCTAATAGGGATACGGTTTTTAGTTATACTGAGTATGGACTTGAATGGTCTCCAGGGACGTATACTACAGCTCGTCTTGAAGGATATCGGAAAGCATACGAAGCAGCGGGAACGATGTATACTCTTCCTGCTTTTTTCGATACTTCTGTTCTTGTTAGTTCTCTTATTGATAGTCCACAATTTTTTAGTTATTGTCAAATCGATGAACCAGAGAATCAAGCAATCGCATATAGACCAACATTATCTCAATTATTGGGATGGTATAATGATATCAAAGCAAGGGATAGTAATCATCCTGTTTTCTTGAATTGTGAACGATATCCATCGACATATTTGTACGTATGCGATATACTGGCTATTGATAGATATCCAATACGGCCAACCACATCATATACTCGAAGTCAGGCTATATATGCACAGGAACTTTACCTGAAAAAACAAGGGTTTGATAGTGGTTCTGCGTCATCTGGACCGTATGCATGGGATAATCATAATACATCTCAACCTGTCTGGTTTATGATGCAGGCTAATGGTCTTGAATCTAAAAAATCATCAACTGGTGACGTTGAATTGTGGGTTCCCACTAAACAGGAAGCAAGAGCTTTAATGTTTTCTGCTTTGTGTGTAGATTTTAATGGGATCGTGTTCTGGTGTTATCAGAATAGTGGTGGGATGCAAGAATCAAAAAGTCCACCTGAATGTTATCATCAAACAGGGACACGATGTAATAGTGTAATGCACGCTTATTATATGCAGCTCGCGCGTGAAGTCAGGGATATTCTGAATGATGCATTGGTATCCCCGACTATTGCTCATAGCTGGTATGGATTAACTGATTTAACGTCTGTAAACATATCACCTAATCCTCTGGTGTATGCTGCTGGATTTGCTATAAATAAGTTCAGTTATTTATTGAAACGGAATACAATAAATGGAAAGTATTATTTATTTGTTGTAAATAAAGATGCTAATTCGACTACTGTATCCATAGATATTACAGCTTTGCACGGGACTGGATCATTGAAAGCTGTAACCATCGGGTATGAAACGTCCGGGAGTGCCATGGCAGGTGTTGAACATTATGTATCAAATGGAGTGTTCAGTGATACTTTTGATGGATTCGGATCACATGCGTATGAGTTGTCTTCAACTTCAATTACTCCGGCGCCTACTCCTACTCCAACTCCTGGAGTTATAAAATTCCCGGTTAACGTTGAAAGTTATCCTCCAGACGCAAATGTGGTGATACAATGACAAATGGAAACTCAGATATAAAAAAAGGGTGTGGACATTTAGGAAACAAAAATCATGAAGATCATCGTTGTTATCCGAAATGTGTATTCCAGAACGAAAGTATAACTCATCCTGAATGTAGAAATTGTTCAATAACTCTTAATCTCCCGGTAAAGAAATGTTATTTTGAGGTATAAATAATGGCGTTACGACTATTCAGTTTTGGAGATATTCATTACAATACATTCTGTCTGAGTAGAGTAATTACATTTATAAAAAAAGCCGTATCTCAATCAAAATGTGACATTGTTGTCCATTCAGGGGATATTTGTTCTTCAAGTGCTGATGCTAATCCATCTCAATTATCTGACGTGAAAAACAATTATTTCGATGCTCTTGGTGTTCCTTATTATGTTGTTCCCGGAAACCATGATGTGGTTGGATCGACATGTACCAGTGGATGTTCTAATCATGTTGGATCAGCGATAACGTGTAATTATAGGTCAGTGTATGGTGATCCGAACTGGTTAAAAACATTCTCTAAAGATGGGGTTACATATCAATTAATTGGAGTTTCGATATGCCCTGACTCGTCAGTATCTTATTACTGGATATTTGATTTTGGTCAATCAGGGATCAGTACAACTCGTCCAACTATTGTGCTTAATCATGGTCCTATTGTTATCCCTGCAGATACTTCATGTGGATCATGGACGTCAGATGTTTACAAGTATGCTGTTACTCAAAACCTGAAAGCAAAACTGGATGCGTTAAATACTCTTATTTCGTATACCGGGCATGTTCATGCGCCCAGGCAAACCGTTCTAAATAATAGATTTTACATTTCGGAAAACACCATCAGTTCTGATAATGAACGGTGTCTTGAAGATACTACCCGGTTTATAGGGTATACGAAAATTACGCCTAATACTAATGGAACTTTTCAGGTTCAATATCAGGTAATACGGTATATGAATCCTGATGGGACTGTTCCTGCTTTTGTTGATCCGTTCCCTGATAGTGGCACTCCAGTACCCACCCCATCAGGAACCGCAATATCAAATATTGTTGCGTTGACCGGGACGGTATATACTCAGGATGATCTGATGCTTGGAAAGAATATGTATGTTGATCGGGTATATACTTTTAAATCAATTATGCTTCCGTTTACTGGATTTAAATATATTCTTACCGGAAATGATGAAAGGTATTATACTGATGCTGGTTTTTTAAAGTTTAATCTTGATAGACCATCAATTGTTTATATTGCATACGATAATCGAATCACTGTTAAACCTGCATGGTTGACTTCTGCATTCACGGATACTAATTTCGATATGATAAGGGATGATGGAATCTTGTTTAGTATCTTTGAAAAATCATATCCTGCAGGTCAAGTATCCCTGGGAGGATGTTCTATTCCTACTGGTGGAGCTGGAGGGATGTATTCAGTATTTATTAAATTGTCTGATGTGGTTCCTACTCCTACACCCACTCCAACACTAATACCGACAAAGTTCCCGGTCAATATCAATAGTTATCCTTCTAATGCTAATGTGGTGGTAACATGAAAATTAGTATAATAATCCCGGTTCATAAAACAGAAAGTGTAATGCATATAACTAAAACACTTGATGGAATAAAAAGGACTATCGGTATTCCTGAACGTGAATATACAATTATTCTTGTCGGAACATTGCCTGAAGATGTGTTTAAGAAAAGGATGAATTCTAACTGGACTTTTTTGCCTACTACCGCTCTGCTCGGTAATGCTAAAAATCAAGGAGCTGAATATTCTATATCCCAATATGATCCTGACGTTCTGGTATTCATGGATGCACATATGAATTTCTATGATAACTATAGCGCGAACTGGGGAAAAATCATATATGATTTTTTAATGAATCGACCCGGGACTGTTGTGGCACCTGCCATATCTATTTACGATCAACCTTTACATCGTGGGTATGGGGTGATTTCTGATATTACTGAGGATAATAAGCAAATGGATCTTAAATGGAAATGGGTCGGTACTCCTCCTGCTAACAATTCACCGTTTGAAGTTCCCGGTCTGTGTGGTTGTTTTATGGCAATGACTCCACAGACTTTCGCTGATAGTCTGATCGGGTTTACCCCTCCGTTAGCAATAGATGATAGGGAATTTTCACTTCGTATCTGGATACTTGGAAAAAACATGTACGTTATCCCGTCACTTGCTGTCGGTCATCGATTCGCAGCAGGATATTCTGATTTCTCAAAAGAAAGAGGGATTGATTGGGGGACAGGGATGCTCTTGTATGTGTTCCTGAATATGGATAGAGAAACTATGATGCGGTTATACGAAAAAGGAATATGGTCTTCTCCTGATAAAAGAGAATCATTGAGAAGAGCTACTACAATGTACTGGCAACAGGTACGAAACAGAGTACAGAGTAAAAAAGTAAGAACCGCGGAACAGTACTTTAAACGATTCGCGTCACTTTAGATATTTTCCAATCAAATAAAGGATTGCTGACCATATGATGATCAATAAAATGATGATTAGTTCTGATGGCATGATTATAGTTATTCTTTGAACTTATATAATTGCGTTTGTTTTTCTATATCTATAAATTTAATTAATGATTTTGGGACCCATACAAACTTATCTCCAAAACATAAATGAATTGCTTTATCTGTTTCTTGCATAAACAATGCTTCATGATAATCTATTTCTTCCTGTTCTACAAACCAATCTTTGATATTTATCATTATATCTTTTTCTTTATAATCTGTAATTTTTATTCTCATACTTTACACCTGGTACTGTAAAAGTTCCCGCAAACTTTACAGTGTATTGACTCTTTGATTCGTCTGAATGGATGCCCGAATAACATCCTGTGTGTTGGATGCTGTAATCTATATCTTTTATTTGCTCTTGCCTGTAATCTTCGTTTCCGTTTCTCTTTTAACTGTTGGTACATAGATTCCTCTTGACTGATCATATATTTTACTCGCTATCATTGGTCCTATCTTTGATACTTTCATGAGATCTTCTTTCTCTGCGTTGATGATCGCATAGATACTCCCGAAATGTTCTAATAAATGTTTTGCATTTGTTGGTCCCACTTCAGGGAACGCACTGATGATATATTCCTGTAATTCTGTTGTTGATAAATGACTGCGTTTACCGTGCCATGAAAAAGCTTTTTTATCTTTCGTATCCTGTTCATGATCAGCGATCCGGTATAACCAGGTAGCTGTATCCTCTGCATCTCTGGTCCAGATAATAGGGACTTGCATAGTAACAAGTATCCATCTCAATATCCCTCTTACTGCGTTTGGATTAACTCGTCGTGCAGTATAAATCTCGTAGTCTGGACCTTCAATGATCAGAACAGGCCGTTCATACGAATTCTTTAAATCAGTTATCTGTGACCAGATTTTCTTTTCATCTAACCACGATTTCAGGAAATCATCTGCTGCTTTTCGTTCAACTCCTACTTTATGACTCAGGACATAATCGGCTACACTGATGGTATCGAATATCATCTCAGCGCCCATCCGATCAAGATGTTTAGATACATGACTCCTTAATTCTCGTTTATCAATGATTATTTTAGGGATCATTGTACGCCCATACTCGCTTTTAGTAATGGTTTTCCTGGCTTCTGTTTTGTAATCTTCTTCTTATCCTCGAACCTGCTCTGATCAATACAGAACTTACAGTTTTCTGGATTGTTATTTGCACACTCTTCAAAAGTAACATCATCACAACACCCATCTTCCTGCCCTTTTGGTTCCGGCTCTTCTGCTTTGTTTTCCTTCTTTAGCAGAGCAGGTTCATGAAAGGTGATTTGATCAAAAGTAACTTCGCGCACGAACATTCGAAGTACTGTTGCTTTATTTTGTGTGGTTTCTTTTCCGAAAGTCTTGATTATATCTGGTGCAGCTATGGGATTTTCATACAGATATTTGAGATCTTCAAGTCTGATGTGTATGTTCAGATCATACCCATCTCGTCTGATCCTAACTTCATTCTCTTTCGATACACCCCAATGCATTTTGCCGGACGTGAATATCTGATACCCGGTTGGTTCTGTAGGAAACTCACATTCTCTAAGGACGAACGCTGGTGTTTCCTGCTCAGTTTTCACTTCAACAGTAGTCTCAATCTTGTTCTTAGCCGGGCGCACATCAGGTTTTCTTGTATGGATATCAGTGATTTCTAATAGTGCTTTGATCTTTTTTACTAGCCTAAATTCTGATACTGCATACTCATTTTCGTTATCTATTATTAAAAATCCTTCATTTAGTTTCTTTATAGTTATACTTTTATACATTTAATCGCCTCTTTTTAGGGATTATGAATATTTGTCACAGTTTGCCGCTGTCAATTGCCTGAACTCTGTTTCCTCTTCACTTAACATACCATGACATTTAATCCTGATCATATTGAAATAATCAGGACATGCTTTTTTACATGTTATGCATGATTTGATTCGTTCCATTGTAACCTCTTTATTCATCATTCCATCTGTTTTTAAATAGACACGATTTACATGGTTCTATGTAATATTTACATACGCAATCATCGTGTTCATGACCGCAGTCCTGGCATGTGTAGCGTGGTCCATGTGTTGGATTGGTTATCTTATGTTGCATTATACAGTCGTCTTCGTAGCAGTATGGTTTCCATGGAGGAATGAATGCACGAATATGAATTCCATTTATGATACAATAAATTGCCCAGTTTATAAACGACTCATTGTCTTTTTTTGTTAATCTCCATGCTTTTAACCAGAACTCTTTTAGTTCTGATTTGTTAACTGGCTTAATTGTTACTTTATATTTCATATTCTTTTCACCTCATTATAGGCCTTGACAAATTCTTTGTTCTAATTCTTTTATTTTGAACGGTGTCATGTAAAAGTAATATCCACAATTACATACTCTTGATTTTATCTGTTGTGAGTTATATAGATGATATAAAACCTGTTCACAACATCTATCGTCAGGATTATGATGTAATCCCCTTCGATGACCGCACTCAGGACATGTCTCGTCTCTTTCTTCTTCTGTTAAAGGGACGCGCCTGTTTCCGCATGATTCATTGTTGTCCATTCTTGACCTCATTATAGGCCTTAACAAACTCTTTCATGTCTATTTTTTCGCCCATAAAGGCAGATACGTTGACGTATAGTTCGCCAACAGCAAAGTTAGATTTCTGTTTCAATGCTTGTTTAATTACTTTTTTTATGTTGCTCATTTATATCCCTCCATTCGTTAAAAATACGTATGAAGAACGCTTTCCAGGTCGTTTCTTCAAGTTTCAATTTACTTATTCGCATTTCCTTAGCTTCCTGTTCTGACAGGTGTCTGATTACAAAGTCTACCATTAAATCACCATATATCTATATGGTTGTTATTACATATATAAGTTGTGTGTGGTGTGTACTGATAATCATGAGCGTAATCTATATCTATTAACACAACATATGTTAAGAACGGAGAACTTTTATGAAAACTGATAAAATCGTGTATATGCGTATACCGCAACCTATTTTGGATGTTGTGGATGATACAGTTGAGGTTGGATTGTACTCGAATAGGGCTGAAGTGTTACGGGAACTGCTCAGGAATGGAATGAAAAGTTTGCTGTATCATGATCGTGGTGGATACTGTATTGATTTGAAAAAGATGGTTGATTGCTGCCATGATGATGAATGCAAGTATCATAAGGATTGTAAAATATACACTACTGGTTAGGAGTACACATGGTAAAGGGAACCTTAGATCTAAACAAACTAAGCAGTACTGAATATACTCCTGAACCGCCAAAAATAAACATTCTTCCTGGTCAGTATCATGATACAGATCGTGGAAACGCTGAACGATTCAAGGATAAGTTCAGTGATAAGATACGGTACTGCTATCCATTCCGATCATGGATAGTATGGGATGGCAAACGATGGACAAAGGATGAACAGGGGCGTGTGTTTCAGTACGCGCGTGAAACTATTGATTTTATTTTTGATGAGGCTTGTGAGCTGGAAGGGGATAGACGAAAAGAACTTATAAAGTTCGGATTTAAAAGCGAATCCACATCAAGTATCAATAATATGATTGAACAGGCTAAAAGCCAGGATGGAATACCAGTTCTGCCGTCTGAATATGATATAGATACGATGAAATTCAATGTCCAGAATGGAACGATTGACCTTAGAACAGGAAAACTTGGACCTCATAACATCGATGATTTCATTACTAAAATTTCTCCTGCTGTTTATGACCCTGATGCTAAGTGTCCTGTCTGGGATAAGTTCCTTGATACTACGTTCCAGGGAAGAGCTGACCTTATCGCATATCATCAACGTTTGTGCGGATATGCACTTACTGGATCAACTAATGAAGAATCGTTTGATATTTTTTATGGGACTGGTGATAATGGGAAATCTAAGTACACCGGAGCCATTATTCATATCATGGGTGATTATCATATAAAAATCAATATTGAAACGCTTCATGAAGCATCAACTACAAAAGGTGGTAATGAAGCTAGCTCAGATGTGGCTGTCCTCCAGGGCGCCCGGCTCGTTACTGTCAGTGAACCGTCAAAAGGTGTGGTTTTGAATGAACAACGAATCAAAGACTGGACTGGTCGTGATCCGATCACTGCTCGTCCTCTGTATCAGAAACCTGTAACTTTCATACCTGAATTCAAAGTGTTCATGTATACAAATCATAAACCCATTATAAGAACTCAGGGACATTCTATCTGGCGGCGTCTGAAACTATCTCCATTCGAAAATAAGATAGAAGAAAAAGATAAGGACCGTGACCTTGATAAAAAACTGATGGCCGAATCATCCGGTATTCTTAATTGGATGATTGAAGGCTGCCTTGCCTGGCAGAAAGACGGTTTGCAGGTCCCTGAAGAAATCATTGCTGCGACTGAAGAGTATAAAGATGAACAGGATACATTATCTGACTTCTTTTCAGACTGCTGTGAGATCGATCCATCATACGAATCATATGTGATGCCAATTTATCTTTTCTATCAAGCCTGGGCAAAAGTTCATGACATAGATTACCCTTACAAACAGAAAGGATTTCCTGCCGCTTTGGTAGAAAGAGGGTACAAAAAAGTGCCAAAAGATGACGTCGGAATCAGGGTAAAAGGCATAAAATTATCCGTCAGTTCATCAGGTGAATATGAAAGGCTAAAATCGCTATGCAACGACTATCCCGCTGACGCAAAGGCTAATCTGATGCAGAATCTTATAACTTTCTTATACGAATGCTCGCGTAGTAAAGTTATAGAAAGTAGCGTCAGATTCGTCGGTTCATCAGATACTCAGTCTACTGATAATGATTTTACCCTGACTAATGCATCAGCAATTAGACGAATATTTGCCATATTAGACAAAGAATACGGAAAAGATATGTTAGATCTGAATTCTCAGGAATGGTACAAAAATGACATAAAAAGTTGGCATAATTGTTCGTATGAACTGGCATCAAAACTTTTCAAAGAAGCTATGAGAATGAGAGGACAATCTGTATGATTTCAATCAATGATTTGAACTTGAACTATACCATTTCACATTGTAAAAATAACTTTTATCGTGAATTTGCGTACAAAACAGTCCCTGGAATAGATAAACCAAATAAAGATGGTCTTTTGCTTGAACTGCGTAGAGATCGTAGAGATCCGATCAGGTCTCGTCGTCATCTTGACTCAAAACTGTTTTTATACAAATCAAGACCCGGAGTTTATATTTCAGTTTATTCGTTTGAAGAACTGCATACTGAAGATGTGTTTGATAATATCGGGACGATCAGATCGTATAAAGGGAGTGTCATCTATGATTCGGCTAAACTGAACCGTATCTATTTTGATTTTGATTATGAGTCTGATCCGCAGAAGGCAATCGATGAATCGTTACTTGTCATTAAATCATTGGCAAAACACGGTATCTTCTGTCATTGTTATTTCTCAGGGAGTAAAGGGATCGCAATGTATATCGAATTCAAAACCGTTGATGTTCAACCTGAAAACAAGAAAGACGTTTTAAAACTATTCCTCGATACAGTTATTGAAACAGTTAAGTCGGATTACGGTCATGATCTGACATGTCTTGATTATAAGGTTAGCTTTGATTTAGCTCGCGTGTCGCGGATACCTAACACAAAACACAAATCCGGTTTGTATTGTGTTCCTGTCAGTTTCGGCGATATGAGGAAAGGTCTTGATTATATACGACTTATGGCTCAAGAACCATCAACAAAAGATCTTGACAATCTCATCATTTCATGCATGTTCCGAAATACCAGGATGGAAACTATCATTCATAACGCTGAACAGCAAGTAATCTTGAATCGTACCCAGAAAGATAAAGAACAAGAACTCAAACATCTCCATTTCGAAAAGAATAAAAAGTTCTGGAAAAACTCAGATACTGCATTGAGTGATGATCAGATTTCTCACGCCCGTCACGTCCCTTTATCCTCATTGATTGGCCACGATTCGAGACAGCGCTGCCCGATCCATGGCGGTGATAATCCAACTTCTTTCTATATCGATCACACTAAGAACTACTGGTACTGCCACTCATGTTCTGCAGGCGGTGATTCTATCGCTTATATGATGAAACGGAATAATCTTAACTTCAAGGAGGCGGTCTTATCACTGATTGGTTGATAACGTCACGTCACAAGCTCCCGGCTCCCGCAGGAGCCGCGCTACCGGCTCGCAAGCCGCGCCCGTCCCGATGTCGTCAGGGTTACGCCCTGACGGCTGAGGCGCCGTACCTGGAGAAACCATGAATGAGTATAGCAAAGGTGAACAAAACATAATAACTGATGAGTATCAGGTCATTCGATTGTCTGAGGGCTGCCCCTGGAAATGTCCGTGGTGTAGAGAATGGAAGGAGATCGGCGATAACTGGCAGGTGTTTTCAATTCCCGAAATAGTCCGAAATGATGTAAGGATCACTGACATGAATCTATTAGCAAAACCAGAAGCATTAGAGTTAATTAAAAAGTTCAAGGATATAAAAGTCGATAGAAAGGTTGTTTATCCATGGCTTGTATGCGGTATAGATTATCGTTTCTTAACTCCTGAAATAGCTCATGCATTAAAGGATAGTCGATTTGTCAAGATCCATATCGCATGGGACTGGCGGTACTCTGATCAAAAGAAGATCAAAGATTCTGTTTATATGCTCAAACGTGTCGGTTATAAAGATATATCTATATTTATGATCTGTAATCATCCGGCTGTATCATTTCGTGAGAACTGTAAAAAGCTCGAACTATGTAAATATTGGGGTGTTAAAGTTAATGATTGTTGGTTTGATAATCAATTACCTCCGAACATTGAACCTATTGGGTGGCAGTATGATGAGATCAAGAAGTTTCGTGCTTCTGTCCGTAAACATAATCAGCTTGTATTATTTGGGATTGATCCAGAATTAAACCCTCCGATGTCCTCCCGCAGTTCGGGAGGGCTGAGGCGCCTCTCATGATAGACGAATCAAAATCAAAACCAAGACTTCAACTTATTCTTTTTCCTTTTTGGGGTAGAGATGGCATTAGATGGAATCAATTGCATGGTGATAAGTTCTATCGTTCCTGGGATGAAGTGTGGGGTATTCCTCCTCTTTAATCAAATCAATGGAAACATATATACCCCTATATCCCTATATTCTATACGGAGGTAAACGAACAATGAATAGATATATATTATTCAGTATTGTGCTGATACTCTCAGTACATGTATCCGCAGGTGCAAATGTAAACTCAGGGTATAGCATTCAACCAGTGATCTTCGCTGCAGGTGATACACCCTTTTCACTCCCTGATCTGGATTACGTTTCACTTGTAAACTCAAACTTCAAGACGGTCCAGTCATTCTACTCTGATCAGCTCGACGGTAAAACTTTCTCTGTTAATCCCGCGATCTTCTATCGTAGTCCTTCTTTCACATATGATCTGATACTCAGCGGAGGTCCAGAACGTTACTTCTCTGTTACTGGTGTTCTTGAATCCCTTGTCGCTTATGATCTTCCTGCATGTAACAATCATACAGTCTACTTCCTGATCAGTCCTACCCCAGAAATCCCTACAGGTATGTTCGGTTCAGAATGGCGTGGTTGCGATTATATCAATCCCGGTATGGCAAGTATTGGCGGTTATACTGGCGTCCTTCCTGCAAGCTCTGATTGGTGGTCAGACGATCTTCTTGAGCAACAGGGTCTTATCGCTCATGAACTCGGTCATATCCTTGGCGCTCGTTGTATCGGTATCTGTGATGAATGGGGTCATCCCCGTGATTATCTGGTTGACGATATTATGTTCGCCTGGTGGTCGTTCGGAACAGGCGGTACTTTCTCTGCCTCAGAACGCGCCGGCTTGTTGGAAAGTCCTTTCATCTCTGATCAGTCTGTCAAGACGAAAAAGAAGTATAATAAGAAATTCGGAACTATCCGTGGTCGTGCCCGATCTCATAACTCTTAATCTCTATGGGTATTTTAAATGGATGTGAAATAAAATGATATCAATGGATTTAGACGACTTATACGCATTCCGTAAAGAATTGAATATAGCAATATCAATAGCTGAAAAGATGAACGCAAGATCTAAAGAAACTCTTGACCGATTAAATTCTCTGGATATTCCTGCTGAAATCAAAGAGAAAATACTGTTGGTTTTAGAGGATGCATTATAGAACATTTTTTTTGGTCAACCTTTTCGCAAAAGGTTGTTGGGTGGGGTATAAAGGTCTGCGCCTGTAGTTCGGGCGCAGGGCTTTATTGGGCGGGCGTTCGTTCCGCTGTGAAGCGGCGCCGTTCAAGTCGTCATATCATCGAATCGAAAAGTATATAGGTATATAGGACATTGTATGTATTGTTCGGGAGCGCACCCTTTTAAGATTAAGGAATTCCCCTTTCTATCCGATTGCTTTGCGCTCCCTTGCCTCCC
>Ga0180732_1001112_pt1 | contig 17840 bp, 17 predicted proteins | sample KR11_01MetaG_FD_148674 | JGI IMG/M metagenome (GOLD analysis project Ga0180732, IMG submission 148674) | Groundwater microbial communities from the Olkiluoto Island deep subsurface site, Finland - KR11_0.1 MetaG | ecosystem: Environmental > Aquatic > Deep subsurface > Groundwater | place...
CCATAAACATCGGCATCAAGAATGCCCACTTTGTAGCCTTTTTGTGCCAGTGCGATGGCAAGATTAACACTTACTGTACTCTTTCCGACTCCGCCTTTGCCGCTTGTAACTGCTATGATGTTTTTAGCATAAGGCGCACGGTTGTTTGGAGTGGCAGAATTGCCGTAATTCATATCTTTTTTCGCAAGATTTTTCTTGGTGATGTTGAGGCGTTCAAATTTGTTTGAAAAATTTTCTTCAATGAGTTTTTTAACATTTAAATAAGATTCATCGCTAATAGTAAGCAGCTCAATGTTCGCGATATTAGCCGTAACTTTTATCTCACCCAAAAGCTTGAGTTCGCCGATACTTCTATCTACTCCAGGGTACTTTAAATCACTGAGTGCAGTTTTTAAATCTTTACTATTCATAAGGGTTCCCTTTTACTTCTCTAGCAAGCAAGGATGCAGTAGAGTTAGCTTTTTGCGCAAGTTTGGCAAGAGCAGAAGCAGCGCCTGGGTAATCTTTGCTTAAAGAGTGATAGGTAGCAACTCTTTCTTGAATGAGTGTGTTTAAAAGCTGCGTTGTCTGTGCAAGCGTTCCGTTTGCATCACTTTTATTGAGAAGCTCTTTAATAAGAAGTTCTCTAGAGTTCATTCCCATCGGCACGCCCACAGTGTTACCAATTGTAATAAATTCTTTTGCGCTGATATAAATACCGGAAAAAAAAGTATTTAAAAATTGGTTTTCTAAAGCAGTAAATCTGCTTTTTATACTTCCGTGCTTATGTCTCATGCTTTACTCTCTAAATTTGCGCGTGCTGCCATAGCAACATTTGCATCATTATCTTTTGCAAGCTCATTTAAAACTTCTTTTGGAGCATTTTTGTTTTCAGCGAGTCTCATTCTTACCATTTTATCTGCATCGTTAGCTAATATTTTCAATATTTTAACAGGTGTGCTCGGATTTCCTGAGAGTCCGTCTCTTACAATTTTTTCATCACTGAAAAATTTTTCTAATACAGCCGGAGAAGTTTTTGGGTTTGTAGCTACAAGAGCACGGACTAGATTAATTTCGTCTTTTGCAAGCTCAGAAAGAACATCTTGGGGAGTATGCGGATTTTTTGCAACGGCCCATCTTGCACCCATATCTGCATTGTTTTGAGCTAAATCACGAAGTAACTCTACAATTGTTTCACTATATTCAAGTTCTCTGTCGTAAACCGAAGTCCTCAAACTAAGGTTCATGGCAACCTGTCCAACAATCTCTTTATGTTCTTTAAATGGGTAGTAAATTGCTTTCACCATCTCAATGTCTAGACCTTTGTCTTCAAGTAAATCTATGATTTTTGCTTCATCTCTGTTTTGGATAATATTTTTTAAATCAATATTTGACACGTGTACCTACTTACTTAATGTGATTATTTTGTGAGAATATATCCAAGTCTAGCTTTTTGTACTCTAAAATATGGTTCTAATTGAGAAATTTAAGTCCTAGCAATAGTTTTATTCTAAAAAAACTATAACTTATATTTATCTATAAGATTATAAAAAAATATATGTTTCATTTGGTAATATAAATTATGTGATAATATTTTGATTTAATTAATTCATAAGAGACACAAGCCTATAATGTGACGTTATTCCGTTGAAAGGTATTTCAAACTTTTTTAGCATGCTTGGCTTATTGAGTTAATCGAAATATACAAAAAAATTTAGAAGGAGCACGGATGAATAAAATGTTAAAGACATTAGTTTTTGCAGCAACATTAACGTTTACCCCGCTTATGGCATCTGATGAGTATGTGAATAAGGATATTCTTATTTCTGCTGAAGAAGCTATGAGTTTAATCGGTAAAAAAGACGTAATGTTTGTTTCAGGTGATAGTGACGATGTATATAAATTAGGGCATATTAAAGGTTCAGTCGAGATGTATGCACACCACTTACATCATTCAGATATTACTGGAGATATGCATTGTGCACCACTCTATCGTTGTGTAGATGATGCTGAGGCATACATTGGTTCAAAAGGTATAGATAACAATACTATGATTATTGCTTATGACGATTTTAAAGGACCAAATGCTACGGGCGTTTACTCTTTTTTCACGAGTTATGGACATAAAAATATAAAAGTGTTAAATGGCGGACGTTCTGCGATGATGGCTATTGACCCTGCACAGATTAAATATGATGGACTCAAAGATAAAATCAAAGATATCAAAGATGCGGCCAAACCAGCAAAAAACAAACTCAAAGATGCTAAAAAAGGCACAATTACTTTAACTGATGCCGAAAAAGCGGAACTTGAAGCTGTTATGAAAAAAGCTTCTGCAGATGAGAAAAGTATCAAAGCTGAGATGGAAGCACTTGAGAACGATTTGATTGTTGTTAAGGGTGAAGAGAAAGTTGAGCCTAAAACATACAAAATTGATCCAAAGAAAATCGATATCAGCAAGATAGCGGGCAAAGAAGAAATAAAACATGCAATGGAAGACATTCTTAAAAACGGAAAAAATTCTAAATATGTAATCATTGATTCTCGCGGTATGGCAGAAATTATCGGTGAAAGAAAAATGGACAATGTTGCTCGTGGAGGACATATTCCAGGTTCAACTTTTATGGAATGGAATAAAATCTCTGATCTTGAAAACAGAAAATCTTTCAAATCTGCAAAAGAGTTAAAAGATGTATATGCAAAATACGGCATCACGAAAGATAAAATTATTTACGCATATTGTATGGTAGGTGCAGGACGCGGTTCTGAGCATATTACGGCACTTGAGCTTCTTGGTTACGATAACATTAAAGTTTTCACAGGTAGCTGGGATGTTTGGGGTAATGATATGAATTTACCACTAAAAAGATAAGGGAGAGGTTTAAAATATGACAAAAGTTATGAATAATAAGCGCAGAAACTTCCTTAAAGTTTCTGGTATGACTGCGGCACTTGTTGCTTCTCAAGGCAGTCTTTTTGCAAAAACAAATGCTTTAAGTGTTGAGAACGGAAAGAATGACTATCCAAATACAAACTACACGGAAGATATGTATAGAAATGAATTCTCTTTTACTTATGGTAAAAAAGAAGAGCATGGTTTTGCTTACCACTGTGTAAACTGTCAAGGGAACTGTGCGTGGGAAGTTTGGTCTCACAACGGCGTAATTACACGTGAAAATCAATCTGCTCGTTATCCGATTATCAATGCAAAAATCCCTGACTTCAATCCTCGTGGTTGTAACAAAGGTGTTCAGCATTCACAAGTAATGTACCAAAAAGATAGAATTCTTTACCCAATGATCCGTACAGGTGAGCGTGGTGAAGGTAAATGGAAACGCGCTAGCTGGGATGAAGCTGCTGAGAAAATCTGCCAAAATATTTTTGATACTTTAACAGATCCTAAACGCGGTCCGGATAAGTTGATGGTTCATGCAGGTACAGGTCTTTTAACTGAAGGTCGTCGTGGTTCAGTACTGCGTTTTTCTACTCAGTTAGGTGCTAACCGTATTTATCCGTCTTCTTACCTTGGAGATATGTTCTCTGGTGCTGCTATTGCTTATGGAGAAGGTAACCTTGGATGTACTTGGGACTTTATGTACACAGTAGATACTGCTGTTATGTGGGGTGGTAATCCATCTGTTTCACGTATTCCTGATGCTCACTTTGTTTGGGAAGGGAAATATAACGGAGCTAAAGTTATTGTTATTACTCCAGAGTTTAATGCGACTGCGAAGTCTGCTGACTTATGGATTCCAATTAAATCTGGTTCAGACAATATCTTAGCAATGAGTGTTATCAATGTAATTCTTAATGAAAAAATGTACAAACCGGAATTTGCAAAACTTTACACAGATTTACCTTTCTTGGTAGATGTAAAAACGCAAAAGATGATTCGCCGCAATGATTTAGAGCATACAGAAGATAAAGAACTTCACCATAAATGGGATGAGCAATTCTACTGTATGAATGAAACAGACGGTAAGCCTTTCTTGATGCCAGGTACTGAAGGTCACGATACTCGTACACTTCGTCTACCGGCAGATGTAAAGCCATCACTTGAAGGCTCGTGGACTATTACAGATATTCACGGACACCATAGAGAAGTGACAACTGTATTTGAAATGCTGAAAAAATCTGCTGCAAAATTTGCTCCAGAAGCTACAAAAGATATTACAGGTGTTCACCCGGATACTGTAAAACAATTGGCAAAAGATATTGCTCTTCCAAAAGTTGTTGAAATTACTACGGGCTTTTCATTAAACAAATATTTCAACGGAATGATGACTATTTGGAATGTTGCATCAATTTGTGGTTTAACAGGAAGAATGGGGCCATACGGCGGTTTAAATACTGAAAATGAGTTCCAACTTTCAGGTCTTGGTGCTTTATCAGGATTTAGTGGTAAATATGCTCCTCGTTTTGGTTCAGGATTCGTTGGTGAGTTCATGAATGGAAACGGCATGAAAACATTTGATGAATACTTTAACGATGAAGATGTTAAGCGTGCGCAAAATGGTATGAGTAAGAAAGAGTATATGGCAGTTCTGAATGAAATGCTTGAAGCTGGTAAAAATGGCGGGGACAACTTAACTAGTAAAACAGGTAATGTTGTCAAACCTTGGTGGTTGCCAACGACAGCGCTTATTGTTGCAGATTCAACTTTCAGACGTAACAAGGGTAACGAGTATCGTAAAGCGTTCTTAGGTAGAATGGATTTCTTTGCTTATGTAGACTACAGAATGAGTGAAGCTGCTCAATATGCGGATGTACTCCTTCCAGCGAAATCTCACTATGAGGTATATGATTTACGTACATCTCCGGGTTACCACCGTTTTACAAACTTGGCTCAGCCTGTTGCTAACATCAAAAATGTTGGTGAGGCTATGGATGAGTGGAGCATGTTTACACTTTTAGCGAAAAAATTAGAAGAGATTGCAAATCGTCCTAAAAATGTTGCAAAAGCAAAAGTTAAAGATGATGTGCGTTATGCTAGACCAGGTTTTCATGACTTAACTATCTTCCATAAAGAGTATACAAATACGGATGAAGAGTCAGAAGGTGAGGGCGAAGTTTATTTAGGTACAGATAAAATGGCTGTTCAGGCTGCACTTGAAAAATGTGATCAGTATCAGCCGTGGACTATGGAAAAAATGTATAAAATGGGTGGTTTCTTGCTTATTAATGAAAAAGCAGCTCAAACATCACCATTATATTCAGATAAGCCATACAACTCGAATGAGGATCACTTGTATAAGTTTAAGCCACTTCATACTATGTCTGGACGTCAAACATTTTATGTTGACCATGAGATGTATATCAGAATGGGTGCTGCAACAAATACAGGTATGGAAGGAATCCGTCCACAACGTAAAGAGTATCCATATGTACTTATGACTCCGCACGCAAGATGGTCAATTCACTCAAACTATAAAACGTCACGTACATTGTTACGTTTACAGCGTGGTGTACCTGCAATGCAGCTTAACCGTGTTGTGGCTGCTGCAAAAGGTATTAAAGATGGAGATACTATCCGTATTTTCAATAATCTTGGTGAATTCTTTGCAATGGCAAAATTAAGTTCTTCTGCGCCGGCTGATGGTCTTGTAATGGAACATGGATGGGAACCATACATGTATAAATTCAACAAAGGTCATAATGAAGTTGTGCCTACTTCTCTTAACTTATTAGAGATGGCAGATGGTTGGGGTCACCTGAAATTCGGTGGTCTGTGGGATGGTAATCAGTACGCATACGATGGCGCTGTTAACTACGAAAAAGCAAAAGTTTAAGGAGCATAGATGTCAAAAAGACAATTAGCAATGGTTATGGACCTGAACAAATGTATCGGGTGCCAAACATGTACAGTTGCATGTAAAACTCAGTGGACGAACCGTAATGGCCGTGAGTATATGTACTGGAATAATGTTGAAACGTATCCGGGTACTGGTTATCCAAAAAATTGGATGGAGTTAGGTGGCGGTTTTGATGCTGCTGGTGACTTACAGCCAGGTGTTATTCCAAATCTTGAAGCAGACTACGGTGTGCCTTGGGATTACAACTATGATGCACTGCAAGGCGGAGCATCATTTGAGCCAAATGTAGAGCCTACATGGGGACCAAACTGGGATGAAGATGAAGGGGCTGGTGTTTTCCCACAAGACAACTACTTCTTCTACTTGCCTCGTATTTGTAATCACTGTACAAATCCAGGTTGTTTGAGTGCGTGTCCACGTGATGCAATCTTCAAGCGTGAGCAAGATGGTGTTGTTTTAGTTGACTTAGACAGATGTCAAGGTTACCGTTATTGTATAGCGGGATGTCCTTACAAAAAAATCTATTTCAATCCAAAAATTTCAAAATCTGAGAAATGTATTTTATGTTTCCCAAGAATTGAGCAAGGTCTTCCTCCGGCATGTGCACAGCAGTGTGTTGGGCGTATTCGTTTTGTCGGATTCTTAGATGATGAAGAAGGCCAAGTACACAAATTGGTAAACAAATATAAAGTTGCTATCGGTCTTAGAACAGACTACGGTACACAACCAAATGTTTACTATGTACCACCAACCGAGTCACCGGCAAAATTTGATGCTGATGGTAAGATAATTGAAGGTTCAACTCGTCTTCCGATTGAAGAACTTGAAAAACTTTTCGGTCCAGAAGTTCATGGAGCAATTAAAACTCTTAAAGCTGAGATGAAAAAACGTAAAGAGACTGGAGAGAGTGAATTGATGGATATCTTAATTGCATACCAACACTCAGATATGTTCCGTCTTGACAATAACTATTACAACCAAGTTGCAAAAGAAAATGGTCAACATCCTTTAGCACCGGTAGATAATCGTTATATTGCTGGTAAACATACAAAAACTGGTCATGAAATGAAGTTTTTTCATGGTGGAGACATTAAAGCAGGAGGACACCATTAATGAAAAAATTAACTAGTACATTATTAGCAGCAGCTACTATTGCTTCGGCATTAGCAGCAGATACTGCTATCAATGCTCTTAAAGTTTCTGGGAGTCTTGATAAAGTTACTAATACGTCAGCTGTTTGGAAAGGCGCTAAGTTTTCCACTGTTACTTTGTATCCGCAAACAACTATTAAAATGAATGATAAAAATGCTAACGAGTTAAACGTAGATGCGAAGGCTGTGAAAGCAGAAGTTGCAGCTGTATACAACAAGAGTAAAATAGCATTTTTAATAAAATGGCCTGATGGGACGAAAAGTGTACAGCAAAGCGGTAAAACAGACACTTATGGTGATGGCTTCGCGGTTCAGTTTGCAAGCAATTACTCTAATCCGGCAGAACTTCCGTACATAGGTATGGGCTCTGCGGGACGTCAAGCAGTTATTCACTTACAAAAAGAAACAGCTAAAACATATGAGCCAAACGGAAATGGTAATGTTGGAACTCAAGTAAACCCTAATCAAACAGATTTATTTGATAAAGATTTAAAAGCATTTAATAAAACTGTTGATAGTTTAGGAAATGCTGATTACGAAAGATCATTTGTAGGTGAAGGTTTCCGTTCAATGACTGAAATCAAAGACGGAAGCAGCCAATCATCTTCAAATATGACTTATGTTAAAAAAGGTTGGGCAGGTACTTTATCTCGCTCACTTAAAGATGAATATGTAGACTTGAATGCTGCTGCTATACCTGTTGCATTTGCTGTATGGGATGGCGATAAATTAGGTCGTAATGGTCTTAAATACCTTACTTCTTGGACTGCAGTAGTTCTTAAAAAAGGTGACGATAAATTAGTAAATGCTCTTCATGGCAAAATAGAAGGCGATGCAGCTAAAGGTAAAGAGAGTGCTCTAGCGAATGGTTGTACAGGTTGTCATCAAATGGAAAATGCTGATGCTCCTAACCTAATGGGACCGTCTTTAACAAATATTGGCGGTTATGCTACGGCTGATTATTTAAGAGAATCTTTAGTAAACCCATCAGCGGTTGTTGTTCCTGGGTATAATAGAAATGCTCACAGCAACTACGCATGGTATAATATTGAAGACGGAAAAAGAGTTTCTACTATGCCTGATCACAGTTGGATGGAAAAAGCTGACATTGATAACATAGTTGCTTACCTTAAAACTTTAAAAGCGGAGGCTAAATAATGAAAAAAATTAATTTAATCTCTTCATCAATTTTTGCTGCTCTAGTATTGGTAATGACTGCTTGCGCTTCGGATATGCCTGAGGCTTCAAAAGCGAAAGTTGCTTCAAAAACAGAGTTGCTACCTATGGAGAAACAGGGATTTTTAACAACAGCTGGGTGCGCTGCTCAAGGTGCATTCCAGGATTGTTATTTAGAGAATTATGCATGTGGTTCTGATGGTTGTTTTGAAAAAAATGAAGCCGGTGTAATTAAAAATTTAGACATAGTGCTATATTCACACACTGAGGGAAATGCTTATAAGCTAGATTTAACTGCTGTAAATATGGCTAATGTAGATAGTAGTATTAATCGTAATGAAGTAACTGTAATCGGTAACTACAATGCAGATACAAATACACTTGTTGCTACAGAAATTAAACCACCACCACCACCGACGAAATCGTTCTTTAAAGGTTGTCTATAATCTTAAAGCCTTTGGGCTTTAAGAGACAATCCAGGTGTTTTTCTTATAACTTCTTTTTATCCCTCACCCTAACTTTTCCTGAGTGCTTATGTGTAAGTGAAATTATGATAAAAACCCCTATCAATATTATATAAAACTGGAATATTATTTATGAACAAAGAGTACAGACTCTATATTTACGCCTTTTTATCAAGAACAATGGCTAGCACAATTGACAAAAGATTTATTAAAGACCTACGCGAGAACAAAGATTTACTTGAAATTTTAGGTGACGATACTACTGAGTTTTTTACTCAAAACAGTGATGAATTTATTTTGGATGCGCTTAATGAAGACTTTTCTTCTATGTTTGTAATAAATACACAAGCTGTAGAGTCATTCGTATTAGATGCTAAAAATGAAACCTTGGTTGGTTTGCAAAACCCTGTTATGAACTTTTATTATTCGCATGGGTTTGAATTAAATATGGATCAAACAGAGCTTATGGCTCCAGATCATCTTTCCATTGAACTTGCATTTATGCAAACATTAATCTTCAGAGATGAGAAAAAGCCTCAATTGGAATTTCTGCAAGAACATCTAATGAAATGGGCTGTTCCTTACATGATTGGAATGAAAAGTATGGCGCTTACGCCTTTTTACAAAGATTTGTGTGATTTCATGGTTGAGTTTATTGTGGCGGACTATGAATACTGTTCTTCACTTGCGGAGAATAACAATGAGTAATTTAAATTTTATTCAAAAGTCTGAACTTTTTACCTATAGCGGAACAAACTGCATAAGAAATGATTATTTTCATAATGATTGTCATCTATGTGTTGATATATGCCCTGAAAATGCCTTTCACATTGTTAGAAATAAAATGACACTATTTTCAAATGAGTGTATAGAGTGTGCTGCATGTATAGGGAGTTGTCCGACTGAAGCACTTAGCATAATCAGTTTTGATCCAAATGCATATACTGCAAGTTTTAAAGAGAGTGAAGAGAAACTTCTCTCATGTAAAAAAACTACAAGCTGTCTTGGTGCGTTTGACGCGTATCATTACAGTACAATGGCTCTTCAGGGTAGCGAAGGGCCTCTTTGTGATTTGTCACATTGTTCCGAGTGTGCTCTAAATAAAGACAAAAAAGTAGAAGAATTTATAAGATTTGAGATAGATAAAGCAAATAACTTTTTGCAGGCATGCGGAGTTGAAAGTTCCCTTTCAATTAGAGAAGAAAAACCGGAAGAAAATGCGAAGCGTATGCTCTTTAAATCTGCGTTTGCTAAAGTAAAAAACGCAGCTGCAGAAAAAGAAGTGAAAGCTCTCTCTATGACTCAGGCTTATCAAAAAAATAATCCTGGAGTTGTTCCATTAAAGTTTCTGCAGTTTAAAACTGCAATAAGAGAAAATATATCAAAAATTTCAAAAACAAGTCATAGCTCAGGCTTTGGTCTATTTACAAAAAAAGAAATTTCATTTACTGATTGTACTAATTGCGGTGATTGCAGCCAGTTTTGTCCAACTGGAGCACTGATTACTACAAGCAACAAGCAGGGAATAAATTTTAATATTGGAAATTGTATCTCTTGCGGTATATGTAATGATATTTGTAAAACAGATGCCATTAAAGATATTGATGCTGTTGATTTGGTTGACTTTGCTTATGATCGCGGGAGTGAATTGGTCTATTATGAGATGGTAATGTGTCATGAGTGCCGATGCCCATATCCGTACCGTGGTGGAGACCCGATTTGTCATAGATGTGCAGATTTTAAAGTTGACTTCAGTCACGTATTTACGATGGCCAAAGACCTTTAAAACATTTAAACGTAGCTAAAGAGTACTACGCCTAAGAGTGTAGTATCTAAAGCATTTTGCTAAAATTATTTTTCTTTTTTCTCCATAGCATCTTTTGCAGATTTTATAGCACTGCCAAGTGCAGTTTTAGCAACGCTGAGGGCCTGCATACCCATTCGCTTAGCCTCTTGAGCCTTTTGAGAATTTAGAGCAGAATCAGCACTCTTAACGGCTTTTTTAGCAAAACTCGAAAATTTGTCTTTCATGACCTCTGCCGTTTCTTTAGAGAGGTGTACCAACTCATCCAAATCGTAACGCATATTTTTATTTGTTTCAAGTAAAATCGTTCTGCTGTTTTGAGAGTATTGAGATGCCTGTGTTATGATGACTTGTGAGAAGAGTGTGTCTGTCTGGTTCAAATCTTCTATGATGGTGTCATAATCTTCTATAAGTATATGTTTCGCTTCTACAGGCATAAACGCAAGTCTCTTTTTAAATCTGTCAATAGCTTTAAGCAAGCCGCTTCTCATGCCTCTGAGCGTTGCAGGAAGTATCTCATCGGCTCTTGTTGGAGTTGCTTCTGCAACCTCTATGGAAGACTGAAGGATGGTGGAGAGTATTTTTCTAATTCTTATTGTGTTGAGCGAACCTTCTTTGATTGCTTCAAATGTGATGTCTTTGATAACTTCCTGGGTCGGTTCTTTAATATCACCGTCTTTGTCTTTTTCAAGAGCGCTTATTATCGCAGATTCAACAAGTTCAGATAAAAAATCAAAAAGATCGATAGACTGGAGTTTAATTTGATGGAGTTTAAGTAAAGCTTCGTTTTGATTTGCAAGTTTTGTTTCTATTGCATTAAAAACATTGTATTTGGATTCCTGCAACTCTTCAGATTTTTTTTCCAGCTTTCTCTCAAGCTGCTCTTTTTGTGCTAAAAGTGATTCAAGTTCGTTATGCAACGCTTTTGTCTCAAGCTCCAGCAGAGCTGTTGAAACAGTTTTCATAATATCGAAATTTAGGTCGTTTAGCGGGACATCTGCAAGCTTTGCACTTTGATTAAATGCGTCAGAGACTCTCTCGTTTAGAGTATTGCCATTTATTGTATATGAGTTCGTAATGTCAAGTTTAAGTTTCTCTAAATCCATTGTAAATCCTTTTTTTTATTATAGTACCATTCTAATATTTTGATGCGCCTTGAGTGCTTCATAAATAAAATTTCGCTCATCTTCATTGGTAATGACCAAATCAAGATTCATGCTTACATATTTTCCTGTTTTGCTTGCGTTTGAGTGAGTCAGCGTGTGTTCTCTCTGAAGTATAACATCATGAATCGCTTTTTGTATAGCTTCCTTTTCATAACCAATAAGCTTGTAACTCCAAGCACACGGATAAGTAAGCTCTAGCTTCTGTGTACTATCGTTTATAATTTCCACTTTTGCCTCCTGTTTTTTCTTCGAGCTGCACATTTCTTATAATCATACCTTTGTCTATGGCTTTTACCATGTCATAAATAGTTAAAAGACCAATGCTTGTTCCTGTAAGCGCTTCCATTTCTACTCCGGTTTGACCGGTAAGTTTTGCTGTTACGGTAAGTTTAAACCCAGGGAGCTCAGGAAGCTCTTCCACGTCACAATTGATGCCGCTTAGGTTGAGGGGATGACACATTGGGATGAGATCACTCGTTTTTTTTGTTCCCATAATGGCGGCAATGACGGCAGTTTGAAGCACGGGACCTTTTTTTGTTTTCTCAGTGACGATGGCATCGTACGCATCTCGGCTCATCTCTATTGTTCCGCTGGCAACAGCTACTCTCGTCGTCAAATTTTTATCTGAAACATCAACCATTTTTGGTCTTTGATTCTCATCTAGGTGCGTTAAATTCATTTGATTTCTCTTTGTATTCTATATTATGGTTATATTATATCAGATGGGTGTTAAACAAGCGTGAGTGCTTCTTGGTATTCGTGTGGATGATTGAGGTTAAGAAAGGCTTGTTTATCATCAAAATGCACAAAGTTTGTCTTTGAAGATTTCAGTAAAAGTCCAAGTTTATGATTGTCTTCGTCTAACATGGTGTTAAACGCAGCTTCTAGCGAACGATGGTAAATGCCGCACATTGGCTCCATTCCGTGTACAGATGTTGCAATGCTCGCATCTGCGTTTATGCGTGAATCACTTTCTATCAGTTCTTGTATGATGGTCTCGCTCACAAAAGGAGCATCAACGCTCAGAGCAAAAAACGCATCGCTTTGTAAGGCTTTAAAAACAGCAACAAATCCGGCCGTCGGAGCAAAAACTTTGTTTGTTTTGACATCTTCTATAAACGCAGCATCAAAATCAAATTTATTTTTGTCTTTACATGAGATATATACGGTTTTGAAAATTTTACTTAAACGCGAGTATTGAAATTCTGTGAGTGTTTTAAATGAGGAAAACGGAAGAAGAGCTTTGTCTTCTCCCATTCTAGAACTTTTGCCACCCGCAAAGATGACGCAAGGCATATCTAGCATGAATTATTTAGATAATACAGCTTCGATACGTCTGTTCTCAGCACGACCTTCTTTAGTCATGTTGCTTGCAACCGGTTGAGACTCACCTTGACCTACAGTTGTAACTCTATCAGCAGAAACACCTTTTGCAACTAATGAAGTTTTTACAGCGTTTGCTCTGTTTTGAGAAAGTTTCATGTTTGCAGCTTCGCTACCTACACTGTCAGTATGACCAATGATTTCAGCTTTGTAAGATTTAGCAGCTTTTAAGAAATCTGCAAATTTTTGAACGTTAGCGTCTGAAGCTTTGTCAATTTTGTAAGAGTTGTTGTCAAAGTTGATGTGAAGGTTTGCAACGATTGTACAACCATCTTTATCTACTTGAACGCCAGCCGGAGTATTTGGACATTTGTCCATTGAATCTTTAACACCGTCTTTGTCTGCATCGCCATCTACTTTAACAGGAGCAACAACAACCGGAGCCGGTTTAGCAACAACTGGAGCAACAACAGGTGCAGCAACAGGAGCAGGTTTTACTTCAGGAGCACCAAATGCAAAGTTAACACCAAAAAGGCCCATAACATTGTTATCCCATCTTGCAGCATTTTCTTTTAATTCGTAAACTGCTTCAAGTTTAAGTGCAACATGTTCCATTATTGGCATTTTAACACCAACACCGGCATCTAAAAATAGACTGTCAACATTTTCTTGTTGTTTGTTATCCATTTTTTCCATACCAAGACCCGCTTTAGCAAAAGGTTGGAAATAACTGTCTGTTTTGTATGTATAAACACCGTTTAATGCAATACGTAAAACGTCCGTTGAACCATCAGCAGGAAGTTCATACTCTCCGTTCTTGCTATTTGAATCAGTGTATAAAACTGCAAGTTCAGGACTGATTGCCCAATCAGGATTATTGTATTGTAGCTCAACACCATATACCATATAACCATTGTCTTTGAAGCCTAGGTTTCCTTCAGCAAAGTTGTATCCAACAACAGGAGTAATCTCATAGTTGTATGGAGTAGCAAGAGCTAACGATCCAGCAAGTAAAGCCGGGATAAGAAGAATTTTTTTCATTTTAAGTCCTTATATTTTAAATGTTTGTGTCAATTAGATACTATCTGTTCTAAATAAGTCACATTATTTCGCAATTATAGCGAAATTTAATGTGAAAATAGTGTTGAACTATTTTCTTGGATCTGAAATATAGCCGGTAATAGCAGATATGGCAGCAACTGCCGAATTTGCCAAGTAAACTTTTGAACTGCGGCTTCCCATACGTCCAACGAAGTTACGGTTGGTTGTAGAAACTGCAACCTCTCCATCACCAAGTATACCCATGTATCCACCCAGACAAGCGCCACAAGTAGGATTGCTTACAACTCCGCCGGCATCAATTATAATATCCATGTAGCCAAGTCTATAAGCTTCTTGCAGAATTTTTTGAGTTCCTGGAGTTACTATGAGACGTACGTCATCGTGAACTCTTTTACCCTTAAGAATCTCAGAAGCAGTCTTTAGGTCGCCTAAGCGACCATTTGTACAAGAGCCTATGAAAGCCTGGTCAATTTTTATTTTATCGTTTACAGCCTGCGTTATGCTGTGACCGTTTGACGGTAAGAACGGGTAAGCAATAACAGGTTCTAATTCTGCTACATTTATCTCTAAAACCATGTCGTATTTAGCGTCTGCATCTGAGGCATGGATTCTTGGTGCACGAGCTAATGTCTTGTCTGCAAGAAACTCTTTTGTAACATCGTCATATGCAACTATTCCGCTTTTAGCACCAGCTTCTATGGCCATATTACACATAGAAAATCTATCGTCCATGTTTAAATACTCAATTGTGCTGCCTGTAAACTCTAAAGTTTTATAGAGGGCTCCATCAACACCAATCATTCTGATGATTTCTAAAATAATATCTTTTCCTGTGGTATAAAGACCCGGTTTTCCACTAAGAACTACTTTAATTGATTCTGGAACTTTAAACCAGTTTCCGCCTGTAATCATTGCAAAAGCTAAGTCTGTTGAACCCATCCCTGTTGAAAAAGCACCTAAAGCACCATGTGTACAAGTATGTGAATCTGCACCGATGATAACATCTCCCGGAGAGATAAGACCTTTTTCCGGTAAAAGAGCGTGCTCAATTCCCATATCTTTTTCATCAAAAAAGTTTTTAAGATTGTACTCTTTGGCAAAATCACGGGAAATACGTGCCTGATTTGCTGATTCAATATCTTTTGCTGGAATAAAATGGTCAAGAACAAGTGCAAATCCGTCCGGATTGGCAAGTTTTTTTGCACCGCTTAGTCTGAACGCACTAATAGAGATAGGAGTAGTAATATCATTACCGATAACCATGTCTATGTTTGAGCGTATGATTTCGCCGGCATATACTTTGCGACCAACATGCTCTGAGAATATTTTTTCAGTTATAGTTTGAGCCATAATTTGATTCCTTTTTATTTGATTTAAACGCGACAGGAACATCTTCCTTTCGCTACGCTAAGGTCGCTTAGGACACTTAAGGGCAGCCCAATGCAGGAAATCACTAGATGATTTCTCGTGAAAGCTTTGCCTCTTTGAGGCAAGAGTTTTCAGTGCTATGCCAAATTTTTTTCGGAATTATAGCATTGCAGAATTAAATTTATAATATTTTTGTTTTTTTTACTTTCCGAAAACTTCTTTTAAAAGAGAACTTGTTTGTGCAAGAGGATCTTTTCTAATCTCTGCTTCTTTCTCTGCGAGCATTTTAAAAAGCCCTGATATCGCCTGTTCTGTGACATAATCATCAAGATTTTCATCCGAACTGCTTGGAAGATATTCATCTGCACCAAAACCTTTGGCCATTTCCATAAGAGAGTTGTCTTCTATAAAGTTTTTCGCGTTTTCACCATAGTATTCATTAAAAATATCATAATATTTGGCAACATCATTTTCTTGCATACTCTCTTGGATAATAGGTTTTATCATCTCTTTAAGTGAGCCGGTTGTGTTTTTTTGAAAGTACTCTGTAGCGGCATGCTCATTGCCATTTAAAATTGTTTTTGCATCATCAACAGACATTTTGTCAATGGCATCTACAAAAATAGCTGCAGTTTTTGGTGCAGCTTTGCTTGCAGCAGTGTTCATAGAATGTATCAAGTCATCTGCAAGTTTATCTCCGCCTACACTTCTTATGAGAGTCTCTGTTTTTGCCAGATTTTCTGGAAGAGGTATTTTGACATTGGGATTATTCAGATAACCGCCATCTTTTCCTAGTTCCGCTACGCCATACTTGACGCCATTTTTAAGTGCTTCTTTTAAACCGCTTGTAACGGTGTCGTTGCTAAGGCTTGATGCTTTGGCAGTGCTCGCTGTTGAAGAAGAAGGAGCCAGTTCTTGTTTTTTTGTTTGGACAACTTCACTAAGTTTTTGTTGTAAAATACCACCAAAATCAAGACCAAATGCCAAAGATGAACTTAGGGCGAGAGTTGCAATTATTGATATACTTTTCATACTATTCCTTTTATTTATTGCTCATATTTTAAAGCTTTTTTTGTAAATTCAGCTGAACAAAAAAACATGCTGACAAAGATAGGGTTTAATTTAACATATTCTTCGTTAGCAGTTTCGAAGACTTTAAAATTAAAGCCGCCACCGTCATTTTCATCTTTTGGAGTAACAGTAAATTCAATCGGAGCAAGAGTTTTAACCATATTAAGGATGCTTTTTCTTTTTTTGCTGTTGTCATGGTTGAGAATGTTAAAGTCTGGTTCTTCTGAACTTTTATGCGAAATCAAAATTTCATTAAGAAGGTCGAACTTATCTTTAAAAACTATTTTGTTCCAGGTTATAATGGTGTTTGGAGTTTCTATTTTACATGCTTTAAAAGTAAGCGGATGCGGTTTTTGTGCTCTCATGGCTTCGATGAGCGCGAGTAAAAAGTTCGCTCCGCCTATGCTTTGAGCTGCTTTTTCCATAAAAAGATGGATGAGGGTTTTATTTTCCTCTGATTGTTGGTTAAAATTACACATATTGTTTCTCCTCTTAAAGGTGAGATTTTATCCAAATCATGATTAAAAAGTGTCCTAACTGAAAAAACTATTAACTGAAATCTTAAATCAGTTTTACTTAAGCATATCGTAATAACAAAGCTATTATGATGTCAAAAGTAAAAGAGGACAAAAATTGTCTGATTTAAAATAAGAGCTTTTTAGTCTCTATAAAAAAGGTAGAATATGCAAGTTTATTTAGATAATAACGCTACGACAATGGTAGACCCAGCAGTAGTAGAAGCAATGCAGCCATATTTTAGTGAGATATATGGTAATCCAAACTCTCTTCATAAGTTTGGGACAGCATCTCACCCAGCTCTTCGTAATGCTATAAATAAAGTTTATACTGCAATAAACGCGAGCGACAATGACGATATCGTTTTCACTTCATGTGCAACTGAATCAAACAACTGGGTTTTACAATCTGTTTGGATTGACCACATAGTAAACGGTGATAAAAACCATATCGTTACAACAGAGGTTGAACACCCGTCTGTTCTTGCAACATGTAAGTTTTTAGAAGAACAAGGTGTAAAAGTCACATATCTCCCGGTTAACAGCGAAGGAATCGTTGAAGCACACACTGTAAAGAGTTTCATTACTGAAAAGACAGCACTTGTTTCTGTTATGTGGGCATCAAACGAAACGGGAATGATTTTTCCTATTAAAGAAATTGGACAAATTTGTAAAGACAAAGGCGTTTTATTTCACTCAGACGGCGTTCAGGCTGTCGGTAAAATTCCTGTAGATTTACAAGACGTTCATGTAGACTTTTTGTCTATGAGCGCTCATAAATTTCATGGACCAAAAGGAATAGGGGCTCTGTACATTAAAGATTCTCAGCCGCTTACTCCTTTAATGCATGGCGGTGCGCACATGGGCGGACGCCGTTCAGGTACGCTGAACGTTCCATACATTGTGGGTATGGGGAAAGCTATTGAGCTTGCAACAGCAAACATTCAA